>Ga0208244_100549_pt1 | contig 33797 bp, 32 predicted proteins | sample SubbioCR12Aug_5A_FD_184828 | JGI IMG/M metagenome (GOLD analysis project Ga0208244, IMG submission 184828) | Serpentinite rock and fluid subsurface biosphere microbial communities from McLaughlin Reserve, California, USA - CR12Aug_5A (SPAdes) | ecosystem: Environmental > Terrestrial > Deep...
AAAGCTTTGTCAGTGGGGCTGCTACGACCGTCTATCTCTATTCAGTTTTCAAAGAACGTTTTATATCGTGATTAGATCAAGTTTGACTTAATCAACCCTCATGCCCTCCCCATTGTGACACAGTCTCTGGAGGGAGAGGGTTGGGGTGAGGGGGAACAGGCGATGGCCACCCCCATCTCAATCCTCCCCCGTCGAGGGGGAGGATGGTTATCGACTATTTTGATGGTTCGTGCCTGTCCCGTATAAACAGGGGGTGACGAACACATCATGAAGGATTAACTGATAATATTGAAGGAGGCCTGATCAGAGAGAGTTCCCGCTCAATTCACACCCACCATGAGGAGGTGATGACAAACCGACCGGGCCTCCTTCAATTCTTTTAAAAGCAAAAAGGATACCAAAGTTAAAAGGGCAAATTCTCTTTAGATTTCAATCATTGAAAAATCAATAAAAATACGAAAGGGGAAAAAGCGGGGCAAAACGAAACAGCCTGTGGCAAAATGGGTCAATGGGGGAATGGATAGAAGGGGCAGTTCAATTGCTCTCTAACAGGTTTAACTCGGGGGTTCGCCGCTTGAAGAAGTTCAGTGCAATATGCGGAAAGAGGGCATAGGTTAAGAGATCTTCCTCGGATGTTGAAATCCCTTTGAGCTCTTTTCGCAGACGCTCCATGGCATTTGGAATAAGATCCGCTGGCCTGCACGTAATGGGCTCTTCATCTTTCAAGACCCGTTTTTGAAGTTCTGGATTGACAGGACCCGGCGTTTCACCATATCCACCTCTCAGGAGTTCCCTTGTCTCGTTGGTGATGATTTTATATCTCTCTCCGGTAATGACATTGACCGTTGCCTGAACCACAATAATTTGTGAGGTTGGAGTGACCAGTGAAATATATCCCAAGTCCTTTCTCACCTTCGGGATTTCTTCAAGAATTTCATTCAGCCGGTGAAGGGCCCCGACCTGTTTGAGCTGGGCCGCCATATTGGACATCACCCCTCCCGGAATCTGAGTCACCATGATCTTTGAATCCACGCCGCCCATATCCGTCTCAAACTCTTTATACTTCTTTTTCATCTCTCTCACATCGTCAGCAATCTCAGCCAGCAGATTCAAATCTAAACCTGTATCGTAAGGAGTTCCTTTTAATGCCATTACAAGGCTCTCCGTTGGCGGCTGTCCTGTTCCCTCGGAAAAAGGGGATAGAACCGTATCAATAATATCCACCCCAGCTTCGACCGCTTTCAGACAGCTCATAGCTCCCATTCCACAGGTATCGTGGGTGTGCAGGTGGATGGGGACGTTAAGAGATTTTTTTAATCGTTTAATAATTTTGTAAGCTGTATAGGGGTCGAGAAGCCCTGCCATATCTTTTAAACAGAACAAATCAATCCCTAAATCCTCAAGCTGCCGGGCCTTATCCAGAATGAGTCGGGTGGTATGGACCGGGCTGATAGTATAGCAGACCGTTCCTTCAGCAATTTTGCCGATCCTCTTTACGGTCTCAATCACCGTTTTTAAATTTCTGACATCATCCAGAGCATCAAAGGGCCGAAAGATATCAATCCCGTTCTCCGCTGCCTTCTCCACAAAACAGACCACCACATCATCCGGGTAATGACGGTACCCTACGAGGCTCTGCCCCCGGATCACCATCTGCATCTTTGTATTCGGCATTCGCTTCTTTAACTCCCGGACCCTTTCCCAGGGATCCTCATTCAGGTAGCGAATGCAGGAGTCAAAGGTTGCCCCTCCCCACATTTCCACCGAGTGGTATCCTACTTTATCCAGTTTTTCGGCGATGGGAAGCATATCCTCCAATTTCATGCGGGTAGCGATTTTACTCTGACTGGCATCCCTAAAGATGGTATCCATAATTTTGATCGGTTTCTTTTCCATCTCTTCTCCCTCTTCTATTTTTGATGAATCTCTTTAGAAATCTCGACGATTGTCTCATCGAGAATTGAGACCATCTTATCAATCTGCTCTTCCGTAATAATGAAGGGGGGCGCGAGGAGCAAGTGATCCCCTTTTATTCCATCTGCCCCTCCACCACCGGGATAGGTGATCAATTCCTTTTCAAAAGCACGATTGGCGATGAGACCATTGAGTTTCAGCTTGGGATCGAATGGCTCTTTGGTCTTTCTATCCTTTACAAACTCAATCCCTGCAAAAAGACCCTTTCCTCTCACGTCCCCAACGATTTCATGCCGGTTTAAAGACTGAAGGGAACGAAGGAAATGTTCTCCCATTTTGGCCGACCTCGAGACCAGATCATGTTTTATGAGATAATCGATCACCGCACAGCCAATGGCGCATGAAAGAGGATTCTGATTATAAGTATGTCCATGGACAAAGGCACCTGAACCTTCCTTTATGGTCTGAAAAATCTCTTCTTTGACCACGACGGCAAAGAGGGGGGTGTATCCGCTGCTGAGCCCTTTGGCCGCAACGATCATGTCCGGGACAACCTTCCAGTGGTCAAGCCCAAAATTCTTGCCCGTCCGTCCGATGCCGGTCATCACCTCATCGGCAATGAACAATAGGTCATATCGATCACAAATCTCCCTGATTTTCTCGAAATATCCATCCTTCGGAACCAGGGCTCCTGCGGTAGCGCCCACTATCGGCTCAGCAATGAACGCAGAGACAGAGTCCGGCCCCTCGTAGAGAAGGGTCTTTTCCAGATCGAGGGCGCACTCTAAGTCGCACTTTTCAGGTTCGAGCCCAAATGGACACCGGTAACAGTACGCGGGGACGATGTGGGGGGTATGCTGAATCAATGGAAGATAATGTCTCCTCCTCCCCGTATGTCCGGAAAGGGCCAAGGCTCCAAGGGTATTCCCATGATAGCTCGTCCAGCGTGAGATGACCTTATACTTCTGGGGCTTCCCTCTTTCCACCTGGTATTGCCTGGCCAATTTTACTGCTGTTTCAACCGCCTCGGAGCCTCCCGATAGAAAGTAAACCCTATTCAAACCCTTGGGTGAAAGCTGTACCAGTTTTGAGGCCAGATCGATCGCTGATTGACTTGTAAAGTGCGACCCGTGGGAGAACGAAATCCTATTGGCCTGACGGACCATCGCCTCTGTAATCTCCTTCACCCCATGACCAATCCCAACAACCGCAGCCCCGCCGGAGCCATCAATATACTTTTTTCTCTCTGTGTCATAAATATACACTCCTTCCCCTCGGTCTGAGGTGGGAAAAAATTTTCTTAAATTTCTGTAAAAGACATGGTCCGGATTGGGTTCCTTCTTCATGCTTCCCTCCATTAAAAAGTATTTGTTGCTTCCTCCATCCTCTTCTTTCTCTGTCTCAACCTTTGAGACAAATAAACGATCCCGAAAAGGGTGATGCCCGCGAGATCAGTGATCAGGCCTGGTTTGATGAGAAGAAAGGAGGTGATTAAAAGAAGAATCCTTTCATAAAAGGTGGTCTTTATAAAAAGGCAGTTTTGGACTCCGGCGGCCAGGCAGTATACACCGAAAGTTGCCGTCAACGTTGCAAGGATCACCTTGTGAGCAGGTCCGATGATGAGGAGCTCCGGGCCATAAATAAACATAAAGGGGACAATATAACCGGCAATCCCCAGCTGAAAAGCAGTGACCCCTGTCTTCATCGGGTTTGAACCGGCGATCCCGGCCCCCGCATAAGCAGCCAACGCTACAGGAGGCGTGATATCCGCTCTCGTCCCAAAATAGAAGATAAAGAGATGGGCTGCGATGGCTACCACGCCCAGCTGGATAAGGGCAGGAGCCACAAGGGCAGAGATGATAATATATTGTGCAGTGGTGGGAACCCCCATCCCCAATGCCAGACAGGCGATCATCGTGAATGGCAGCGCCAGCAAAAGAGTCCCCCCTGAGAGGTCCACAATCAGTGAGGAGAACTTCAGGCCCAGTCCGGTCATGGTAATACATCCGATGATGATGCCGGCAGCGGCGCAGGCAGCCGCTACTTCCACAGAACCGACGGCCCCTTGTTTAAAGGCTTCGAGGATATCCTTGGGAGCCATTCGAGTGTGTTTCCTCAGATAACTACAGAGGATGGTGGCCAGAATCGCCCAGAAGACAGCCCTCTCAGGCGAAAAATTTAGGATGAGAAAGTAGACCAAGAGGGTGATAGAGATAAGATGGTGCCACCCACCCCATAATGTCGCTTTAAGGCTTGGAAGGTCCGCACGGGGGATTCCTTTAATCCCCATCAGGACCGCCTTAAAATGGACCTGCATGAAGATGGCAAAAAAGGAAAGCACTGCAGGGATCGCCGCGGCTATACAAACCTTGATATATGGGATCCCAAGAAATTCTGCCATGAGAAAAGCGGCAGCGCCCATGATGGGTGGCATGATCTGCCCCATGGTTGAAGCCGAGGCCTCCACCGCTCCGGCAAAATGGGGAGGGTATCCCGTCTTCTTCATCAAGGGGATGGTGAAGGAACCTGTGGTCACTGTGTTGGCCACGGAACTCCCTGAGATCATCCCAAAGAAACAACTTGAAACGACTGCTGCCTTTGCCGGGCCTCCCCTTGTCCAGCCTGTCAGGCTGAAAGCCAGGTCTGTGAAAAATTTTCCGGCCCCTGACTTCTGAAGGATGGCGCCGTATAGAATAAACAAAAATATAAAATTGGCTGAAACACCCAGAGGAACACCGAACACCCCGTCTGTGGACAGTGCAAGATAGGTGGATATTCTTTTGATGCTATATCCTTTATGAATCAGGAATTCTGGCAGATAGGGGCCGAGAAGGGCATAAAGTAAAAAGAAAATAGCCACAACGGGGACGGGCCAACCCGTGGATCTCCTGGCAGCCTCCAAGACGAGAAGGATAAGGATGGTTCCCATGATGATATCCACATCAAGAAATCTCCCGGCCCGGTTCATGATGTCATAGGAGTTAATGAAGATCCAGAGACAGATGCCAATAGAGACAAGCCAGAAGGCGAGATCGAAAAGGCTGGGTCTCTTCTTGGGCGAGATCTTCTTCGAGAAAGGATAGAGCAGGAAGATCAGGGAGGACATGAATCCCCAGTGAATGGCTCGATGGTCCAAAGCAAAGAAGGGATGGAAATAGGCATAAAAGAGGTGATATAAAGATGCTCCGATGGCGAGCAAGGTGATGAAATGGCTTAACCATCCTTTCAGATCCCGTGCCTTCCCCTCAAATTTTTCTAAAAGCTCCTTCCCCTTCTCCCCGGCTTTCTGGATTTCTTGATCAAATTCTTTGTCTAACATTTTTCTCCCTATCGAGTGACGGAGAGGATGATGCCCTCTCCCGGTCTCACCAGGCTATCTAAATATATTGATCTATCTTTGAAAATGAGCCTCTGTTTCGCAATGCTTCCGACTCGAATAACAAGTTCAGGGAAAATCCTGTTTAACCGAACCTTAGTCCATTTTCCGTCATAGGCTAATTGGATCTCTCTGTGATTCAGAAATTCAAGGCCTGCCCCATACCAAAGAAAAGCTTCCTCTATGAGAATGAGCTGACCTTTATCATTAATTCTGAAGGTGTCCCAGACTGGAGTTTTATCGGAGGAATGGATGTAGTGCAGATAAAATTCCTCTCCAGGATTCAAAGGATAATCGAGCAGTACTTCGTTATTCTCAAAACTTTCCAATCGAAGGTAAAATCTAAAACCCTTCTCCCCGAAGCTAAGCAATGATATTCCAAGGATGAAGAAGATCACCCCAAAAAGATAGTATGTTTTTCTAATCTTCATTTACATTCGGAATGAGGAGGAAAAGGATGGCCCAAGAATGCTTGAGGCCAACCTTTCCCCCTTTTCCTTTCCTTATTTGATCGCTCCTACCTCTTTAAAATATTTGATCGCGCCCGGATGTAACGCAACAGGACTATTGACCGCATTGGAGGGGGTCAACTGAGCGGCGATCGGATGAATATCTTTCAGCGCCCATTTTCCTTTATCCACATTTTCAAAGATGGCCTTTACAATTTTGTAGGCCACATCCTCTTCCATCTGTTTATTGGCGATGAGCACATTGGAATCTCCGAGGCAGAGCACAGGATGATCCACTTTGGGATAAGTTTTAGCGGGTATGGTTATTTTGACATAGTAGGGATATTTTTTAACGATCTGATCAGCCATGGCCGCTTCCACCGGAATGAGCATGATATCTCGCGTGGCTGCCAGGTCCAACACGGCTGAGCCAGGGTAAGCGAAATTAAAGAAGACTGCATCGATCACCCCGTCTTTCAAGGCCTGCACCGATTCAGACTGGGAGAGATGAGCAATCGTCAGATCTTTCTCAAGGTTAAACCCATATTCCTCCAAAATCGCTTTGGCCATGACCGCACATCCGCTGCCAGGCACATCAATGGAGACTTTCTTCCCTTTCAGATCCTTCACAGACTTAATCCCTTTCCCTGAAACCGTGACGATATGTTCGGGGGCAGGATACATCTGGAATAAAGCAGCTAATGGGAATTTTTTCTCAAAAGGTTCTTGTCCTTGAATGGCCTTGAAGGCAATGCTTCCCATGACCATCCCCATGTCACTTTCTCCGACCCCCACGAGCCGACAATTTTCAACGGAAGCGCCGGTGGATTCGGCGGCACAACGAAGGTCCGTGGTCTTCTGAATCACAACCGCCATCCCTCCACCCAGAGGATAATAGACCCCTCCCGGACTTCCGGAGGCAAGGGTCAGGAATTTCTTTTTCGCAATAGAATGGCCAACCCCTATCAGACTCACAGCCAAAACCACAACCAAACTGATATAAAATAACTTCCTCATAAAACACCTCCTTCATATTAGAAATTCTCTGGATTGAATTACCTCCCCTACCAACTTCACCTCCTTTCTTCTCCCCCCTCAACGATCTATTTGGGTGTGTTGTAATAAATCTGCTGGCGTTCCCAGATTTCTTCCAGTCCCTTTAAAGATTTCATCGTGCTCTTTTTACTGCAAACCCCGAGGGCTGTGACGATGGCATTGATGAGACTAAGAGGGGCTGTGAAAGATTCAACGAAGGAATCCATTTGATAACGGGCTGTTAAAACATGATCTGCGTATTGGGTCAAAGGAGAGATAAGGCTATCGGTGATAGCCAGTGTGTTATTCCCTCTCTCTTTCGCAAATCGAAGCACCTCCACGGTCTGCTTTGTATATCTTGGAAAGCTGATCCCGATGACGAGATCCCCTTTTCCCAACCCTAACAATCGGTCCCACATGTCTCCTATGCCGAGCTGAATCACCCAGACATTTTTTTGCAGAAACTCCAGGGAGATGCCCAAAAAAATGGCCAAGGAATAGGCGCTTCTCAATCCCACGATGATGATCCTTTGGGCCGAATCAATCGCCTTTACAAATTGCTTAAATTCCATCGCGGAAATCTGCTTCAATGTCTCTTCGATATTATGGATGTCTGTCTGAAGGACTTTGCTCAGGACATCCCCTTCGTTAGTCACCTTTTTGACAGTCTTTTGAAGGCGTGATGTAGTGGTTAATTTATTTCTGAAGAGAAGTCTCAGTTCTTTCTGAAATTCTGGAAACCCTTTAAATCCCAAGGCCTTAGAAAGCCTGACGACAGTTGCTACACTGATATCGACCTTTTTCGCCAGGTCTTCAACATTAAGAAAAATAGACTCATCGTCATGGGAAAGAATGTATTGCATCAATTTCCGTTGCGACGGAGTCAGAAAGACGTTTTTCTCTTTGAGTAATTTATTGAAAGGCAACATAAATGAAATATTTTTTACATTTTTTTAAAATTATGAAAAAAAAATATCATTATTTGAAATGTTTGTCAAGGAGAAAATTTTCACAACTCCATGGGTGTTAATGCACCGGTGAGAAGCCCTCTGGTTCCGACGGGTTTGAGGTCGCTCCCTCTGTCTTGGGTGGTTTTGGGGAAGAGGAAGGAGGAGGATTAAAGAAAGATGATCCTCTCTCCTGGATGGGAGAGAACATGAAAAAGCAAAAGATAACGTCGCAGGGCCTGGGTGATCAGAAATTCCTCTTTGACGTATTCGTGGCCGCACTCACCCAGTTTCCTTGCAATCTCAGGATTGCTCAGGAGGTATCGTATCTGATACGCCGTTCCTTCAATGGAGTGGACCAGGGCCCCTGTGAAGTTCGGAATGATCTGAGCGGGGATGCCTCCGACCGCGCTTCCGATCGTCGGTTTCTTCTTCCACAGGGCCTCTGTGACGGTCAGGCCAAACCCTTCCCGGATCGACTTCTGAAGGATGAGGGTGGACGCCCTCTGGAGCGCATTGATCTCAAGAGAGCTGGTCGGGAGGAGGGAAAGGATGTGGATGTCTGGATCCCCTTTTGCCTCGGCTCGGACTTCATCGAGAACCAATTCGCCTTCCGGATCATCGCTCGCTCCACCTCCCGCCAAAATCAACCGACAATCCGTATATCGTTTCGCGAGGCGATAGGCCTGGATCACCCCGAGGGGGTCTTTCAGGCGGTCAAACCTGGAGATCTGAGTGACGATGGGTTTGTCCTGAGGGATGTGAAACCGGTCCAACACCTGATTGATGAATTCCGGTTCGAGGTCTCTATTTTTGTCGGAGAGAGGATCGATCGAGGGAAAGAAGAGGAATTGAGGAATGGATAATTGCTTCGAAAACCGGGGGGAAGAAAAGAGGGCAACATCGTAATGCTCCACATAGCCTTTCAAAAAATCCCACACCTCTTCATTTGGATTAGAGATATCGATGTGGCATCTCCAGACCCATTTCGCATGAGTTCGATCTTTGCTCTCAATACAGACAATGGGCTGGGGATCATGGATGACGATGACATCCTGTTCGAGATCGATATATCTCAAATTTTCTCGACTTACTTCTAAGAAAATTTCCTTCATTCTGGGTGGAAAGGAGAGCCCCTCTCCATGGAGGGCGTTGTGAATCTTTTTTGTCACTTCAAAAAAATCCTCTCCTCCTTTAATCACCGTCCATAGGGTTGTAATGCCGAGATCATTTAAGAGTGGGATTATGCGATTTAAGATCTCTGCAACCCCTCCACCGACGGCAGTGGAGTTGACCATCTTGATGCGTTTCCCTTTCAACCCTTCGGCTAAGAGGTAAAGTTCCTCGATGCACTGCTTTCCGACAATCGGTTCGTAATCCGTTAAACTGACGAAGGCCATCAGGTTCTTATCTCCTCTTGGACTTTCCGCAGGATCAACTTTCGGATCTCTTCCAACGGATGTAGATAGATATCGATCTCCTCAATCTTTTTCGCAAGTCCCTCTCTATTCAGGCTCGTTCGAAACCAGTAGGAGAAGTCATTGGTATGGATCCCCAACCGGAGCCTTGCTTCCACCAGGTGGTAGTGGATGGAAAAGACGCCAACCCTCTCCATCACCTGGCAGAAACCCTCCAGGTTCCGGACAGCATATTGGGTTGGCATGGCCACACTGATCGATTGGGATAAGAAGAAGGGTGTTTTCCCGGTCCGTTCTTTACATGCGGGGTGTTCTTGGAGGTGATGCTCGATGACCTGGATCATTGATTCCCGCATGTCCCGGATGGAAATAAAATCCCTGACATCTAAAGCGCCCAACTTTTCGGCGAGCACCTCGTCGTCCAGGGAGGTTGAAATCCACTGGGCGAAGTCGGAATGGTACTTCTCGATGGCGAAATGGCGGTCCCGAAAGCTCTGAAAAACGTGGTAGAAGATGGCCGACCCACTGCATTGCTTCAGGATGGTCAACAACTCCTCTAACGTATCAGCCCTTTCTCCGGTCAACTCAACCAGATTGGATGAGGTATAAAAATAGAAAGGATTGCCTTCCTTCACCATTTCGTTATTCCAATCGCTTAACTCCGGCATAGTGGAAAGGCTTTCCCCCTTCTCGCCATGCTGGGGTGTGAAGCCCCCTGCCACTGCCTACATCAGGCACAGCACGGGGCTTCCCGGAAATGAAACATCTATTGAATTGTGCCCCTTGATCCTGCCTCCCGCAGGCAGGCAAGGCAGGGCTTGGGGGACACTTGCCAGTCAAAAGGTCGAAACAGATTGATCATCGGAATCGATGTTCTTGGCTTCTATTTTTCCCCTTTTAATTTTTTTACCCAAATATCCACCTCCCGGCCGGCAATATCCTTCGATCCAATGCCAAAGGCAATGGCCGCTGCAATGGCAATGGCACCCAGGAGAAGACCAAAGGCTACGGTCACAATCTCATTGGCGATCCCGAGATTCTGCAACGCGATGGCCAGGGCAAACACCACGATCGCCACCTTCGCAAGCGTCGCCAAGAAAGGCCTCTCCTTGGCCGCCCCCTGAGTCAACCCTTTCACCCAGTTTCCGATCAAGATACCTGCGCCAAGGATAATGAGCGACAGGATCACTTTCGAGACGAATACGATAAAGTCGCCACTGAGGTTGGCAAGCATCCCGAAATGGAGAACCTCTGCCGCCTCCATGACCGCAAAGAAGAGGATATAGACAAAGGCAATGATCCCCACAACCTGGGAAGGCATTCGGTTGCCCACCTGTTTGAGTCCCAATGCCTCCAAGAGTCGGTCGAAACCGACACCGGCGAGGATCTGGGATAAAAGGGTTTGAAGAATTCTCCCCAATACGATGGCGAGAACAAGGATGATGGATGCAGCAAAAATGGAGGGAAGCTTATTCAAGATGATGGTTAACATGTCTCTCCCTGGACCTGAAATCGAAGGGATGTTGAGGGCATCGAGAGCGGCGATGAAGACGGGAATCAACACAAGAATATAAACGACAGTCCCGATCATCCCGGAAATCTTCAGCCCTTTCAAATCTTTATCGATCCCGATCCGCTCGGCTCCCCGGTCGATACCAAAACCTACCAGAAGATTGACGAGGATCTCTTGAACGATCTTTGCGATAAAAAATCCGATAAGGATGATGATGGCCGCAGCGAGCAAGTTCGGAAGGATGCCGGTAAATTCACCCCACATGTCGCTCAGGGGTTTTGTCACCGAACTTAGTTTCAAGGCCTCCAGAAAAGGTGGGAGGGCAAAGAGAAGGACAAGGTAGAAGGTTATCCCGGCAATCATTTCGCTGGGCTTGCCTTTAAAATATTTTGACACCTTCTCATCAAATTTAAGAAGGCCCAGGCCTTTTAAAATCAACAATTTGAGCATTTTGGCAATGATCCAGGCAATAATGAGAATAATGGCCGCCCCACCCACCCGGGGTAAATACTCCATCACCGTATTCACCAGGGTGCTGACAGGCCCTGCGATGATCGGCAGGTTGAGAACATTAAAGAAGGTAAGTAGGACAAAAAGCATGACGAGGTAGAAGGCAAGTCTCCCGATGAGTTCCACCGGCCGCTCTTTGTCAGGGATCTTCATTTCTTCCAGCTTGCCGAAAACCTTTGCGGAAGTAAGCACTTTGATCACAACGGCCTTAATAATTCGAGCGATGATATAGCCGATGACCAAAATGGCGATCGCCGCAGCGAGATTGGGAATGACCAGAAGGAATTTCTTTACTACTTCTTCCATAGCTACATAAAAAACGTTCGGGTCCATATTCTCTTCCTCCTTTCAATTGAATTTGACCATTGAATCCTTAATATTTTAGAATAAATGCCGCCAAAATAAACCAATTTTTTAATTCCCCCATCAACCCAACCGTCCCTTTCAAGGGTGGTTGAAGGGAGAGAGGAATTTGAGCTCGTTTCGAACCATCATTAAAAAATGATGGACCTCAAGCGGGTCGTTCACGTAATACTGTGCCGAAGAATGACTCGGAAGGCCTACGAATATCGTCACACCTATTTTTTTAAGGGGTTTGAAAGCGTCTTCATCCGTTTGATCATCTCCGATGTAAATCGGAAGCAATCCATCTTGATTGACCTGATCCAGTAGCCCTAAGACCGCTGTTCCCTTATCTACCATTGATTGGGGCCTGATTTCAAATACCATCTTTCCATGCCCCAAACAAAGGGGGACCATGGAGTCCTTAATCTCTTGCTTCAACGCTATAAAAATAGGAGGAACCTGTCTTGGATCGACATTTCGATAATGAATCGCAAGGATGTATCCCTTATCTTCTATGAAGATCCCATCAACATCTTTCAATTGGTTATTTAATCGGTCCCGAATCCTTCCAAGTTCAGGCACAACTTTTTCTGGAACGAGCTTCTTTATCCCGCGTTTGGGTGCAAAGACCTTCAATCCATGATTCCCGACATAATAAACCCCCTTCAGACCTACCAATTTCCGAATATCTTTGAGGGATCTTCCGCTCACGATGGCCAGAAGGAATTTGGGATTCTTCTTTAAGGCTAAGAGCAGGGCTCTTGTCTCTTTGGAGAGAATGGCTTTCTCCGGCCGGGAGACAATCGGGGTAAGTGTTCCGTCGTAGTCGAAAAAGAAAAAAATACGGTTAGCGGTCTTTAATCGTGCCAGAATTTTTTCTTTTCGATCAAAAAGATATTCCACTCATTCTCCTACGAAATCTGGATTGCTTTTGTAAGGATTTGGTTGGCCCAACGATAAATATTTCTTTCCCGAACGATTTCCCTAAGTTTCTTCATCCTCCGGGACACCTCCTCGGGTGTCATCTCGATAGCCTCCTTAATGGTTTGAGCAAATTCATCCGCCGCATAAGGATTGACAAGCAGGGCTTCGTTCAACTCTCTCGAAGCGCCTGTAAACCTGGAGAGAATGAGGACGCCATCGGAATCGGTCTTGGCCGCAATATATTCCTTTGCTACCAGATTCATTCCGTCGTGAAGGGAACTGACCATACAGAAATTGGACATCTTATAGAAGGCCAGCATAGAAAGGAAAGGGATATGCTCTCGGAGAAAGAGGATCGGGGACCAGTGCTCTGTTCGATGCTTCCAATTGATTCTTTCCACCGATTCGTCAATCTCATCGTTGATTTGCTTATAGCTTGGAATATGTTCCCGGCTGGGCGCGCCCAACTGGATATACACAAATCGTTTTTTATATTCAGGGTTTTGATCCAGAAAAAAATCAATCGCTCTAAATTTCTCTGGAATCCCTTTGGTATAATCGAGGCGATCCACACCCACCCCTATGATTTTATCAAAGAGATGGTATTTGGTTTTTAACCTCTTCGTCTCCTCTTCCACTTCCCTCTTCCTTGTGCTTTCGTCAATGGCATCAAAATCGATACTGATGGGGAAGTGACGGACATAAGTCGTCTTACCCTTATAGACGATCGAAGACCTCTCACGGTCAGGTCTGGCCTCCAGTTCTCGATCCACCGTATCAATAAAATTGTTACAATGGTAACGGATATGAAAGCCTAACAGGTTATTTCCCAAGAGGCCTTCGAGGAGTTCTTTCTTCCAGGGACAGATTCTAAAGGCCTCCGGATTGGGCCACGGGATATGCCAGAACTGAACGGTTAAGGCATCTGGTCTTCTCTCCTTGATGATCCGAGGAAGTAATGCAAAATGATAATCCTGAATAAAGATCAATGGTCTTTCGTTGCCGATTTCTTCTAAAATCGCTTCTGCAAAGAGATAATTTACTTTTTTATAGTATTCCCAGTCGGATAGTCTGAAAACGGGGCGGGTATAGGCAATGTGGCAAAGCGGCCAGAGGGCCTCATTCGAAAAACCGTAATAGTATCCCTCCTCCTCTTCTTTAGAAAGCCATACCCTCTTCAAATCGTACTGTGGATCCTCTGGTGGAACCCTCACTTTTTGATTGTTATCCACGGTATCGCGATCCGCAGTGCCACTTCCATGGGCAATCCATGCTCCTCCACAAGCTCGCATCATGGGGTCCAAAGCAATGGTCAACCCACTTGCTGGTCGGATACATTCAATCCTATCCTCATTCCAGTTGTGGATATAAGGCTCCCGGTTGGAGAGGACGAAGAGGTGATACCCTTTCAATTTGTCCTTTATGAGTCGCTGAAAATGCTTTTTTTTCATCGATTGCTTCCTAATCAATCCTTGACAAACATCCTCTAAGAAAATTAAAGGAGGCCTTAAATCAGAGAGGGGGTCCCGACAAAATCACATCCGATTTCAAGTTTGGGAGGTGAACCAATCTGACCAGGCCTCCTTTAATATCTTTACCTCTGCAAATGCAGGGTAACGATTGAGGGTTAAGTATTAAAAGAAAAGCAAAAAGAATACCAAAGGCATAAATACAAATTCCATTCATATTTCCATTAGTTGAGGCTATCACAAAATAAAGAGAAGATAAAAAGAGGGGAAAAACGAAACAGTGTGTGGCAAAATGGGGCAATTGCACCTTAAGGAAACAATGATCCCACATTTGAGCTAATCCCTTTTATTTAAAACCTCGCTTATTATATCTTCTAATCTCTTTCGAGACGGGCTGTTGTCGACCAATGTGGCAATCATCTCATCCTTCTTTTTTTGAAAAGCTCCCCATTCCTCTTTCTCAATAGGCTGGCCAGTGGGAAAGACTTCCTTCAGAGGATTTTTAAATCGGCCATCCTTCGTCAGTCGGTAATCGAGGTGGGGGCCCGTCGATAGACCAGTTGAACCCACATATCCAATGATTTGTTTTTGCGTTACACGCATACCTTCCCTGATCCCAGGACCATAACGAGATAGGTGACCGTAATAGCTCTTGTATCCATTCCTATGCCGCACGACGACCTGTTTTCCAAATCCTCCGCGCCAACCCACTGAAACAACCGTTCCATCCGCCACCGCCCATACTGGTGTCCCTATCGGGGCCGCATAATCAATACCATAATGAGGCTGAACCCCTCCAAGAATCGGATGTTTTCTACCCCGGCTGAATTGAGAACTGATTCGGGTAAACTGCAAAGGGACTTTCAAAAAAGCCTTTTTCAAAGAGTTTCCCTTTTCGTCGTAATAGTCGTCTTGATACCGAAGTCCTCTGATGATCCTCTCGCCCCTTGCATATTCCACGGCATGGATCGTCCCGTACTGAATGAACTGGTCTCCCTTATAAATTTTTTCAACAAACACCTTGAACCGATCCCCTTCCCTGACGTCCTTATAGAAATCGATTTCCCAGGCTAAGATCTCGGCAAAGGAGATGGTTAGCTGATCTTCTTCTCCGATGGCATTCATAGCTTCGAAAAGAGATGAACGAATTTCTCCTACCACCTTTACTAAATATCTCTCCAAAAGAACTTCTTTCTTTTGTACCACATACCCCTGAGGCCCTTTTTCGATCTCATACACCTCTGTGGGGCTTTTCTCAAAGAGGAACCGCACCAGTTCTCCTCCCACATCTGTGATGAAACGGTAGGTTCCTCCCTTGATCCTATTAAAATCCACATAGGGTTTTAGTTCCGAAACGATCAGGTCGATCCATCGAATGGGAATCTTCTTATGCACCAACGATTCATAGAGCGTGCCTCTCTCTTTAACACTTCCTTCAATAACATGGAGTTGTGGTTCCGGTTGCGGTTCTTGTTCCGGTGGGGGAACAGTCAATTTTGGAAAAAAGAAGTATAGTGAAAGGAAGAGGGAAACGAATAAAATCCCCAAAAGGACCAACTTCCGCATGCGCCTCTTCTTTTCATTTTTAAGTCGCTTCACGTTTGTTTACCCAGTTATCAAGAAGATTCTAATGCCAGTAAATTTAAGTGTAATCATTAAATTCCGAATGATGCCTGTAAAGCATATCAAGACTAAATGGGTCATCACGATCAACGTTTTCATTGGAAAAAAACAACAGTTAAAAGGACAGCACCAAATATAATAACAATGGGGACAAGGTTTTTTGTCATTTGCTTCAGTCCGGCTCGTGCGTCTATATAAGGATTTGTCAAAAACCGATAAAGATATCCAGCCAGTATCCAGGCCGAAAATGCCCAAAATATGCCTGCTACAACATCCAAAACAATGTGCTGTTTTACAAATAAGGCTGAAAGTGTGATTACAACTGCCAATAAGAAAATGATAGCTTCCCCAAATCGGTTCAATCGCTGTCCTCGGCATACCAAATAAACGATCCAGGTGAAAGTCACATGGAGGCTTGGCAGCTTGTTCGCCCCAGGATGAAAATCAATCCCATATATGAACGGAAGCAAACGTTCTGGTAGGCTCTGGGCAAGCTCAGGCCTTGGAAAAGAGATCGGAATTGATAGATATACGATGAATGCAGAGAAATTGGCAAGAATAATGCTTAGCAGCCCCCGATTGAAACGATGCCAATCTTTTACAATAAAGAGAGGCAGAAAAGGAAAGACATAGCAGAGCACATAGGGCCAGACAAACTCTGGAATAAAAGGGATTTGCCTGTCCATATAAGAGGTGAAGTCTTGCGTGGGAAGGATTGAGGCATACCGGCCAACGGCCCCAAAGAATATCAACCAGATGAAATAAACCCCGAGGATTATCTTTAGGTAGAATTTCCGCTCCCGTTTCATTAGAGGTTTGATCCTTATTCCAAATCGGTCCCTTTTGGACTTTTTTTGTAGTTTGAAATCCACTCCAGAGGATCCTGAGGTTTACCCCGATGCCGAATTTCAAAATAAAAGGAAGGGGCTCGGTCTGATTCCGAATTTCCTACTCGAGCAATGATTTCCCCTTCGGAAACAGTATCGCCGCGCTTTTTAATCAATTTGGAGCAGTTGCCGGAAATAGTCAACATCCCATCTCCATGGTCTATGATAATGAGATTCTCGAACCCTTTGAACCAATCAGCATAGACGACCTTACCTGGAAGAATCGCCCGGACCGGGGCACCAATCGATGCCTTAATCTCAATGCCGTTCTGTTCTCTCTCCTTGAAGAGACTGACGACCTTCCCCTGAACCGGCAACCGCAATTTTCCTTTGAGCATCCCATACTTCGACTTCCCGTACGAAAGAACCCGCCTTTCCCGCTCCAGTTTGTCTATCAGGGATTGAATTAACCTGCTCCTTTTTTCTATCTCTGTGATCGACTTCTCGGAGGTTGCTTTCTGATTCAACGTTGATTTCAGCTTGGCCTGTTCTGCCTTCCTGAGCTTTCTGACCTTCTCTTTCTTTTTCTCTTCTTCATAGATCGATTGCTGCCATTGAATTCGATTTCGAACCAGTTTTCTCTTATCATTGAGTTTTAAGACAAGTTCATGCTTATATGCTTTCGTTAACTCTGTTTGATGTTCGACCAATGTGCGTAGGTATTTGTCCACCTTTAGGAAATCTCCGCAAGAGGACAGGCTGATTAAATACGCCTCCGGGGGAACCCGATTCACTTTATAAAGGGTCTGTAAATCCGAACCGAGTTTATTCTCGGTCTTTTTCACATCCCTGGCGAGGATGGAAATATAGTTCTCTGTATCACGAATCCTTCTTTTGATTTGGTCCAACCCGGCTCTTTTCTGTTTAAGTACCTTCTCCTTTTTGTGAAGATCCTTTTGCGTTCGGTTGAGGCTTTTCCGGATCGAAAACTCCTTCCTCAGGATATCCTCTTTCTCTTTCTGTTTCAGGAGAAGGTTCTTTTTGATTCTCTCGAACTCCCCCTTTTTTTCAGAAAGCTCCTTTTCAACCCGTTCAGCCTGGGCTGCCCAGAGATCACTCGGTAATGGATATGAGGACCATCCCAGAAGAATCCATATGACAATTATCCATTTCATTTTTTCGATGTAATCTCATCTTTTTCCAAGAATGGAGCCCTTGACAAAAGTGGACTTTTCTCCGTACAAAGTCGTTGCGCCTATTGCCTATTGTTGTGATCGGAATTTCCTTCGCCGGGACCGATGGGCCAACCAGAATGCCAAAAGACCAACGAGAAGAAAAAATAAGACGCCTATGGCAATCAGCGGCCAGGAAAGGTATATCCCTTCTGGGACGTCGGACGAAGAAAAAAGAGCAATCTCCTTCAGCGCCTTGCCCTCCGATTGAATAACGATCTTTCCCACTGCCTGTCCCGCCTGGAGCGGAGCGGTAATAGGTTTTGGCACTTCGGTGGTTACAGAAATAGAATTCTCTTTGCCTTTTGGTACGGTCACCCATGCCCCTTCGGCCGGAATAAGATGGACCTTGTTCAACTTTCCTTTGACCACTTTCTCCGGCCCGAAGATGTCGCTCTTCTTAACCGCTTCAAGCGTCGAGAAATTCTTAAACCCGTATTCGAGCAATTTTCGTGACTCCTGGGTCCTTCTCCGTGGGGTGTCGCAACCCATGACCACGGCGATCATTCGTTGACCGTCTCGTTTCGCTGTGGCCACGAGGAGATAACCCGATTTCTCCAGATAACCTGTCATCAACCCATCCACTCCAATGTTCATCCCAAGCAGAGCATTTCGGTTCTGCTGCCGGATTCCGTTGTATTCGAATTCGGTGAGGGAATGATAGATCAGTGCTTCCGGATGATCTTCGATATACTGTCTGGCCAAAATGGCAATATCGAATGCCGTGGTGTACTGGTCCTGGGCGGGCATTCCGTGAGAGTTTTTAAACTGAGAATCCTTTAATCCAACCAGTTTTGCCTTTTCATTCATTTTCGAGGCAAAGGCTTCTTCGGTCCCTGCCATATGCTCGGCGAGGGCCACGCATGCGTCATTTCCCGAGGCAACCGTGATCCCCCTGAGCAGATCCTCCGCTCTTACCCTTTCTCCTGGTTTAATGAACATTTTTGATCCTCCCATCCCCCAGGCCTTTTGGCTTACCGATACCAAGGCGTCCTTTTTCAAATGTCCATCGCGAAGGGCGTCAAAGGCCACATAGAGAGTGAGAAGCTTGACAAAGCTGGCGGGCGCAATCTTCAATTGGGGGTTCTGCTCATAGAGGATCTGACCTGAGATGGCATCCATTAAGACAGCCGATTGCGCATGGATACGGAGGTTTGGCTGTATTGTCTGGGAAAAAGTTTGATTTGTGAAGATGATCAGAAAGAAGGTCAATAAAAGAATTGGCCACCATCCTTTTTTAAAAGAACGAATCATCTTTTTCCCCCTCCATAGAATTCTCCAGAATTGACAATTCATAAAGAATTCCATTATTAATTCAATGATATGAAAAAATTCCCTATTCTATTACCAATCACTTTTATCAACCTCCTTCTCGTCGGCCTATTCCATTCCTCCCTGCTTGCTGGAAATGGTGCATTCACTTATCGGCTTCCAACTCTTCCCTATGGAATCGATATCCAGGCAATTACCGTCATCGGTGCCCCTCAGACTTACATTGTTCAAAAAGATGATACTTTGTTAGATATAGCCCGAGACTTCGATCTTGGCTTTTCAGAAATTCAGATCCTTCATAAAGACCTTGATCCATGGGTTCCTCCCGAGGGATTGGAATTAATCATTCCAACCTTCTGGGTATTACCCGAAGGGAAGTGGGACGGAATAGTAATCAATATTCCTGAGATGAGGCTTTATCTGTTTTTCAAAAAGATATCCATGGTCAAAACATTTCCAATCGGAATAGGGGTCACTGAAAATTTCACTCCAGTAGGACGGTTTCATATTAAAGAGAAGAGAGTCTCTCCCACCTGGCATATTCCCCTCTCTCTCCTGGAAAAATATGAAGGCCGAAAATCAATTCCTCCAGGCCCAGACAATTCTCTCGGCTCTCACTGGCTGGGTCTGTCCATAAGAGGGTATGGAATTCATGGCACCAATTTTCCATGGGCCGTTGGGCGATTGGTCACCCATGGGTGTATACGTCTTTACCCTGAGGATATTGTTAGTCTCTATCCCTTGGTTCCTGTTGGAACCCCTGTCCATATCATCTATGAGCCCGTTAAAATCGGGTTTAAAGATGGACGCATCTTCGTTGAAGTCCATGAGGACATCTATCATCGGGTCCCTGACTTTTTCCAGTTTACCCTTAAGAGATTGGGGGGGAAGGGGATCAAGAATCTTGTCGATTTTGAAAAAGTGAAGGAAGCTATCGACCAGAGAAGGGGGATTCCCATCGATATTACATCCGATTTCGATGATGTGAGGTGAAGGCATTCTGACCAAGCCTCCTTCGATATATTTATTTCTTCAATTTCTTCTCAAAGATGGCTTCCGACTTCTTTGCAGCTTCCTGGGCTGCTTTCATCGTCACCCCGGTCGCCACCCTTGTCTGCTCGATCTCTTTTGTCGTTGCGCAGCCAAGCAGAATACTCAAAAAAAGGACGAGACTCCATCCTAATCGGATACTTTTTAATCCTGTTCCTTTTCAATGCATTCCGTTTTCGCCTCCCTTCCTCTATTTCTTCGGGCGTTTCTCAAAAGTTCCTACAGTTTTCTGGCTGGCTGCCTCTGCCTTTTTCGAAAAATTTTCTGATGAAGCAGCGGCCTTCTCTGACCTTTGTGCCGCCGCTTCCGCTTTCTCTGCGTAACCCTTTATGTTCTCCAGAATCATCTTCGTTTCTTTATTTGCTCTTTCCGCTGCATCTCTCGCTTCGCGCATCTCCTGAAAAGGATTGCATCCTGAAATGAAAATCAAAAGAAAGACAACGAAAGCCCATCTGTTCAATTTCCGCATATGCCCCTCCTTCCCGTAAAAAAATGGCTTCTTACTTGGATAAAATGATGAATGCAGCCCTTCGATTTTTTGCCCATGCCTCCTCACGATGACCAGGGTCTAAGGGGCTTTCCTCTCCATAGCTGATTGTAGAGATACGATCTCCAGGAAGGCCCAGAGAAAGGAGATACCTTTTCGTGCTGTTCGCTCGTCTTTCTCCAAGAGCAAGGTTATATTCAATGGTTCCTCTTTCATCACAATGCCCTTCAATCTGAATCTTCACTGTAGGAAATTTTTTCAACACCGCTGCATTTTCCTTCAGAATCTCCGCATATTCAGGGCGAATATCATATTTGTCAAAATGGAAATGAATCATCTTCAGCATTTTGCTTTCGAAGACCTCTCCTTCAATTCCGGGAGTCTTCTTGGCAACTAAACTCTCCTCGAACTCTTTCTTGGCCGGTTCTCTCTTAGCCTCTTCTTCTTTTATTCGAGCCAATTCCTTCGCTTCTTTTTCCCTGCGTTCGGCTTCAGCCCTTTCCGCCTTCTCTCTTTCTATTGCCACCTCTTCTGCCTTTTTTATAGATGGATCCTCTTTAACGACTGTCTTCTTTGGACACCCTATCAAAATGAGGCCCAAGCAGAGGATGAGGATGACGATGAAACCCTTTCTAATCACGACAAACCTCCTTTCCATGATAAACCTCCTTTCAATGTGGGTGACGAACACGTCATTAAAGATTACAAAGATTACCTGATAATATTGAAGGAGGCCTGATCATAGAGAGTTCCCGCTCAATTCACATCCATCAAGAGGAGGTGATGGCAAACTGACCGGGCCCCCTTCATTTCTTCTAAGAGCAAAGAGGATACCAAAGTTTAAAAACCAAATTCCCTTTAGATTTCAATCATTGAAAACTCAATAAAAATGTAAAAGGGGAAAAAGCGGGGCAAAACGAAACAGCCTGTGTCAAAATGGGACAATCCTTGAGTTGAACCAGAAAGGAAGAGAATAAGAGGGAGGCAGTGCAGAAATTGAATTAAAGGCGCAGGACTTCGCTCACCCACAGTCAAAAAAACCCTCGTAACACTTTAGCTCTTTGAAAAACGTTATCTAATCCCCCTTCATCCCTCTTTGGTCTCCGACCCAGAGCGCCTGCTGGACCCGCCCTCGGTCGGGACCGGGGCCGGTAGGCGGGGTCTCTGACCCGGAAGGCAAAAGGGGGAAATGTTTCTCCTCCCTTTAGCCTTTTTATCCCCGTAGACAACGGGGCAAAGGGAGGCGCCGCCGTCCAGACCCGCACTGCTCACGCCAAACGAAGCATTGGGACTTTGGCGCCGGACGGTAGGGAGAGATTTTAAAAAGATTATTTCAAACAGCTAAATTATTTTTATAAAAACGATTTGACAGAAACAAGAATCGTCGTTATTATGTAAGAGGAATACAATAGGCACACGTTTATGAAATATTTTGACTGGAATGATGTGAAGAACGAGAGGCTCAAGAAAGTGCGTGGTGTGTCGTTTGAACAGGTTGAATTGGCATTCGCATCAGGAGATTTGGTTGACCGGATAAAACATCCAAATCCGGCAAAATATCCGAATCAGAAAGTTTTCCTGGTAAAGATTGAAGATTATATTTATTCGGTGCCATATGTGGAGGATAACGAAAGAATATTTTTGAAAACAATAATACCAAACAGCAAAGCAACAAAGAAGTACTTAGGAGGCAAAAAATGAAAAAAGCAGCATATTTGGATAAAGACGAGAGGGAATTGGCAAAATCACTTGAAAATGAAGAATGGGTTTCTGACCTCACTAAAAAAGAAAAAAAGCAATACGAGGAATATGCCCGCTATAGCCTGAACAAACAGAAGCGGATCAATATCCGAATGACTGAACGAGATTTAAAGAAAATTCGTGCAAAAGCAGTTGAAGAGGGCATACCGTATCAATCCCTTATCTCAATGTTGATTCATAAATACAATGAGGGGAAAGTATCGGTTAATCGATAAACAGCCTAATATCGCTCAACCAGACGCGCAAGAATGGCGCGCAGGTTAGCTCGGTCGTTGAACCTGTAGAAAAAGTCAATTTCGCCCGAATCTGGCGAGTTGGAAGAAAATGCAACCTCTCAGGAAGCTCTGTATACGACGATCTCGTGCTGGGGGGGGCGGATAATAATGGGGAAATATATAGCCACGGGGTGACGAAGGAAGATTATTCTTCCTGGAGTTTTCGATAGAGGGTTTTTCGATCGAGGCCCAGTCTTTCAGCCGCCTTAGACTTATTCCCTCCTGTTTCAATCAGAACTCTCCTGATATATTCCTTCTCCAATTGATCCAGGGTAAACTTCTCTTCCACCGCCTTCTCAAACAATTTCTCATCTGCCTTTTGAATGATAGACGCCGGTAAATTCTCCGGAGAAATAACTTCATGCTGGCTCAGGGTGATCGCCCTCTGAATGATATTCTCCAATTCTCTTACATTTCCGGGCCAGGGATAGTTTAATAGAATTTTTAAGGCATCTCCTGAAACGGTTGAAACAGCCTTCTTCAGTTCTTTGCTGAATTTTTGGATGAAATGCTGAACGAGAATGGGAATATCTTCCCTTCTTTCCCGAAGGGCCGGCATGTCGATATCGATCACCTTCAAACGATAATAGAGATCCTCACGAAATCGACCTTGCTGGATCGATGATGTGATATCACAGTTTGAAGTGGAGATGATTCTCAAATCAATGGGATAGGAAGTCGTATCTCCGAGGGGCCTGACCTCTCTCTCCTCGAGCACCCTCAGTAACTTAGCCTGGAGCGTAGGAGGCATCTCCGTGATTTCATCCAAAAAAAGCGTTCCTTCATTGGCTTCAAAAATAAGCCCTTTCTTGTCCGATTTCGCGTCGGTGAACGCCCCTTTCTTATAGCCGAAGAGCTCGCTCTCAAGAAGGGTTTCAGGAATGGCTGCGCAATTCACTGCGATGAAGGGGCCTCCCTTTCTGATGCCACTGTAGTGGATCGCCTTTGCGGCCAGTTCCTTGCCTGTCCCGCTTTCTCCGGTGATGAAAACATTGATGGAACTGTCACGAATCCTTTCAATGAGGTCGTAGATTTTTTGCATGGAAGCGCTTTTCCCAATAAGCTGATGAAAATGATATCGGGTCTCCACCTCCTTTTTTAATCTTACGACCTCCTTTTTCAAAAAACGATTTTCAAGGGCCTTTCTCACCGTCAGGATGAGTTCATCCATTTGAAAGGGTTTGGTAATGTAATCATAAGCCCCCATCTTCATCGCCTGGATGGCCGACTCAATCGTCCCAAAGGCTGTGATGATGATCACCGGCGTTAAAGGAGATACCCGTTTCGTTTCTTCAAGGAGGTCAAGACCCTTCAGTCCCTTCATCTTTAAATCGGTGATGAGGATGTCGAACTCTTCTTTTTTGAGAATCTTTGAAGCCTCTAAACTGTCATGGGTGGTGATGGCAGAGAATCCCTCCCCTTTGAGAACGTCGGAGAGCAACCCGCACATCTCCAAATCATCATCCACCACCAAGACTTTATGGAGGGTCTCACTCATTTTTCACCTCACCTTGATAAGAGGGAAGATAAATCTTAAATAAGGAACCTTTTCCTGTTTCGCTTTCTACCTCAATCCATCCCTCATGGTCCTGAACAATACCCTGGCTCACGGTCAAACCCAGGCCAGTCCCTTTGTCTTTTTCTTTTGTCGTAAAGAAAGAGTTGAAAATGTTGTCCATCACTTCCCGTTCCATTCCCATTCCTGTATCCTGCACCTTGACCACCACATATCGACGCTGTCCATCTTCAAGGCCCTCCTTGGAGGTCACTTGGGTTGACGCTGAAAGATGAAGCGTCCCGCCTTCAGGCATAGACTGAATAGCATTGAGAACGATGTTCAAAAAGACCTGCTGAAGTTGGTCTGGATCTCCCATCACGGAGGGGAGAGGGTCTTCCGTTTCCCTGACCACCTTTACTTTCTGTTTTTGAATTTCATGGTCAAGAAAATCGAGCGTCATCTCCAATAATGCGGTGATATTTAGATTCCCTTGCTCAGGTTTCTTTTTTCTGACAAACCCAAGAAGTCGCTGAATGATCTTCGTGATTCTTTCGGTTTGTTGGAGGACGATGTCCAGATTTTTTTGGACCCCCTCTTTATCATCGAGTTTTCTCTTTGCCAATTCCACCCTTCCACTGATGATATTTAAAGGGGTGCCGATCTCGTGAGCCAGTCCCGAGGCCAATTGTCCGATCGTGGCCAATTTCTCGGACTGGCGGAGGTCCCTTTCTAATTTCAATTTTGTCTCAGCCTCCTCGATAATCCGGTCCTGGGCCTCTTTCAAATCGCCCGCCATTTGATTAAACGCATGCCCCAGCTCAGAGAGTTCATCCCCTCTTCTCAACTCGATCCTTGTCTGGAGATCCCCTTTCGCCATATTTTTGATTCCGCCCATCAACTGAGAGATAGGTTCGGTAATCCATTTTCTCGTACTAAAATGGACCAATGTCAATGTCCCTCCTATCATGATAAGGATCGTGATCAAGACGCTCCATTCCGCTTTCTTAATATCCTCCTCTACGAAAGAGGTGCGTTGAAGAATCGAAACGCCGCCAATATTGCGACCTCTTCTGTCTTTGAGAGGAAAGGTGTACGAAAAAACATGAACCTTTTTATAAACTCCAAGCTCTTCATAAGAAAAATCCTCTTGAATGGACTTTTTGATCAAATCCCAATAAGGTTCGATATCCCCTTCTAATGAGCGGGATTTAAAGATGAGGTTTTTCCCCGTGTGGTAGACGATGATCCCCAGGGTTTTCTCGTCCTCCTCAACGGAATCGATCAGCTCTTGAACATATTCCATCTCTCTTGGCAATGAGATCTTTTCGAGGGAAACTTTTAAAGTTCGGCCAATGCTCCTCACCTCCGCTTTCATCTTTCTGATGAGGATGTCCCTTCGGGATAAAATATGAAGAGTGCCATACCCCGAGAGCACGACAAGGATGATAAGAGAAAGAGAAAGAGTCAACTTTGTGCCGAGTTTCAAAGAAAGCTCTCCTGATGATCTGTTTAATCTACTCTACCACTTCCACTTTAATAAGATTCGTGGTGCCGGGGATGCTGATGGGCACTCCAGCGATGATAACGATCCGGTCTCCTTTTGAAGCCATGCCCGATTTCTTCGGCATCCTCTTCGCCCTTTCCAGCATATCATCCGTATCCCTCCAGTCAGAGACAAGAAGGGGCGTGACCCCCCAGCAGAGATTGAGACTTCTGATGGTCGAGAAATGGCGGCTCAGGGCAATGATGGGCTGCCGGGGCCGAAGCCTCGATACCCACCGTGCCGTGCTCCCGGATTCGGTAGGAACAACAATGGCCACGGCGTTCACCTTCTCGGACAGGAACGAGGCCGCATAGCTGATGGCCTGAGGAAGACCCGTCGCCTCCGTCATCTCCCGGTTCAAGAATTGATCGAATGGAAACTGTTCCTCGGCCGCGCAGGCAATCTTAGCCATCATCTGAACGGTTTCAACGGGGAACCGGCCAATGGCTGTCTCCTCCGAGAGCATGACCGCATCCGTCCCGTCATAGATGGCGTTGACCACATCCGTCGCCTCTGCCCGCGTGGGACGGTTGTGATCAACCATCGATCTGAGCATCTGGGTGGCAGTGATCACGGGCTTGCCCAAAGCATTTGCCTTCCGGATCAACATTTTCTGGACATTGGGGACCTTTTCGATCGGAGTTTCCACGCCCAGGTCTCCCCGGGCAACCATGATTCCATCCGAGGCTAAAAGGATTTCGTCAATCTTTTCCAGAGCCTCTTTCCTCTCGATCTTGGCAATGACCGGGATAAAGGTTGAATATTTTTTTAAGAATCTCTTAACCCTTTCAATATCTCCCGCATCTTTGACATAGGAAAGGCTGACCATATCGGCTCCGTTTCGAATGCCGAAGAGAAGGTCCTCCCGGTCTTTCTTCGTAAAGGGAGAGATGCGGATCGTTCCGGTTGGAAAGTTGATCCCCTTATTGGACGTGAGTGTGCCTCCCACAATCACCCGGCACTCAATATCCTGGTCATTGCTCTTCAAAGCCTGGAGCTCGATCGCTCCATCGGCAAGGAGAAGCGTGTCTCCTGAGTTGACCTCCATGGGGAGGGACGGATAAGTAACAGAAACCCCTTTCTCATCTCCCAAAATCTTCCGATTGGTCAGGATGAATTTTTCTCCCCGCTTTAAGCCTATTCCTCCCTCTTTCACTTTGCCGACCCTGATTTTGGGGCCGGAAAGATCCTGCAGAATGGTCACGGGCCTTTTTAGCCGGTCCGACAATGTGCGGATCTCTTTGATCTTTCTCAGATGATTCTCATGGGTCCCGTGAGAAAAATTGAGCCTTGCCACATCCATGCCGGCCTTTATCATTGATTTAAGAACCTGTGAGGATTCGCTCGCCGGACCGATGGTGCAGACGATTTTTGTTTTACGATGGTTTCTCTCAATCATACGCTCAACCTATGCCTCGTTTTTGTCAGACATCAAAAACAGCGCCTCAGGATTCCTTTTCTGTCCATAAATTTGAAGGGGTCTACCCCTGCCCTCAAGAAGAAATCTATGGTATATAGGTCTCACATTCGTAACATAAATGCTGGGTCTTTGTTAGGGGGAAAGTGCCTACCGGCTAAATTGAGTTCACTTTGCCGGTTTACAGCCCAATGCTTTTAAGAGTTTTTCTATGGAATGATCTTTTTGAGTGGGATGCCGGAAAGGCAACTTGGTATGAATTTTATAATTGACTCGTCTTCCTTCTTTTAACTTCTCGATGTAACCTTCTGCCTCGAGATCGGCGATAATACTTCTAACTGACCTTTCGGTAATCCCGATAAGGGATGATAAATCCCTTGCAGTTATTTGGGACTGATTAGCCAACTGCATAAGCACTCTCGCATGATTAGTGAGAAATGTCCACTCTGACATTCTTTCCTACCTCCTCCATTGGAACTTACTTCACTCCTTTTTCATTGAACATCGGCCCTTACGTTTTACACAATACCACAAGTTGAAGAATGATTGAAGAGGCTTGACATCTTTTTATAGAAGAATTATAAATCATGAAAAATTATTCATGAATAGATTGACACTTATTTTATCAAATTACATTTAAAATGGCAAAAGAAATGTTAGGGGCTAAATGTGGGGTTCCGCTACCCAATGGGCTGGTGGAGTCTTCAAACTCGAAGAAACCTATCTTTGCTCCCTCCACCAAGCCGAAAAAGAATCTCCCTGAAGAAAATATCACTTTTGAAAGGATGGAGAAGATTGTCGGAAAGGAGAAAGAATGTCTGAAGGGATGAGGGCCCCGTTTTTTCAGGTCAATGTCTTAACCGGATTAAGAGGAGCGAAAGTCATCGAAGATCCAAGGGCATGTGCCAGCCTGATTCAAAAAGCGGTCAGGCCGCTTCTGGTCATAGGGGCGCGGGCCATTGAACATTTTATCGGAGATAAATTGCACCTGCAATATTGCCTGGCATTGGCCAAAAAAGCCCGGATTCCCATCTGTGCCACAGCTCATGTCAAAAAGAAGACGCTGGAGTTTGGAACCATCCCGGACAGTATCTATGATATCATAGAGATCATCCATCATCTTACCTTCCGGGATTGGAAAGGCGAAAAAAAGAGGGAAATCATGACCTGGTGATCTTTTCGGGTGTCCGGTGTGACCTGGGGGAACAGGGATTTTCCACGCTCAAGCATTTTGCCCCCCATCTCAAAACAATGGCTCTCTGTCGCCATAGCCACCCTAATGCTGATTATGCCCTGCCAATCCTCAACGCCGAAAAATGGGAGGGTTACTGGAACCACCTGCTGATGAACCTATAAGGGGTTAATGATTCGATCTCTTTGACAAAACAATTGAATATGATAGATAAACTTGCCACTCATCTTTCAATGTTGGCCGATGCAATAAAAATATTTTTAGAAAGGAGGTGCCTCATTATTTCGTATCTTTAAAAAGAATGTTTAGCAAAATAAAAACCTTAGCAAAAGGGGGGTGATTTAAAGATGTCTATTTCGAGAAGGCAGTTTTTAAAACTTTGCGGGGCAACTGGCGCGGCTATTAGCGTATCGGGCAGTCTCATCCCTGAGATCGTCGCGGCTATGGAGAAAGCGGCAGCAGGGAACCCGCCGGTCGTCTGGATTCAGGGTAGTGGATGTACAGGATGTTCTGTCTCCCTGTTGAACACCGTTCACCCAAACATTGCCGAAGTCCTCTTAAAGATCATCAGCCTCAAATACCACCCCACAATAATGGCTTCCGCCGGAGACAAGGCCTTTGAATACCTATTCCAGACAGCTGACAAGAACAAGGGGAAATTCTTCCTGGCTGTTGAGGGATCGATCGCAACCGGTGCCGGAGGAAAATATTGTATCCCCGGTAAATTGAAAGGGAAAGAAGTCACTTTTGTGGAGATGATGAAAGATCTTGGACCCAAAGCGGCCGCCGTGCTTGCGCTCGGTCAGTGCGGAGCTTATGGCGGCATCCCTGCAGGGAAACCCAATCCGACCGATTCGAAAGGGGTCATGGACTTCTTTAAGGACCATGGGATTAAGACTCCGGTGATCAACATTCCCGGTTGTCCGCCCCATCCCGACTGGATGGTGGGAACCATTGCCCATGTCCTGATGTTTGGAATTCCCGAGCTCGATTCTGATGGCCGGCCAACCCTCTTCTTTGGAACGAATGTCCATGACAACTGCGCCTACCGTTCTTATTATGAAGAGAAAAAGTTCGCCAAATTGTTCGGCGAGGAGGGATGCCGGCTGGAACTGGGCTGTAAAGGGCCGGAATCGTTTTCGGATTGCTGGAAAAGAGGATGGAATAATAATGTCAACTGGTGTATCCATAATTCACTCTGCCTGGGGTGCACGGAACCGGGTTATCCCGATCGGTTTGCGCCCTTTTATGAAAAGACTACGGGTTAGGAAAGGAGGTGACGTGGAATGACAAAATTATATATTGATCCGATTACTCGAATAGAAGGACATCTCAAAATTGAGGTGGAAATAGATGGCGGGAAAGTGAAGGATGCCAAATCCTGGGGCATGCTGTACAGGGGTTTTGAAAACATCCTCAAGGGAAGAGACCCCCGGGATGCCGCTCAGATTGTTCAGAGAATCTGCGGGGTCTGCCCCACTGCCCACGGGACTGCATCGGTCCGGTGTCTTGACAATGCTTTCAAGGTGAAACCGCCGCCCAACGGAAGAATTATCCGGAATCTGATCTTCGGATCGGATTACCTGATGTCACACATTCTCCATTTTTACCACCTGGCTGCTCTGGATTATGTGAAAGGGCCTGATACAGAGCCTTTCATCCCACGGTATGAAGGCGATTATCGCCTCGATCCGAAAACCAACAAAGTGGCTGTCGACCAGTATATCAAAGCGCTCGACATCCGGCAGAAATGCCATCAGATGGTTGCCCTCTTCGGGGGAAGAGCACCCCATGTCTATGGCATGGTTGTTGGAGGAGCCACAGAGGTTCCAACGGTGGACAAAATGGTCTCCTTAAAATGGAGGTTAAAAGAGATCAAGGAGTTCATCGACGGAACCTATCTACCGACCGTCTATCTTGTGGCAGGAGCTTATAAAGACCTCTTTGAAGTTGGAGCCGGATGCAAAAACCTTCTCTCCTTTGGGGTTTTCCCTCTGGACGATGATGAAAAGAACTTCCTTTTTAAGCCCGGGTCTTATACCGAGGGCAAAGATTTGCCTCTTGATCAAACCCAGATTAAAGAATATGTCAAATACTCCTGGTATGACGATAAAACAACCGGACTTCATCCCGGCAAAGGAATGACTGTTCCTGCTCCGGACAAGAAGACAGGTTATTCCTATGTAAAAGCTCCAAGGTATCGGGACCTTCCCCATGAAGTCGGCCCGCTGGCGAGGATGTGGGTAGCCAACCCCGTCCTGAGCAAGCATGCTAATAAATTCTTAGGAGTGGATGCGAAGAAAGAGATTCGCTTCAGGGATCTGGGCGACAAGGCTTTTTCCATTCTCGGAAGAACCGCGGCCAGGGCTGAAGAATGCAAGCTCGTGGCCGATGCCATGGATAAGTGGATCATGGAGCTTAAACCCGGAGCGCCCTCGTTTGCCAAAGCCGACATTCCAAAGGAAGCGACAGGGTTTGGTCTGAGCGAAGCCCCGAGGGGCGCGCTCGGGCACTGGATTACGATCAAGGATCACAAGATCGACAATTATCAGGTCTGTAGCGCCACGATCTGGAACGCCGGCCCAAAAGACGACAAGGGACAGCTAGGCCCGATTGAACAGGCGCTGGTAGGAACACCGGTGAAGGATATTAAAAATCCATTTAATGTGGTAAGAGTCGTCCGCGCCTTTGACCCCTGACTGGGTTGCGCTGTGCACGTGCTGCACGCCGACACCAAGAAAGCCTATGAGTTTAAGGTGATCTAAATCTCGTTGATAAGATTCGACCTTTGAGGCTGCTCGGCCAACCCCGAGCAGCCTTTCTGTTCTATAAAATGGCCATGTCAGAAAAGACCCTGATTGTTGGAATGGGAAACCTTCTTTATAAGGACGAAGGTGTTGGAGTCCATGTCATTCATGAGATGCAAAAGATGCCTCTGCCTCCTCATATCGAATTGCTCGATATTGGAACGTTTACCATGGACTTGCTGTCCTACCTCGAAGGCGTCAAAAAGCTGATCGTCGTCGACGCCATGAAAGCAGGAGGAGAGATCGGGACGATCTACAGATGCAAATCCGAAGACCTCATGCCGAAGGATCAGAAGCCTATCTCTCTCCATGAAATCGGTCTGCTCGAATCCCTGAAGATGGCTAAAAAGATGGGATTCGACATGGAGACGGTCGTCATCGGGGTTGAACCCAAAATATTTGAATGGGGGATGGAGCTAAGCGATGAGGTCAAAGCCAGCATTCCCAAAATTATTGAAGCGGTACTCAAAGAAAGTTAGAATGAAAGCATGAAACGGGCGGAAATCCGAATTACGGGAATGGTGCAGGGAATTGGTTTCAGGCCGTTTATTTATAACTTAGCCCGAAAGCATTCCGTTCGAGGATGGGTCCTCAACAATGAAAAAGGGGTCTTCGTCGATGCCGAAAGCGATGATGGAAATCTCGATCAGTTTATTCAGGAAATCCCGAAGCTCGCTCCTCCTTTGGCCCGGATCGAAACTTTTGATGTGAGCTATCTTAACCCTCTGGGCTATACCCTGTTTGAAATTAAAAAGAGCGAAGAGACAGAGGATAAATTCGTCCTCATCTCTCCGGATTTAGCCACCTGTGATCAGTGTCTTTCAGAGCTCTTCTCACCTCAGGACTTCCGATACCGTTATTCTTTTATCAACTGCACGCTCTGTGGTCCGAGGTTCACGATCATCAAGGACATTCCCTACGATCGTCATAAGACGACCATGGCTTCTTTCACGATGTGTCCAATCTGTCAAAAAGAATACGACGATCCAGCCAACCGCCGCTTTCACGCCCAGCCCAATGCCTGCCCGTCCTGCGGTCCATCCCTGTGGCTGCAGGATAGGGAGGGAAAGGAGGTTTCCGGCGATTCCCTTGCAAAGACGCTGGAATTCATCGAAGCAGGATTCATCATCGCCATAAAAGGCCTGGGAGGATTTCACCTCGCTTGCAACGCAAAAAATGAGGAGGCAGTCTCTAACCTCAGATCGCGAAAATTCCGTGAGGACAAACCCTTTGCCGTGATGTGCAGGGATATGGAAGAGGTGAGAAACCTCTGTGAAGTGAACCGGGAAGAAGAAAAACTTCTTGCCGATGTGGAAAGGCCCATTGTCATCCTTAAGAGAAAGAGAGATTCTTCAATCGCTCATTCGGTTGCTCCCCATCAGGACACCCTGGGGGTGATGCTTCCCTACTCACCGCTTCATCACATTCTTCTCAACGGCTCCCTTAAAACACTCGTCATGACAAGCGGCAATGTGAGCGACGAGCCCATCGCTTACAGGGATGAGGAAGCAAAAAACCGCCTCGGGAAGATCGCCGACTATTTTCTTCTCCACAACCGCGAAATTCATATGAGGTGCGACGATTCGGTCACAAGGGTTTTTGAGGGAAATCCCTATATCATCAGGAGATCAAGAGGATATGTCCCCTTCCCTATAAAACTCTCTTTTCCCCTTGAGATGATTCTTGCCTGTGGGGGTGAGTTGAAAAATACTTTCTGCCTTACACGGGGACCCTATGCTTTTCTAAGCCATCATATCGGAGACCTTGAAAACCTTGAAACCTTGACCTCCTTCGAAGAAGGGATCGAGCATTTCAAGAGACTCTTCTATATTGAACCAAAGGCAGTGGCCTACGACCTTCATCCCGATTATCTCTCTGCCAAATACGCCCTCTCCATTCCTGACCTGCCAACGGTCGGGGTTCAGCACCACCATGCCCATATCGTCAGTTGTATGGTTGAAAACAGAATCGAAGGAGAGGTCATCGGCGTGGCGATGGATGGAACAGGTTTTGGAACGGACGGCACGATCTGGGGAGGCGAATTTTTAAAAGCCAATTTGAGGGAATTTGTCCGCCTCGCCCACCTGAAAAAGGTCCCGATGCCCGGAGGTTCGATGGCTATCAAGCAGCCCTGGCGCATGGCCATGGTCTGTCTTTCGGAGGCTTTTGGAGACGGGTTAGAGGAATTAAAAATTGATTTGCTAAAAAGGATGGATTCCAAAAAGTGGGACATCCTGAAGAGGGCGATTGAAAAAAAGATCAACACACCATGGACATCGAGTATGGGCCGTCTCTTCGATGCGATCTCATCTCTTCTTTCCATAAGGGATGAGGTAAATTATGAGGGGCAGGCCGCCATTGAACTGGAGATGATTGCCGACAGGGAGATAAAAGAAACATATCCATTCTATCTTCTTAAAGAAGAATCCCCCTTTGTCATTGACTCAACCGAGGTGATCAGGGGTGTGGTCGGGGATTTGACCGAAGGAGTTTCAAATTCTAAAATCTCCGGGAAGTTTCATCGAACCATCGCCCGTATGATCGTTGAGACTTGCGAATTCATGCGCTCTTCGGAAAGCTTGAATCGTGTGGTCCTGAGCGGAGGGGTTTTCCAGAACATCCTTCTTCTCTCCCTTGTCGTAGAAGGATTGAAACATTCAAGTTTTGATGTCTATACACACCACCTTGTTCCAACCAATGATGGTGGAATATCTCTGGGACAAGCTGTTATTGCCCATATGAGGTTATTTCAAATGTAATCCCCTCACCCCATCCCTCTCCCCAAGGAGACTGTGTCACAATGGGGAGGGCATGAGGGTTGATTAAGTCAAACTTGATCTAATCACGATATAAAACGTTCTTTGAAAACTGAATAGAGATAGACGGTCGTAGCAGCCCCACTGACAAAGCTTT
>Ga0208244_100550_pt1 | contig 33709 bp, 34 predicted proteins | sample SubbioCR12Aug_5A_FD_184828 | JGI IMG/M metagenome (GOLD analysis project Ga0208244, IMG submission 184828) | Serpentinite rock and fluid subsurface biosphere microbial communities from McLaughlin Reserve, California, USA - CR12Aug_5A (SPAdes) | ecosystem: Environmental > Terrestrial > Deep...
CAAACAATGGAAGGGAGAAGTATGCCTTCAGGTGGGGGTAGGCTAATCAATTTATTGCGACCTCCGTCGCATTTTCGGTCCGATAGGTCGGCTGTGATTTCACCTTCATATTCGCGCTTGTTTTAGGACTAGCAATAGGCGCTTTTCAGATCGGCCTCGAAGGAAAAATCGATATAGCGGTTCTCGTTACGGGTGATGCAGATCTGGTGCCATTGGCCCGAGCTCTTAAGAAACAAGGTATCCGGGTGATGGCTGTGTACTTCGAATATGAAGATGGCGAAGACAGGAGTTTCATAAACGAGCGTTTACTATCTGTGTGCAACTACAGTCTGAACATCAATTCTCTTGAAAACGACAAGGACTTCAAGATAGGTTTTAAAGCGCTCTTCAGAAAACCAGATGATTTCACCGACGAAAAAAACGGCGCAAAATATCGGGCCTGAACGTCTGGCCTATAATGTTAGGATTCTGAGAATATGTTCAATTCGCTTGGTGGAATTTGGTGGAAAAGATGGACGGTAAGAAAATAGATATGACCCCCGTTATGCTCATTAAAGCCAGAATTTGACCTTGCAGGCTCCCACAAGAAAAATTAGCAGGATTGAAGGGTCAGGTCTCAGCGATCAATAGATATTTGTAAAAGGTTCAAATCAGACCCCAATTCTTTTTCGCATAAAACTTCTCAAATCATTTCCTTCACCGCTTCCAGAAATTCTGCCGGAGATAATTTTCTACTCGCCTTCATAGTTGGAGCCACAGCCATATTTCATAAGCATAAGAACTGAGGAATTATTTGTTTGCAGTTTATATCTTCTTGGCGTATATATAAATTAGAAAATAAGAAGGTGCTGATCCCATGGGGAAGAAAGCTTTTGAAATTCCGTCAGACAAAATTGCTGACTATTGCCTGCGTTGGAAGATTACTGAACTTGCTCTTTTTGGTTCAGCACTCAGGGATGACTTCGATCCGGAAAGCGATATCGATGTATTGGTCACCTTTGACATAGACGCCCATTGGACTCTGTTCGATATGGTTGACATGCAGGAGGAATTGAAAGATGTTTTTGGACGTGATGTTGATCTCATAAGTCGCCGTGGCGTTGAATCAAGCTCAAACTATTTGCGTCGGAAAGAGATATTATCTTCAGCCAAGGTCATTCATGTCTCGCGATAGCGCCTATCTACTGGTGATCAGTCTACATGAACCCCTCATTCCTAAAGAAGGAACATAAGTAATCAAATTTGGGGCTTAATTATTGACGTTGTAGATGACTTCTTCTTTGTCTCCTCTTTTTTTAAAAAAACTACTATACGGATTGACAAAACAGTGTTACTCTGCTCAGATCTATGCTAATATTAGAAAAAATGGTGACCGCGACGGAGGTAAAGCGATGGACTTTTTTACTATGGTGTTAAGAAAAAGTGGTAACGATTGGGTGGCCTTGTGCCTGGAGAATGGATTGGTGGGGCAAGGAATGACAAAAGAAGAATCGGTTAGAAAGTTAAAGGAAGCTATTGAGTGTGTTGAGGATATTAAGAAAGTTGAAGAAGATGTATACAGTGCCCCCATATCGATCAAGGAACTCCACGAATTTCTGACGATAGAGGGGGAAGAACTTGTCTCACAGACCTTTGAATTAAGGGCAGTAAATGCCTAAGAATATTCCTTCTCTAAAACCCAGGGAACTTGTCCGTCTGTTGGAGAAGGGGGGTTGCTCATTTTTTAGGGAAGGTAAAGGGGATCACTCGATCTACATTCGCATCTTTGGAAACCAGAAGAGGGTGGTCCCGATTGACATGGGAGCAAGAGAATTATCCCCGCCTTATGTCCTCCGCATTTTCAGACAATTTGGTTTCACGGATAATGAGATTGGACTCCTTTTGAAGTAATTGGTGAGGTAAATGGTGCTTGCCCTTGAAACTTGACAGAAGGTTTTATTGAAGTGCGGAGCGGATGAAGGGTCAGGTCCTCGATGTAACCGGAATTTGGTGGAAAAGGTGAACGCTACGAAAATAGAGCTAACCCATTTCTATTGTCCCAAAGGCTCTAAAGTGGCGGCCATGTTTCCTGTCTCACTCCAAGCAGGGAGACCCAGTACAAGAAAGGAGGTTGAGCATGGGACACATTGATAGCAAGGGAATTTTTCGGAAGCTGGGCAGGAAGATAGATCATCTGCCTATGAGGGCCCCTTGGAATGAGGCATTTTACCAGATATTGAAAGAGCTTTATTCCGAGAAGGAAGCTGATGTGATTGTGAAAATGCCCTATGGTCTTTCTGACCTTAATCGTATCGCACGGGTGACAAAATACGAAAGCTCCGAACTGCAAAAAATCCTCGAAGGTTTGTGCTCAAAGGGTCTTGTGATGGACCTATGGACGAATGACGCCTATCACTATATGCCTTCGCCTATGATGATCGGTATTTTTGAGTTTACCATGATGCGAACCGGTGAAAGCGTTGATTCCAAGGCATTGGCGCATCTCTTCCATTCATATCTAAACGCTGAGAATGGAGCCCTCTACGCAACAAACTTCAAGAAGGACAATAAGATCTCTGTCATTCGGGCGTTGCCTCACTGGGATGCTCTTGACTCATCGGAGTATGTGGAGGTTCTGGATTATGAGAAGGCTGCTAGTATTATTGAATCTTCTGAGAAGTTTTCAGTTGGAATATGTTCATGCCGCCACGAAAAGTTACACGTAGGTGAAAAAGAGTGTGATGTTCCTCTGGAAAAGTGTTCTTCTTTTAATCATGCTGCAGACTATCTCATCAGGAACAACCTGGCAAAAGAGGTTTCCAAAACCGAGATGATGGAAAACCTGGCGCAATCCATAGAGATGAAGCTCGTGCTCTGTGCGGACAATATCAAAAGAAATATCACCTTTATCTGTCACTGCTGTAAAGACTGCTGCAATGCCCTCGCGGGGATCAGCAAATTTGGTTACCCGAATACGGTTGTCACTTCCACCTTTATCGCTAAGATTGATCCGGCCACCTGCCTTGGCTGCGGGAAGTGTGCAAAGGCCTGTCCGATCAATGCGATAGAGATGGTTCCCATAGATAACCCCCAAACGAAGAAGAAAAAAGACGCCGTCCTCAATACCTCCATCTGCCTCGGATGCGGCGTCTGCTCATTGAACTGCAATAACCGTGCGGTCACTCTGGTGAGGCGGGGAAAGCGGGTTCTCCATCCAGAGAACACCTTTGAGCGGATCATTCTGCAATGCCTGGAAAGGGGAACACTTCAGAACCAGATATTTGATAACCCTCAAAGTCTCACCCAAAAATTCATGCGGGGGTTCGTAGGAGGATTCTTAAAGCTCCCCCCGGTGAAGGCAGCCCTGATGAGCGACATGCTTCGATCTTCATTTCTAAGCGCAATGGCAAGCGGCGTTCAGAAACAAGGAAAGGAGTGGGTGACTGAAATGTAGACCGCATCCGTTAGTGGGTCTACATGATTCCTCCTTTTTTTGTGTATAAGAAAAGGTGACCAATTGTATTACAATTTCTTTTACGCATGAGGTGAGCTATGGCTGAGACAATCGTGATGATTCATGGGATGTGGGGTACGGGATCATATTGGGAGAATTTTAAAGGCTTCTTCGAGAGTAAGGGCTATCGATGTGTGGTTCCTGCGCTACGGTTTCACGATATGGATCCGAATGGGGTTCCAGATCCGAGGCTTGGAATAACCAGCCTTCTGGACTACGCCGAAGACCTTGAGAAACTGATCCGTGAGCTTCATGTGGCGCCTATCTTAATGGGTCACTCCATGGGAGGGCTTCTTGCACAGATCCTGGGCAGCCGAGGACAGGCCAAAGCTCTTGTTCTTCTTACTCCTGCATCACCTCATGGCATCATTGCTCTGAAGCCTTCAGTGATAAAGAGCTTCTGGAGCGGCCTCACAAGATGGGGTTTCTGGAGGAAACCATTTCGTCAGACGTTTGCTGAAGCAGCGTATTCAATGCTGGATATGATACCTTCCGAGAGCCGGAAAAGTATATACGATAAGTTTGTTTATGAGTCTGGCAGGGCAGCGTTCGAAATCGGGTTCTGGCTCTTTGATTCGAAGGGGGCGGCAAGAGTGGATGAATCAAAGGTTACTTGTCCTGTTCTCATTATTGGTGGAGAGGAGGACAGGATCACGCCTGTATCGGTTACTCGAAAGGTTGCAGAGAAATACAAGGAGGTGTCCACATATAAGGAATTCTCAAGCCACGCCCACTGGGTTATTGGAGAGCCCGGCTGGGAACATATCGCAGAATATATCGAGGAGTGGCTCCTTCAAGTCTTGGGTAAACCCGCCTGAAGAATGATTCGCATTAGGAAAAAAATGGGCCATTGGGCAGAATAAAATAAGGAAAAAGAGCAATTGGTGCCTGGCCTTGAAAATTGACAGAAGATTTTATTGAAGTGGGGAGCGAATACCGGATCAAGTCTTTAATGCCGGCGGAATTTGGTGGAAAAGGTGAATGTTGAGAAGAAGATTTTATCCTCATGATATTCTGCGTGAGCATCCTGTTTTTTCTTTCTTTGGGCGATGACTTCCTATACCAATTTTAAAGAGCTTAAAAACGGTGAGGTGGAGGGCCGGGACTATCGAATCAGGGTTGAATCGAGAGATCCGTGTGTTCTGATCATGGCTCCCCACGGGGGAAAGATTGAACCCACCACTGCAGAGATTGCAGAGGCGATTGCAGGAGAGGATTACTCCTTTTATATCTTCGAAGGCTTAAAAGCGGATGGAAATTCGCTCCACATTGAGAGTCATCTTTTCGATGAACCCCGTGCCATTCGGGTTGTCCGGGAAGCGGAGGTAGTCATCACTGTGCATGGGCAAATTGACCAGAAAGAGGAATTTGTGATGATAGGGGGCCTGCATGAAAACCTGCGGTCAGAGATTAAAAGGGAATTAGAGGGAGCTGGTTTTCAAACCCGGGCCCCGACAGATGGACTGACAGGAACCGACCCTCAAAACATCTGCAATCGAGGAAAGTTGCAACAGGGTGTCCAATTAGAGATGAGCCGGAAGGTTCGTGATTTGCTTAAAACCGACAGAGGTCGACTTCGTATTTTTGCTGATTCCGTGAGGAGCGCAATCCGGATGACAGGGTTTTGAAGGGTTTGGTCAAATCGCAGCTATCACGTCTTGATGTTTGTCGTCGATCTTTCCATCGAGGCCATCTATGCGGCGATCGAATTTTTGGTCCAGATTGATCATACCTTCGGCCACCTGCTGGACTTTACTTATTACGTCCTCGGATATCCAGTGAAAATGGTGGATGATTTCTTCCTTATTGACAAAATACATACTACACCTCTTACCAAAACGTCAAGACTATTCTTTGACTGGGATAAAAGCACCTCATTTTTAATCTTCAAGGATTTGACGTTTGACTGCATATCGAATAGACTCTTTCTGTCTTGGTTTCAATAATCATTCCAGGTGCGGAGGCGATCCGAATGGGGATTCTTTATCTGAGCCGTCAGGATGTGGAAGAGTTAGAAATTAGTATGAAAGAGGTGATTGAAGTTGTCGATCAGGGTTTTCGCTTGAAAGGACTGGGCAGGACCGAAATGCCGCCCAAGCCCGGGATTCACACCAGGCCCCATGCCTTCATTCATGCCATGCCGGCCTATGTAAAGGAGATGGAGGTAGCCGGCCTGAAATGGGTAAGCGGATATCCCTCCAACCCGGAGAAGGGGCTGCCTTACATCACAGGGCTGCTTGTTCTAAATGACCCGGAGACGGGAATTCCAATGGCTGTCATGGACTGTTCCTGGATCACGGCCATGCGCACAGGCGCAAGCGCAGGCATATCAGCGAAATATCTGGCAAGAAAGGAGAGCAGGGTTGCGGGCATTTTAGGCTGTGGAGTTCAGGCCCGAACAAGCCTCAGGGCCCTGGTCGAAACCTTACCCGGTCTTTCAAGGGTTCAGTGCTACGACCTCTTTCCTGAAGCAAGCAACCGTTTTATCGTAGAAATGGGCCGCCTGTTTCCCGCACTCCGGATGGAGCATTCCAGGAACCCTGACGAGATGATGGAGGAAGCAAATGTGGTGGTGACGGCCATTCCTATTGTCACGGAGCCAAAGCCTCCCCTTCGGGCCGGAATGCTGAAAAAGGGCGGGCTTGCCATTTCACTGGACTATGACTCGGCATGGACGAGTTCAGCGATGAGGGAGTGCGATAAATTTGTCTCCGACGATATCCATCAATTGCTGTCCACCAAAGAAGAAGGGATCTACTTTGGAACCATTCCTGAAAATATCTATGCCGATCTCGGAGATCTGGCGGCCGGATTTAAACAGGGCCGCGAAGATCCGATGGAGAGAATTTTTTCGATGAACATGGGCATTGCCGTGGATGACATGGTCACAGCGAAACTGGTCTATGAGCGGGCCATGGAGAAAGGGATAGGCACCCGGCTCCCTCTTTAAGGGAACCCTTTTGAATTGACCCACTTATTTGGAGATGATCCAAAGGATCATCTCCAAATCAAGTCGAATTTCTCAGAAAGACCAAAGGGGTGCCTGCATAGGGGGTGGCTTTGAAACTTGAAAGAGGGTTTTATTGAAATGTGGGGCGAATGCAGGATCAGGTTTTTAAGATTAGCGAAATTTGATGAAAAGGTGAACGCTAAGAAAATAGACTTGACCCCCATTATTAATTATTATTGAGCAATGACCATTGGCCATTGAAAATTGTTCTATCCCTTTCCCATTCCGTGTTGATCGGCCACCTCTTTAAAACCGGGCAGAGCCTTTTCAATGACGGCTCTGTCGACGGCGTAGGCGATTCTAAAATAACCGGGCTTGCCAAAACCTGTTCCAGGCACGGTCAGAATTCTTTTCGACTGAAGTTCTTTCACGAAGGCGACATCATCTTCAACGGGCGCTTTCGGGAAGAGGTAAAAGGCGCCCTCAGGCTTGACGATCCGGTAACCGTAAGAGGATAGGGAATGGTAGAATAGATCCCTTTTCTCTTCGTATTCCTTAATATTGATCGAATTTCTCTGAAGGGGCGCAACCAGCCTCTGCATCAGAGCCGGGGCGTTGACAAACCCGAGGGTCCGGTTGGCAAAGACGATGGCGGCGATCAATTCATCTACGTCTTCACAGAAGGGGTTGGCCGCAATGTAGCCTATTCTCTCTCCCGGCAGGGAGAGGTCCTTAGAATGCGAGGTGACCCGTATGGTGTGAGGATAGAACTGGAAGGCGACAGGGAGCCTGACCTGGTCGAAAAGGATCCTGCGATAGGCTTCATCCGTAATGAGATAGAGCGTCCTTTTCAACTCCCGGCTCTTCTCTTTTAACAATCTTCCTAATTCCTCGAGGGATTCCTTTTTATAGACCACGCCTGTCGGGTTATTGGGAGAGTTGATCAGAACGGCCTTGGTTTTTTTCCCGAAGGCCTTCTCGATCTCCTTCAGATTGAGGGAGAAATCGTCATTGGTTTCGACCAGACGAATCTTGCCGCCGCTATTTTCGATATAGAATTTAAATTCCATAAAGTAAGGGGAAGGGACGATGACCTCATCGCCTTCATCGAGGAGAGATTTGAAGACGACATTGAGCCCGCCGGCTGCCCCGACGGTCATCACAATATGTTTTTCCTCGAAAGGAAGGCCGGATTCTTCTGCGATGTATTGAGCAATGGCTCTCCGTGTCTCGACATAGCCATTATTGGGCATATAACGGTGCATTCCAGCAATGGGTTGGTCGGCGAGTGCTTTGAGCGCCTTCTTTAATGAAGCCGGGGGCTCGAGGTTGGGATTTCCAAGGGAGAAATCAAAGACATTTTCCTCGCCATAAAGCTTTTTCAACTCCTCTCCCTGTTCAAACATCCGCCTCACCCAGGAGGCGCCTTCCAATGCGTTTCTCACCTTCTCTGAAATTGCCATCTCTTGAATCTCCTTTCTTAAAAGATGCCGAAAAAAACGAATGAAAGCGAATAATACGAATGGGTTTATTGGTGAAATTCGTTATCATTCGGGTAATTCGTGGACAACAAAAAAGCCATAAGGTTGCCCCTATGGCTTAATAAATGGAAAAGCCATGGGGCCTGACCGGTCACCCATGGCTCATCATCCCGTTATGGGAAGGCCTTTATGGGTGACCCATATCAAAATAAAAATAAAAGTAGAAGAAATTATAGATGCTTTCCATGGGCCTTCCTCTTTTGTTACATACAATTTAAGACATATCCGGTTGAATTGTCAAGGGAAATTTAAGAGGGACTTTAAAAAAATATTTTTACGCCCTCTTGATGACACAGATTTCAAAAGAAGATTACACAGATTTTATTGATATCACAACGAATTTCCTATTTATGTAATCAGTTCCTAATCGGTGTAATCAGAGATTTCTTGATTTCTTCAGAAATCTCTTTTAGAAATCTCTTTGACATTTATCGAAAATCCCTTTAATATTGCCAAGATATATCTCCCTTGAATAGCGGATGCAGAAGATGGCCGGAGAGAAGCAGCTCGCTCGAACCAGAAATATAGGGTTTATGGCCCACATCGATGCCGGAAAGACAACCGTCACCGAAAGGGTCCTCTTCTATACGAAGAAAATTCACCGAATGGGTGAAGTTGATGATGGGACCACGGTGATGGACTGGATGGTTCAGGAACAGGAGAGGGGGATTACGATCACCTCTGCAGTGACGACTGCGGATTGGAAAGGAAAGATCATCCACATCATCGATACGCCGGGCCATGTGGACTTCACCATGGAAGTGGAGCGTTCCCTCCGGGTGCTTGACGGGGCAATCGCCATCTTCAGCGCGGTGGAGGGGGTGGAGCCTCAGTCGGAGACGGTCTGGCATCAGGCGGATAAATATCGTGTCCCCAAATTGGCATTCGTCAATAAGATGGACCGGCTTGGAGCCAATTTTTTTGAAACCGTCAGGATGATGGTTGACCGGCTGGGAGCCCATCCGCTGATCATCCAGATTCCAATCGGCATGGAAGACCGGTTTATCGGAGCGGTCGATCTCATCCGCTTAAAAGGGATTGTCTGGGATGAGCACAGTCTGGGCATTGAATTTAAGGAGATCAACATTCCCGCAGATATGGAAGAGGAAGTTGCGCTTCATCGGTCGAAATTGATCGAATCCCTTGCCGAGCTGGACGACCATTTAACGGAAAAATATCTCAATGGAGAGGAGATCTCCGAAACGGAGATGAAAGGGGTTCTCAGAAAAGCAACCATTTCGATGAAGGCTGTTCCCGTTCTTTGCGGGGCGGCGTTGCGAAATCAGGGAATCCAGCTCCTGCTCGACGCCATTGTGGACTATCTTCCTTCTCCACTCGATATCCCTCCTGCCGAGGGAACCCACCCGATCACCGGAGAGAAAGAGGAAAGAGTGCAGAAGGATGAAGCGCCCTTCAGCGCGATAGCTTTCAAGGTGCTCATGGATGAAGGGAGGAAGCTGGTCTATATCCGGATATACTCGGGCACGCTCAATGTGGGCGGAGAGGCCTTTAACCCGAGATTGAAAAAGAGTGAAAAGATTTCGAGAATCTTTCAAATGCATGCGAATCAGCGAACCCGGGTGGAAGAGGCAAAGACAGGCGAGATTGTGGCTGTCATGGGTTTGAAGGAGACGACCACAGGGGATACGCTCTGCGAGCGAGGTCATCCCATTCTCCTTGAGCCGATCGATTTCTATAAGCCGGTGATGTCGGTGGCTGTGGAGCCGAAGACAGGCCGTGATCAGGAGAAACTCGCTCAATCCCTCGAAAAATTGAGCGATGAAGACCCCACCTTTCAGGTCAGGTTAGATGAGGATACGGGTCAGACGATCATCTCCGGAATGGGGGAGTTGCATCTCGATGTTCTGGTCAATCGTCTCCTGACCGAATACCATCTCGAAGTGAATGTAGGGAGACCGCAGGTCGTCTTTCGGGAGACAGTGGAGAAGGAGGCAGAGGCTTCCTTCAAATTTGCCAAAGAGATGGAAGAGATCAAGCTTTTCGGGGAGGTTTTCTTGCGTATTTCGCCAAACGGCAGGGGAAAGGGGATCGAATTCCATTCCGAGGTCCCTGAAGGAACCCTGCCACACGAATGTCTTCTCTCCATCGAAGAAGGTGTGAGAGAGGGTTCCACAGTCGGGGTGATCATGGGTTATCCCCTGACAGACATTCGTATTACTCTGTTAAAAGCCAATGCAGACCCGAATCATCCCTCTCCTCTTGCCCTCAAGATCGCCTCATCGAATGCCCTAAGGGAGGTCTGCCGGAAAGCACAACCGGTGTTAATGGAGCCGATGATGGAGGTGAACATCATCGTCCCGGAGGAGTTCATGGGAGAAGTGGTGGGGGATTTAAAAGCACGAAGGAGTTCGATTGAGGCGATCACTTCAAAAGGAAAGATCACTCTGATCAAGGCCCTCTCTCCGCTGACCCGGATGTTCGGTTACTCTACGGACTTAAGGTCCCTGACTCAGGGCCGGGGAACCTTTTCGATGCAGTTCTCACGGTATGACAAGATGATTTCATAGAAAATAAAGGGTTTTGGTTGAAGGGCAAGGGCGAGGATGCCCGTTTCGTTTTTAGGTTATGTCTTTTGTCTAAAGAACTTTACATAACCCTTTGACCCTAGACCAAACTGGCTTCCTAACCCTAACCCAAAGACAATTTTCACCAAAGAATACCTATGATGGATGATGACATTCTCAAGCTTCTCAGAGAACACCCCTCCGCTTTTCTTTCGGGAGAAGAATTGAGCCGGCGGTTGAATGTGAGCCGGACAGCTGTCTGGAAGAAGATGAACCACCTGAGATCCCTCGGCTATGAGATTGAAGCGTCAACCCGCTCAGGTTACCGGTTGATTCAGTCTCCTGACCTTCTGACTTCCTCTGAAGTCAAATCTTTTCTGAAGACTAAGTGGATGGGGAAGATGATCCACTATTTTCCGAGTCTGGATTCAACAAACTCCAAAGCCTATGAGCTGGCCACCAAGGGCGCAGAAGAAGGAGAGGTGGTCATCGCGGAGTCTCAGGAGAAGGGGAGGGGGAGGCTGGGAAGAAACTGGTTTTCGCCTCCTTCTTTAAATCTTTATCTTTCGGTGATCCTCCGTCCCCAAATTCCTCCCTATCAGGCACCGCTCATTACATTGATGGCGGCCGTGGCAACGGCAGGGGCCATTAAGAAATATTCAGGTCTCCATCCCTTAATCAAATGGCCGAACGATATCCTTCTGAAAGGTCGGAAGGTGGCAGGTCTTTTAAATGAGGTCCGGTCCGAAACGGACCGAATCCATTTTGTCATTCTTGGCATCGGCGTAAATCTCAATCTTGACGAAAAAATGTTCCCCAAAGAGATCCGTTCCATCGCCACCTCGATGAAGAGAGAGATGGGACAGGCGATTTCGAGAAAGGAGTTCCTCTCCTCTCTCTTACAGCAATTAGAAGAGTGGTATGCCATTTATTTGAAAGAGGGCGGCGGTGTGATTCTGAACGCCTGGAGAGAAAAGGCCCAGATCAAGGGGAAACGGGTCAAGGTGACCTCATGGGGAGAGACCCTTTCAGGCATTGCGGTCGATGTTGATTCAGACGGCGCTCTCATATTGAAAATGGAGGATGGGAAACAGAGAAGAGTGGTCGCAGGAGATGTTGAATATAGAAGATAAATGTCAAATGTCAAAATCCAAAGTTCAAATATCAAATATTTCGATTTTGGAATTTGACATTCCTTTGGAATTTAAACTTTGACATTTGGATTTCCCCAGCTATGCTGGGGAAAGGAGGTTTTATGCTACTGGTCATCGATATTGGCAACACGAATACCGTTTTGGGAGTCTATGATGGAGGAGTTCTGGTTGATCACTGGCGGATCAGGACAGAGAGGGAGAAAACCACTGACGAGTGGGGGATCCTCTTTCGCGATCTCTTCAGGTTTGACTATATCGACATGAAAGATTTCGAGGGAATGATCATCTCCTCCGTCGTTCCGCCGGTTCTGGACATGCTGCAGGAAATGGCGAAAAAATATTTCCATGTCAAACCGCTGATCGTAGGAGCAGATATTGAGACGGGAATGGTCATCTCCTATGACCATCCCGCGGAGGTAGGGGCAGACCGGATCGTCAATGCGGTGGCGGCCTATGATCGATACCAAAGGAGTACGATTGTGGTTGATTTCGGAACAGCCACCACTTTTGATTATGTCTCCTCCCGGGGGGAGTACATGGGGGGCGCCATTGCTCCTGGAATTGGAATATCGGCAGAAGCCCTCTTTCAACGGACCTCGAAACTGCCGCGGATTGAGATCACCAAACCCGGAAAGGTCGTCGGGAAAAATACGATTCAAAGCATGCAGTCAGGCATCTTTTTCGGATATGTGGGGCTGGTCGATGAGATTGTGAGACGGATGAAGAAAGAGACCAAATCCAACCCGAAAGTGATCGCCACAGGAGGCCTCGCAGGCCTGATCGCCGGAGAATCAGAGACGATAGAAGAGGTCAATGAGTTTCTAACGCTGGAAGGTCTGAGGATCATCTACGAAAGAAACCAGAAGAAAAAAAAGACAGTTGGAAAAAGGCGGTAAGCTAACACAGGCAAATAAAATAGCATTTCATTAATCTGGACACTTTTGTATGATAAATCAAGAACAGATTGGGAGGTATTTTATATGTTATCGAAGATAAAAGAAATTGAAGAGGAAGCTCTCCAACTAAATTCCCGCGAACGGGCTTTACTCATTGAACACCTGATAAACAGTTTGGACGATGAAGAAGATCCGGAAGCAGAAAGGTTGTGGATTGAAGAGGCAGATCGTCGGTATCAGGAATACCGAATGGGCAAAACAAAGGGAAAGTCCGCTGAATTGGTGTTTAAAGAGGCACATTCAAAAATAAGATGAGACATGTGGTATTCCTTCCAGAGGCTGAGCAAGGAATGCTGGAGTCAGCGGTCTATTATCAATCTAAGACATCTGGGTTAGGGGTTGATTACCTGTCAGAGGTTGAGCGCGCTGTTAAATCGATTGCAGAATAACCAAATGTATGGCCGATTCTTGAAGGGGTATTGAGGAGGCGTCTTATTCGAAGATTTCCATTTGGTATTTTATACCGAATTGAGCCTAATGAAATAGTCATTGTTGCGGTTGCACACCTGCGACGAAGACCAGGGTATTGGAGAGAAAGAATAAAAAAGTAATCGTTTTCTAATAAATTCGCAAGTGCTGTGAAAGTCATTGTTGGCTTGAAATATTCCACATGTCTTCAATCAAACATCAGCAACCTTTTAGGACTTTAGCTTCTCACTTTATACCACTCCACAAATCTTTTAATCCCTTCTTCCATACTGACCGTGGGTTGATAGTTCAGCATCCGCCTTGCCTTGGTGATGTCGGCGTAGGTGATGGAGACATCGCCAGGCTGGGGCTCCATTGCTTGAATCTTAGCCCTTTTGCCAAGCGCTGACTCAATCAGGCCAATAAGTTCCTTCAGAGAAGTGGTCTGCGATTCCCCGAGATTGTAAATCTCATATCCTTTGTGGCAGTGGAAAGCTCCCATCATTCCGTCGATGAGGTCATCGATATAGGTGTAGTCCCTTTTTGAAGAACCGTCTCCGTACATCGGAATCTCTTTTCCCTGGTCGATCAACGAGGTGAATTTATGGATGGCCATCTCCGGTCTTTGTCTTGGGCCATAGGCCGTGAAGATCCGGAGGCAGGCAATATGGAACCCGTAGAGGTGATGGTAGGAATAGCAGAGAAGTTCTCCGGCCCGTTTGGTGGCCCCATAGGGTGAGATGGGTTGAATATTGAGATTGGTTTCAGAAAAGGGAACTCTCTGATTTTCTCCATAGACCGAGGAGGAGGAGACAAAAATGAAGTCTTTCATCCCCAATTCTTTACAGACCTCCAGGAGCGTGATCGTCCCCCTCAAGTTCACATCTTCATAGAGGAGAGGATCAGCAATGGAGGGTCTTACCCCGGCCCTTGCGGCAAGGTGGAAGACAGCATCGATCCGATTCCTTTTGAACAGGTCTGTGAGATGGTCACGATTCCGTATATCGCCTGTGACCATTGTGAAGGGTCCGGGATATTTTTTGCTGATCTCCTCAACATTTCTGATTTTCAGATTGGGATCGTAATAGCTGTCGAAGTTGTCGAGGCAGACTACGGAATAGCCTTCTTTGAGGAGCCTTTCGCAGAGATGAGAGCCGATAAAACCTGCCCCGCCCGTCACTAAGATATTATTCATACTTTTTCTCACTCATTGTAATTTTATCAAATGTCAATTTAGTAGCCTCACCGACGCTATGCGCAGAGCGCTAAGCGCTTAGCGTATTTGTTTAGTTAGAGGATACTTCACGATCAGGGAGAGGCCAAAGGCGATCAGGGGCAGGATCAGGATCGTCTTCATCGCCATGGGCACGCCCCAATGATCCGCAATCACTCCAAGAAGGGTGACGCCGATCCCTCCTGCGCTCATTGTAAATCCGACCATCATCCCCGAAGCCATCCCCAGATGCTGGGGAAGGACCGCCTGGCCCATCACTGTTGTGAGGGCAAAGGATGAGATTAAGACCATTCCTGCGATTCCGAGTAGGATAAAAGAGATGAATCCGCTGCTGTAATAGAAAAGAAGAAGAAGAGGAAAGGATAGGAATAAAGAGATCTGTAAAAATTTCTTGTGACCCCATCGGTCCGCCAGCGGTGCACCGATCAGTGTTCCCACAGCCCCTGAGATGAGAAAGGTTGAAACTAGTTTTCCTGCATAGAGTGGGTTTCCTTTAAGATAATTGATATAGTAGAAGGGAATATAAGTTGCCATCCCGAACTGAACCCATGCCCGAACTGTGGCAATGCTTACGAGGAGAAAGAAAGTTTGCTTCTGTTCCTTTGTTAGAGGCCTTCTCTCTTCGTTCTTGGCCTCCATGTGAGCTGTCTTAATAGGAGAGGTGATCGTTGAGATATTAAAAAGCAAAACGATCCCTATAAGAATTCCCGGCACGATCATTCCTGAGGTCCCTTGAATGCCAAAGGAGGTGACCAAAAGGAGCGCCCAGAGTGGACCGAGGGCAATGCCCAGGTTTCCACCGACTGCGAAGATGGACATGCCTGTTGCCCTCTTCTCACCCGTAAAAAAGTGGGCTGTTTTGAACCCTTCCGGATGGAAGATCGCAATCCCGATGCCGCTCACAATGACGCAGGCCAAAAGGAGGAAGTAGTGAGGAGTGAAGCCGGAGGCCGAAATGCCCAGGCAGGCGATGAGGGGGGCCAGAGGGAGGAGCCATCCGATGGGTCTCCGATCCGAGAGGTGCCCGAAGACAGGTTGAATGATGGAGGAGGTCAGGTTTGCAGAGAGAAGAATGGTGCCTGCCATCGTATAGGAGAGGTTGAGCGCCTCTTTGAAAAAGGGGAGAAGGGCGGGAAGGGCTCCCTGATTCAAGTCGGTGACGAAATGGGCGGTGCTGAGAAGGGCCAACGCCTTCTTGTTCATCTTCATCATTACCTTCTTATAATGATTGATTGGGTTTTGGTTTGTCAAATAGATTTAAAAGCGTTATTAGACATTTGAAGAAATTTTGGCTATGATAGTGTAACTATTTAGAGTTTGTCCATAAATGCACTTTTTCCGTCATGCCGGACTTGATCCGGCATCCAGTCCCGCCTTTGGCGGGATTGAAAAGACTGGATTCCGGCTTTCGCCGGAATGAAAACCTTTTTCGAAACTGTTAGTTTATAAACAGACACTATTTAGGAAAGGGGATCCGATGAAGATCGCTATTTCGGGGAAGGGCGGAGTTGGGAAGACGACACTTGCAGGCGTGATGGCCCGCATTTTAGCCGCAAAGGGGAAGAAGGTTCTCGCCATAGACGCGGACCCGGATTCGAATCTGGCCTCTGCCATTGGCCTACCGAAGGAGTCTCTGGATAAACTTTCTCCGATTGCTTCGATGACCTCTCTGATCGAGGAGAGGACCGGGTCGAAAAAGGGAACTTTTGGCTCGATGTTTAAACTCAATCCAAAAGTGGATGACATTCCTGATGATCTGGGGGTGACTCATCAGGGCGTCAAACTCCTTCTTTTGGGTTGTATCCCGCAGGGAGGCGGAGGTTGTTTCTGCCCTGAAAACGTGCTTCTGAAGAACCTGGTCCGGCATGTCCTCGTCCTGAGAGACGAGGCGCTCATCATCGATATGGAAGCAGGCCTGGAGCATCTGGGAAGGGGAAGCACAGGCTATGTGGATGGGCTTGTCATCGTGGTTGAGCCCGGGCAGAGGGCGATCCAGACAGCCCGACAGATTAAGAAATTGGGAGAGGATCTGAAGATTAAAAAGGTGATGATCGTCGGCAACAAGGTCACATCCGAAGAGGATCGAAAAGTGATCGAAGAGGGCCTTTCCGATTTTCCTGTGTTGGGGCATATGAGTTTCAACCCGAAGATCCTGCAGGCAGACCGGGAGGGAAAATCTCCCTATGACATTGACGACCGGATCAAGGAAGAGGTTGAGGCTATCCTAAAGGAGCTGGAGAAAAGAATATAGAGGCAAAGCCTCTAAATACGAAGTACGAAGCACGAAATTCGAAACAATCTCAAATGACCCAATTTCGAATGTTCCAAAAAGTTTAAGACATTTGGGTTTAGAAAATTCGAATTTGTCCTTCGACAAGCTCAGGATGGTGAGCAAAGTCGAACCATTTCGAGTTGGCCCTAAGAGGACGCTTCGCCCGATATTCGGATTTCGGATTTGAGGTGTTATGATTCGTACGATTTTCGTTTGGTCTTGCATTGTTATCGCTACCCTGGTCCTGGGGGTTATAACCTTACTCGCCTACCCTCTGGACCGGAAGGGGAGGGTGGGCCACTATTGTGCGCGGCTCTGGGGAAGGATCGCCCTGCTCGCCAATCGGGTAAAGGTGAAAGTCGAGGGGTTGGAGAATATCAAAGGAAAAGGCCCTTTTATCTTTATGTCGAACCACCAGGGAAGTTACGATATTTTCGTCCTCCTCGGCCATCTTCCCTTCCAATTCAAATGGCTGGTGAAAAAGGAGCTCTTCTCCATTCCCTTCTTCGGCTGGGCCATGGGTGCGGCAGGCTATATCAGCATCGACCGACAGGGATCACGGGAGACCGTGGAGGCGATGAATCAAGCCGCCCAAAGGATACGGGAAGGGATGTCGGTTGTCATCTTCCCGGAGGGGTCGAGGAGTCCGGACGGTTCAATCCAGCCTTTTAAAAAGGGAGGATTTACCCTGGCCATGAAAGCGAAGGTTCCCATCATTCCCATTTCGATTGCCGGGAGCCGGGAGATCATGCCAAAGGACCGGTTGACCGCCTCCCCTGGAGAGATCCGGATAAGAGTAGGGAATCCCATCGAGACGGAGCCTTATTCATTAAAAGACAGACCGGTTTTGATGGAGAAGGTGAGTGAAACGATTTCGAGAAATTTCGAGTTGATCACTCCAAATAGAGTCTAACGGTAAGGGTAACGAGGCCCGTATCGTTAATAAAAGGCTACGTTTTTTGTCGTTTAATTCTTTGCACGTAACCGTAACCATCACCGAAACGGGCTTCGTAACCGTAGCCATAACCTAAACACTCGGAATATTTTCTTCATTCGTAGATGCCCTTTGGGCATGATGAATTACCAAGAGCGGGGAGCATTGTGATTGAGGATTCCATCAAAGAGAAGTTGAAGCGGGAGATCATCGGGATCATGCTGATCGCCATCGCCGTCTTCCTCTTCCTCAGCCTGATTTCGTACGATCCGGCAGATCCATCCCTCTTCTCTTATTCCTCTCAAAAAACAAAAGCGATCAGCAACTGGATGGGCATTGTCGGGGCCTATGTCTCGGGCCTTCTCTTTCAGGGATTCGGGTTTCCTTCCTTTCTCATCCCCTTCGTCCTCGGCCTCTATGCCGTCGGCTTTGTCCTTCGCTGGGAGTGGAAGTATCCGCTCATTAAATTGGCGGGTTGGGCCATCATCCTCCTGACCACTTCATCCCTCTTCAGCTTGTGGATGAAACCCCTCCGGATTTATACAAAGGACCTCCTGGTAGGCGGGTTTTTAGGGGAAATCCTTTCCAGAAATCTAGTTCGATATTTCAACCTTCCAGGAGCCACCATTATTTTTATCGCCATTTTAATCCTCGGTTTTGTTTTGGGCACAGGGATCTCCTTTATCGCCGTCCTCCGACATCTGACCGGTGGAATCGCCAAACTCATCGAAAAGATCAGCACGATGAAGATGGTCAGAAGGGAGCAGACCGAGAGGGCAAAGAAGTTGGTGAAGCGGAAGCAGGAGAAAGGCGAGGTCAAAGGGGAAACGAAGGAGGCTCCTCCGGTCGTGGTCGTTGACAGGGCAACGCCTTCAAAGAAACGGGAGGAGATCATCGAACAGGAAGCCTTTGATTTTGGCGACCCCAGGAAGGAATATCAACTCCCTCCCACCTCCCTTCTTGACGCTGAGACAGAGAAAAGACAGAAGATCGACCGGGACAGCCTGGTGATGAACTCCCGCATCCTGGAGAAAAAGCTTCTGGATTATGGGGTTGAGGGGCGGGTCGTGGAAGTGAGACCCGGCCCCGTCATCACGGTCTATGAGTTTGAGCCGGCTCCCGGAGTGAAAGTCAGCCGGATTGTCAATTTAGCGGATGATCTGGCGCTGGCCCTGAGTGCGGTGACGATCCGGATTGTGGCCCCCATTCCCGGGAAATCGGTGGTCGGGATCGAAGTCCCCAATGCTGTCAGAGAAACGGTTTATCTGAAGGAGATCATCGATTCCGATCCGTTCAGGAACTCGAAATCGAAGCTCTCCTTTGGAATCGGAAAAGATATTTCAGGAGGACCCTTTGTCTTTGATCTGGCCAGGATGCCCCACCTCCTGGTGGCCGGATCAACGGGGTCGGGGAAGAGTGTCTCGGTCAATGCAATGATCAGCAGCATCCTCTTCAAAGCCACTCCGGAGGAAGTCCGGTTCCTCATGATCGATCCCAAGATGCTGGAGCTCTCCGATTACGAGGGCATTCCTCATCTCCTTCTCCCTGTCGTCACCAATCCCAAGAAGGCGGCCGTTGCCCTCAAGTGGCTGGTCGATGAGATGGAGCGGAGGTACACGATCCTGGCGGAGAAGGCGGTCAGAAATATCGAACATTATCATCAGAAGATGGATAAGGAATTGAAGGAGAAGGGGAGGGTCTATAAACGAAAAGGGGATACTCTGGAGGGGGATGAAAATAAGACGGAAGAAAGAATGGAGAAGATTCCCTATATCGTCGTGGTGATCGATGAGCTGGCTGACCTGATGATGATTTCATCGAAAGAGGTGGAGGAGTCGATCACCCGACTTGCCCAGATGGCAAGGGCGGTTGGCATCCATCTCATTTTAGCCACGCAAAGGCCTTCGGTTGATGTGCTCACCGGCCTCATCAAGGCCAATTTCCCCGCACGGATCTCATTCCAGGTCACTTCGAAGGTCGATTCGAGGACGATTCTGGACACCATCGGTGCGGAACATCTTCTCGGGTCAGGGGATATGCTCTTTCTTCCCCCGGGCAGCGCAAAATTGATACGCATCCACGGCGCCTTCATCTCAAGCTCGGAGACCAAACGGGTCGTCGAATTTCTGAAACAACAGGGGAAACCTAACTATGAAACATCGATCCTCACGGAAGTGAAGAAAGAAAAAGGGACAACAGGTGAGGATGATGAATATGATGAGAAGTATGATGAAGCCCTTGCTTTTGTGGCCGAGACCGGCCTGGCTTCGATCTCCCTGATCCAGAGACGGTTTCGAATCGGTTATAACCGGGCGGCCCGAATCATCGAAAAGATGGAAGAAGAAGGGGTCGTGGGCCCCTCAGACGGAGTCAAACCAAGGGAAGTTCTGGTTAAAAAGATTGAACCTTAGCAGGTTGCTGAAAAATGGCCATCTGTTGCGTTTCCCTTATCCTTCCCCGTGTCAAGCACGGGGCAGGCTTATTGCGGCGTACCGCCTAGTACGCCTCACTCCTCGGGATTTCGGGGGCCTTGCATCTGGCCTTTTTTGAGCAACCTGGGAATGTAATCAACCTTAAGGAGGATGGCGTGAGAAAATTTTCTCTTCTGGACACAATTGAGGTAAATGTGACTGACAATAGACAGGTCATTCCTGCGAAAGCAGGAATCCAGCTTTTCAGAACCTTTCTGGACTCCCGCTGGAGTTTACCCCGTGCTTTGACACGGGGCGGGAGTGACAGAGTGGCGGCATTCATCGTCTTTACCTTTTTTCTTTTTTTTATTTTTCTAAACTCTGTCGCCATGGGAATGACAGCCCAGAATGTCCTGTCGGAGATTCAGAATCAATATGAAAAGTCGACTGATTTTGAGGCTAATTTTGCCCAGGAATATATAGGGAAGGTGATGCGGCAATCGCAGAAAGGGGAAGGGAAGGTCTTTTTTAAAAAAAAGGGGATGATGCGCTGGGACTATCGCGTTCCAAACCAGAAAATCATCTCGGACGGACAGACCCTCTGGTTCTATCAGCCCGAGGAGAATCAGGTTTTAATCTCCCATGCCGATAAGATGATCAAAGAGTTTGGATTTTTAGTCGGGGAGGGAGACCTGAGACGGGATTTCAATCTGATCCATATCAACCACTCCCCTTCCGGGAAGGAAGATCATCTCGTCGTAGAGATCGCTCCGAAAGATTCCCATCCGGCCGTATCGAAGTTGTCATTGGCCGTTGACAGGAAGACCTATTTTGTGATCCAGGTGGATGTTTTTGACGGTCTGGGAAATGTGACGCGGACCCGCTTTACCGATATCAGGACGAACACAAACCTCTCCGGTTCATTCTTCCAGTTTAAAGTTCCACCCGGCACAGAGATCATCAAGATGCAAGACTCTTCTTCTCCTTCATCGGGTGGGAAGAAGCCCAAATAGTTTGATCAGAATATGGTTAGAGGGCGCTTTAAACTCGAAGCACGAAATCCGAAGTTCGATACAAATCCTAATCACCGAAATACAAAAATTCGAAATAAAGGATTAAGACAAAGGTTCATAATTTTGACCATCTGGATTTTGAAATTGTTTCGGATTTCGATATTCGAATTTCGGATTTGATCTGGTTCTTTTATGCCACTCTACACAACCCATGCCATTGTCATTCGCTCCATCAATTATGGGGAGTCCGATAAGATCATCACCTTCTTCACCAGGGATTTCGGAAAACTGAAAGGGATCGCCAAGGGGGCAAGAAGGAGCAAAAAACGGTTTCAGAATGTCCTCGGCCTCTTTTCATACCTCCGTCTCATCTTTTTTGACCGGGAGGGAATGGGCCTGGTGAGAGCGGAGAGCGGAGACCTCCTCCACCTCTTCCCTAACATCAGAGAGGACCTGAAAAAAATCTATTATGGAAACTACTATCTCGAATTGGTGAATGAGATGGCCGGGGAACGAGAGGCCAACCCGGAGGCCTTTGATCTCCTCTTTTCCTTTTTAGGTGATCTTGATAGGATGGCCCCGGAAGAAGAACGATTGAGGATGTTTGAGATACGGATGCTCTCTCTCTTCGGTTACCGTCCCCATCTGATCCGGTGCGGTTTATGTAAGCGGGACTGGGAGGAGCTGAAGGAGATTCCGGCCGCCTTCTTCTCCTTTGAAAAAGGGACGCTGGTCTGTGGCAGGTGTGCGAAAAATGGAGAAGGGCTCATTCCTTTATCGCTTGGAACGGCCCGGCTCATCGATCAGGTCGCACAGGCGGAGCTGACCAAACTCCGCAGGCTCAGGTTTACATCTCAGGCCCTCGCAGAGAGCCGGGGACTCCTTCCCAGATTCATCACGCATCAGTTAGGGAAGGAATTAAGATCGCTTAAAGCGCTTCGGGAAACGCTTTCTTTTAATTCCAAATTGCAAAATCCAAATGCCAAATGAATGTCAAAGCTGATGAAATCGTAAAAAGTCGTCATTCCCGTCCTGCGGCAGGAACGGGAATCCAGAGAATTCTAACCCACTGAAAACACTGGATTCCTGCTGGAGTTTATCCCGATGAAAGTCGGGGCAGGAATGACTGATAATGGGCTTTTCAGGCTTTTTACGAGGCCATCAACTTTGACATTTGACATTTATCGTGCTAAATCCTACTCCATTACAAAAATTGAAGGAAAAAGAATGAATTTTCAGGAATTGATTTTCTCCCTGCAGAGGTTCTGGGCGGATCAGGGTTGTGTGATTCAGCAGCCCTATGATATCGAAGTGGGCGCAGGGACTTTTAACCCTGCCACCTTTCTCAGGGTCCTGGGACCCGAACCCTGGAAGGTCGCCTATGTGGAGCCCTCCCGTCGCCCCACCGATGGCCGATACGGAGAAAATCCCAATCGCCTCCAGCATTATTATCAGTATCAGGTCATCATCAAACCCTCTGCCATCGATATTCAGGAGATCTATCTCAAGAGCCTGAAGTCTTTCGGCATCGATCCCATCAGCCATGACATCCGTTTCGTGGAGGATGACTGGGAATCTCCCACTCTGGGAGCATGGGGATTGGGCTGGGAGGTGTGGCTCGACGGAATGGAGATCACCCAGTTCACCTATTTCCAGCAGGCGGGAGGAATCGAACTCAACCCCATCCCCGTAGAGATCACCTACGGTATTGAGCGGATCGCCATGTATCTTCAGGCTGTGGATAATGTCTACGACCTCGAATGGACTAAAGGGATTAAATATGGTGATGTCCATCATCGGGGTGAGGTGGAATTCTCCCGGTACAATTTCGAAGAGGCCGATGTGGAGATGCTCTTTCGCCTCTTTGAGATGTATGAGAAAGAGGCAAATAGATTGATTGAGAAGGGGCTCGTCTTTCCGGCCTACGACCACTGTTTGAAGACCTCCCACACCTTCAACCTTCTCGATGCCCGGGGTGCGATCAGTGTCACCGAAAGGACGGGCTATATCCTGAGGGTGAGGACCCTGGCGAGATTGTGCGCAGAAGGGTATCTCAAACAGAGAGAAGAGATGGGGTTTCCACTGTTAAAGAAGAGTTCGGAGTTCGGAGTTCGGAGTTCGGAGTAAAAAACGAATATACACATTCCCTGCACGGACACGTCATTTTATTTATGAGAAGTTAATGTAGCGTCGGCATTTACTGCCGACGGATGGCATCGCCCCCAATAAATGAGGGCGCTACTGACCAAGGATAAAGGACCGAGAATGAAAGAACTGCTTTTGGAGATCGGGACAGAGGAGATACCAGCCGGATTTATCCCGAAGGCTTTGTCCGATCTGAAAGAACTTGTGCAGAAAGAGTTTGAAGCCAACCGGATCGATTTTAAGGGAATCCAAACCCTGGGAACGCCCAGGCGGATCGTTCTCTATATCGAGTCCGTTTCAGAGAAACAGAGAGATGAAGAGATAAAAAAGATAGGGCCTTCGAAAGCGGCTTCCTTCGATTCCAGTGGCAAGCCCACAAAGGCGGCGATCGGTTTTGCAAAAGGTCAATCGGTTCCTGTTGAATCTCTTGAGGTGATTCAGGCAGAGAAGGGAGAATATGTCTGTGCCATTAGAAGAGAGACCGGAAGACCGACCATGGAAATCCTCCCTCACGTTCTTCCCGGCGTCATTCTTTCCATTCCCTTTCAGAAGTCGATGAGATGGGCAGAGGGGTCGATCCGGTTTGCCAGGCCCATTCACTGGATCCTCGGCCTCTTCGGAGGAGAGGTCATCCCTTTCGAAATGGGGGATGTCCGGAGTGGAAATATCACGTATGGTCATCGGTTCATGCATCCCGATCCCATTACAGTGACGGATTTTAAAACCTATTTGCAGAAGATGGGCGAGGCTTTCGTCATTGTCGATCCGGCCGAGAGAAAGAAAAGAATAGAAGACGGGATGACCCGGGAAGGAGCCAGGGTTTCCGGGAAAGTCTTAAAGGATGAGGAACTTCTCAACGAGGTTAACTTTCTGGTGGAATATCCTCTCCCCCTTTGCGGGAGTTTTGAGGAAAGATTTCTCTCCCTGCCAAAGGAGGTGGTCATCCATTCGATGAAAGAGCATCAGAGATACTTTCCACTGATAGACGACCATGGAAGATTACTGCCCCATTTCATCTGCATCAGCAATATTGTCCCTAAAGATGAGAAGGTGGTGGTGAAGGGGAATGAGCGCGTCCTCAAGGCAAGGCTTTCCGATGCGGCTTTCTTCTTCGAAGACGATATGAAAATTACCCTCGAAAAAAGGGTGGAACTGTTGAAGAAGGTGGTTTTCCAGGCAAAACTTGGGACTTCCTACGAGAAGGTGATGCGATTTAAAAACCTGGCCTCTTTTATTGTGGAGCGCATCAATCCGAAACTCCGGCAGGCCGTGGAGAGAGCGGCCCTCCTGTGCAAGGCCGATCTGGTGACCGGAATGGTCGGGGAGTTTCCAAAACTTCAGGGGATCGTGGGCAGAGAATATGGACGTCTGTCCGGGGAAAAGGCAGAAGTTTACGAGGCGATCTATGAGCACTACCTGCCAGGTTTTTCGGGAGACCGACTGCCTTCGAGCCCTGTCGGGGATATTGTCAGCATCGCCGACAAAATGAATACGATCGTGGGTTGTTTTGGCGTAGGCCTTGTGCCAACCGGAACAGCCGATCCTTTTGGCCTGAGGCGCCAGGCGCTGGGGATCATCCGGATCATCCTCGAGAAGGAATATTCTCTCTCACTGGGCGAATTGATTGAAGAGAGCGGCTGGCAATTGAACGAGAAGATGGAGCGACCTTTTACCGAATTGAAGACAGAGGTTCTGGATTTCCTCCGGATCCGCTACCAGAACTTCCTTCTCGATAAGGGATATCCTTTTGATGTGATCGAAGCTGTCCTTTCAACTTCCTTTGATCAACTGTTGGATGTCCAGCGCCGGATCGACGCATTAAGGGAGGCAAAAGAGTGGAAAGACTTCGAATCGATTGTGATCGGCTTTAAACGGGCGATGAATATCCTGAAGGGAGCGCCTTCAGGGAAGGGAATCGATCCGTCCCTCTTCTCCGAACCTGCCGAGCAGAATCTTTATCAATCGTTTCTTAAAGCCGGGGAAAGAATTGGTCTTCATCTCAGCAAAAAAGATTATCCTTCAGCACTTCTGGAGATGACCCAAATGAAGAAGCCGATAGACGACTTTTTCGATGGGGTGATGGTCATGGTTGAAGATGAGGCCATCCGGAATAACCGCCTCGCCCTCTTAGATGACATAGGCCAACTCTTCCTCAGATTCGCCGACTTCTCCAAACTTACATAGCCCTAAAGTGAACCCATTACCCTACCTTGATACCTTTTTCATGAAAAAGTATCACCTCACATATCCCCTCAGAAGTTATGGGTTGTTTAAATTAGCTACAACTTGTAACTCAGCCCTTTAGGGCTGAATTTTTCAGGGCTCCTGCGGCAGGGCCCTGAGTTACATATTCGACAAGCCGTTTTATCCCTCGTAACTGAGGAATTACGACATCACAAAAAATTCTATTGACAATCAAGGAATTACTTTGTATTCTTTTTGCATAATTCAATTAGAATAATTCACAATGAATAATCAGGAGGCTTAATTGCGGAATCCATTTACATTAGGGATAGTCCAGCGGAAGGATTTCTGCAATCGAGAGGCGGAAATAAAGGATCTCCTCCGCTATGCGAGAAATGGGGATAATGTTATTCTCTTCTCTCCGCGGCGGTACGGTAAGTCATCGCTCATAAAAATAGTTTTGGAACTGCTTGAAAAAGAGGGATTCTTGGCAGTGTATGTCGATCTCTTCCCTGTCTCCTCAGAACAAGACTTTATTTCAAGGTTTTCTTCCGGGGTATTAAAGGGAATTGGAAAAGGGGTTGATCCTCGGAGCCTTGGAGACAGGATCGCAAATCTCTTTAAGAGATTAATTCCAAACATTGAAGTCAAGCCTGATGGCTATGCTCTCTCCGTTAAATTTGATCAAACGGCAGAAACGGGATTACTTCTTGATGACCTGATGGAAGGCCTTTATGCTCATGTCAAGAGGAAAAAGCTAAAGGCATGCATCGCACTCGATGAATTTCAGGAGATTACAGAACTTCCTGAATCCAAAAAAATAGAGGGGATATTGAGGTCTCATATTCAGTTTCATAAGGAGATAACCTATTTTTATGTGGGAAGCCGTCGACGAATACTGAATGATATGTTTTTAAATAAGAGCCGTCCTTTCTATAAGAGCGCTTTTTCGTATACATTGAAGGAGATCGCCAGAGAAGAATTCGTTTCCTATATTGAAAAGAGGTTTAAAGATACAGGGAAGACATGTTCCGAAGAGATTGCTAAAAAGATGTATGATACGGTAAGAGGCTATCCCTACTATGTCCAGAAGCTGGCGTCGATTACATGGGATATGTCTGCAAAAAAATGTGATAGCAAGATATTAGAAACTGCCCACCATGTTTTAATCACAATGGAAACGAATGATTTCGAAGGGATCTGGAGTGGCCTCACCTTGATACAGAAGGCGGTATTAAAAGCAATTGCCAAAGAGCCTACTGCCTCACCGTATGGAAGAGAATTTCTTGAAAGACATCGCCTATCGATAGGAGGCACACAAAGGGCCATAAAAGCCCTTTTTTCCAGAGACCTCATCGAGAAGGATGATAAAAATATTCACAGATTAACAGATCCCGTAATGGAAACGTGGCTGCGTGAGTAGTTACCGAGAAATGGCCATTCTGAAAATCCCCTAAACAATTGTCCCCTTCGTTTCCCTCCTTCTCCGAATCGCCGACTTCTCAAAACTCACCTGATCCCCAACGATACCCTTCACCTCCAGTGGCCTACTCCTCAATACCCTCTCTCCTGGGAGACTATATCGTAAGGCCGTTTATGGTTCGATAGAGCCTTTCCTGAGCGAACCGTTCACCCTTCGAGAGCCTCAGGGCGAACGGTTTTTTCCGAATGTCCTGAGCGAAGTCGAAGGAAGGGCTCACCACGAACGGACCACAGCACATTAAAAATCAATTACTTAACCGTTCGTCCTGAGCGTGTCGAAGGGCGAACGGTGAATTACGACACAGTCTCTGGCAGGGGTGAGGGGGCGTTTAACATAGGTTGACAACTTTACTTAGGTGTGCTACATTGCGTTACAAGGAGGTTAGAGATGAATCAGACCCTGACCATTAGAATTCCTGACGAGTTAAGAGAGGAACTTCAGGAGATAAGCAGAGCAGAAGGAAAACCTATCAGCGATCTGGTGAGAGAATCGTTACGGAAATACATCGCTATCTATCGATTCCGAAAACTTCGCAATATGGTTCTCCCTTTTGCAGAAGCCCAGGGCATCCTTACAGATGAAGATGTCTATAAAGAAGTCTCATGAGAGTGATCCTCGATACAAATGTGATTCTGGCCGCATTTGCCAGCAGAGGATTAGCCAATGCTGTATTTGAACTCTGCCTCGAAAAGCACGAAATTATTATCAGCGAACACATCCTGTCTGAAGTTCGAAGAAATTTACAGAAAAAATTGAAAATGCCCGAAGAAAAGATCAAGAGGATCATCCAATACCTCAGAGAGTTTTGCACCATAACCGCCTATAAGAGATTAGACAAAATGGTTTGTCGAGACCCGGATGATGTTAAAATTTTAGGTCTTTCTGAAGTCGCAAAACCGGATTATATCATTACAGGAGATATGGACCTCCTTGCCCTGAAGGAATTCCATTCCATACCCATCATCACTCCGAGAGAGTTTTGGGAAATATCAAAAAGCAAAAGGACATGAGTAATAAATTTAAGGAGACATCGTCATTAAACGTGACGACATAAGTCTTATTAGGTTTGTCATTCCGGACTTGATCCGGAATCCAGTTTTTTTCTGGATTCCCGCTGAAGTTTACCCCGTACTTGATACGGGGCGGGAATGACAGGCTCTGGCATGATTAATGTCCCTATGTATAATTCGACCCATTTTCACTTGACACTTGAGGGTAGGGGAGGCTTTGGCCTCCCCAATTTTTTGAATTAGATATAAAAGGTGGGTAATACTTGAATTGATAAAGACTTTAGGGAAAATTATTTCACCTCACAAGTCCTTACTCCAACATGCTCATCAGAGTTGATGATTACTAATTGAAAGAGTGGTTAACGAGTCTGTAGAAAAACCCCATCGCTACAATTAAGGGGGGATTTTCGGGGGTCTCTTGACCCCTTCCCTGTATGAGATCGTTGTACACAGAGCATCCTGAGAGGTTGCATTTTCTTCCAACTCACCGGTTGCGCGCGAGATTGACTTTTCCTACAGGTTCAACGTTTTAAATCAGCGGTGCCTGGAGCAATCGGCCAGAGTTATGTGTCCTTCGTCTCATCCCATATACTCCCTTGCCAGCCGCTTATAAATCCTTTATCCGGACATACTGGACACATCCAGCGTATTGTCCCAGGGTCGTCTTCATGAAGTGCAGCTATGATACGCCCCACACAGCGCCGGTGTTGTGGGCGTCTACGACATTGAACGTCCGTTGTCTCGATGCCATTTTTGTTGTTTCGGCTTGTTACCGCTTCAATGATGGATCCTAAATAGTCTAACAGCAATTCGGCGCGACGAGGAATATCGATTGCCGGTAGACCATCCTGATCAAGGAAATGCTCAATATTTGTATACCAGGTGTTCACCATAATAGTCAGATTCTATTTTACATAAAGTGGGATTTCACCTATCTCTATGGATCATAGCGGAATAGCAGTCAGGTTGAGCGTCTTGACGTATCTTTAGATCACTTTTTGGACTGAGGTGTAGAGGGCAGGCCAACGTCCTTGACGCAATCGGAATTTAGTGCCGTGATTATGCCCTGTTCTTGCATCAAAATCGATTAATACATGGCCATCTTCAATGCACTTCACAAACTTATCGAAGGAAAAACCAGCTAAAATATATAGGCTTTCGTATCTGAAATACTCATGTCTGCTCTCGACCTTCGTGTCTGCAATAACATAAAAACAATTTCTTATTTTAGTACCAATCGCATATTTCAGATCATCAAATCCCCAATATGGTTCGGGGTTTATTGGTCCGAGCCCGATTCTCGTATCAACAGAAGATAACCAACCCAAAATCTCTAAATTTGCTCGATCTGCTTTGGATGAGTCAAAAACAAATCGGATTTTCATCGCGCTTCTATCAAGAACTACCGTGAAACCTCGGTTTGTAAAGGCAGTAGCACTTGTAGTCGAACGAAAACTCATTTCAGTTTTTGGGTACTTTATACCAGCTTGGGCGTGCGGCCAGCCATAGAGAGGCAAAAGGACTTTCGACACTATTTTTGCAGCTATTGGAGAAGGTTCAATGTGCTTCAGAGTTATCAGTGAAGCTGAATGCTTCCTTTGCCCTTTCAGCTCCCACTCTCTGGCGTTGGGTATGGGGAGATTGTTCTCTTGAATTCCAAGCAATTGTTCGAGCGTGTTGCCAACGGTCCCATCACTCTCAAAACTCTTAATCGCTAATCTTACTTAACTCTGAGTGTTTCCATTAATTTCAGACTTTTATGTAACTGCATTTGGATTGTAAATTTAAAACCTTCTGGTGTTAAATAAACATTTTGGTTAGTCTTCGCCAACAAGCCTAAATCAACCGCATAATTAGAATACATTCTTGTCGCATTATATTTTGCTTTATCAGTTTGCCAATCAAAAAACTTTCCGGAATGATATGTAAAATATTCATAAAGATGACTCATTGGAACAGGATAAGTGTTTTTTGCCAATGCAAAGGTAGCTTCAACAACTGATGCAATACCTAATATTACAGAAGATTCATAAGGATTATGTATGACAAAATGTTTTATTAATTCTGCTTGTTCCTCACTTAAACTGTCTTGATAATGTAAATCTCGTGCTTCAATATATTTTTTTCCTAATTCGGTTAATGTAATATCATCAGAATTTGGCATCCAATTAATTAATCTCAACTCGCTGGCAAATTTTATTTTGTTATATAAAGTTTTTTTGGAACCACCGACAATATTTTGTAACCCTTTAAGATTGATAATTTCGTTCAATTCATAGATGAATTTATTTATTAAATGAAGATTCCAGATTCCTATATCAATTGGTTTAATCTCAACAAAGGAAGCAATGGGTCTAAGATTGTCATAAAAATAGCTAAGAATTTCTTCAGGGTTATATTCTAAACAGGAAACACCTTCCTGTACTGCAATTTGTCTTTGGTTTTCACGAATTGAGGGGCAAAGCAAATAGGGTTGAATTTCACACTGCAATAATTTCCCTGACTTCTGAAAATCAATCAGCTCTTTCTTATACTGCAAAATTTGCTGAATAAATTTATTGTGGAATGAAGTTACTTTAAGCTCAATTAAGAGAAACTTTGTTTGATAGGTATAGAGAAGATCGAGCCTTCCTGATGGAATTAATATTTGACGGCCAATTAGTCTTGGCTCATCATCAAGATTTAAAATCTTTTTGGTCAATAGAGGAGCACTTACTAAAATATCCTCGATTTGTGTTTCTCTAATATCCATTTTCAATCGTCTATATAGGGATAAAATGTCAACTCATCAGTAATTGTCATTCTCTCAACAATCCATTGCCGTATAACATCTCTTACTTTTCCAATCATTTCTATATCCCATTCAATATTTTTGTCAGTAGGATTAACCCTTTGAACAAGTTGAAAAATGGCATTATCAACAAAATCTTGCCTATCAATTTGTTTATCAGTTAACTCTTTCATAACATTGCCCCCTATTTAACTTTTTTGGCCATCCGGAAATTCCTATCTGATTTACAAGTTTCGTTCTATCCCAAATAATTATGTTTCTCAATTCGTATCCTCGTCTTCGAAGTTCTTCTATGAGTGACACATGAATCGTTATTCTTTTGTTTTTCCACCACATGTCAGGCACATTTATTACACAATGTCCCTTGGGTTTTAGGAGAGTTAAAAGAGACTGAAAGATGTCACCCATCATATGGGTATATTGTTCAATGGGTAGCGTTCCAAGATCACGAGGGTCTTGGGAATACTGTTCTATTTTCCCAAGTTGCTCATTATCTCTGAATCTTCTGGACTTGTTCTTTCTGGCTCTATTGAGCAGGTTTGCATAGGGTGGTGATGTCCAAATTAAACTGACTGTGTTGGGTTGGAGATATTTTGTAATATTCTTGGCATCATCTTGGATAGCAACCTGTCGCGAGCGATTAAACAGGTTTGTATGTTCACGAAGCCTTTTTTCACAAAGACTAATGTATTTAGGTTGAAGATCGAATCCTACCGCATTCCGATTAAGATCAGTGGCAGCGACAAGGGTTGTTCCACTTCCAACGAATGGGTCAAGGACTAATTCACCTTGGTGTGTGAATAGCTCTATTACCTTCTTGCATAAGGAAATCGGGAAGGTTGCGGGGTGTACGTTCTTATCGCGAATATCTCTTGATTCATAGAAGAACTGCCAGACACCGAGTTGGCTTTTCAACCAATCCTTGGCGGTCATGCAGTTAATGTGAGTTTTTGGGCAGTTACAGGTTCTGGTATACCCAATAGAGAGGGAAGTCTCATATTCTACAGAACCTTCCCTCACAATGTAGTCAGTGGGCTTATATTCCTCTTTTTTTCTTGGCTTCACGGTTTTCATAGTTGCAAAGACTAGTTACATGTTGAAGTAACTATAATGTCCTTTTCTATGGAGTCGACTCCGCCGTTAATTTACGAATGAAATATACATCTTTCGGCAAAACCTGTCAAACATTGATTTCAGGAAGCAATTAACACTAAATATTTTGAGAGTTTTTCAGCTCACTCACTAACTTTTATGGTTAAACCCAGATGATTTTTATTTCTTTTTCAACTGCTTTAAATTCAGGATCCCCGGTATAAAGCTCTGCTTTTTGTAACCGTGCCAGCGCCGCAGCAAAACAATCCGCATAAGCCATCGGTTTTGTAGCTTTCATGCGCGCAGCTTCACGGGTGAGTTTTTTATCCGCATCATCAAGGCTGATCGGAAAAGATTCGATCAACCGCTCAATTTCCTGAGTTTCTTCCTCTCCAAACTGAACTGATAAAATATATTTTTTGAACCAGATTGTTTACGAAGTTGCTGCAGGATGATTCGTCCTGTGCCTGCGGGGCAGGCAGGCGCTGGAGTGATTTATTATGGTAGATGTTCGAGGTCTTCCAAATCTTTATGTCTGCCACACGCTCGTTTATTCTTCTTTAAGTCTTGGAGTGAAATGAAATTGATTGGGATCCCTTCAACATCAATGATTTCTCGCCGGGCGTAACATTCCGTAAAATCAACGCCTGAAACACCCGTAATGACTTCTATCCGTACAGGGGGGAAACCCATTCGAATGATCTTGTCCTTCTCGAGGAACATCTCCTCTGAGACTCCCTCCCCGCCCATGCCAAAATCATGCAGGACGAGAGCTGCCTTCCGGGCATTCGACTCGCTCACCGCTATCCAAATGTCCATGTCGCCGGTTGCACGTGGGTATCCATGGTAACCTACGGCGTAGCCACCCACCACCAAATATTCAACTCCGTGAGAGTTGAGAAGTCTCAAGAAATCTTTGAAGTCTGGATGTAACTCGACCCTCGCCATAAACCATCCTTCGATTCAGCTCTATAGCTTCAATCCTCTCCAATGGGCTTTTTGAAAGCCAATAACTCTTTTCCTCTTCTGTATCGTTCAGTGAGACAATTGAAATTGACTTTTTGTCAAGCCGTGGAAGTCGATCCATAATTATATCCTTTTAATTCCCATTCGCTCTAAGCGCGACTGGACTGTAATATACACCCTTTTTAGTTTTTTTGGAAGTAAATATTTCAACGGGCATGGGAAAAAACATTACTAAATGTTTTGCTACTTGATCTCAAACACTGATTTTTCAGTTAAAGCCAAACAACCTTAATCTCTTTTTCAATCGCTTTGAATTCAGGATCGCCTGTATAAACCTCTGCCTTGTTTAGGCGGGCGAGGGCGACTGCAAAACAATCAGCGTACGCCATCGGTTTTGTAGACTTAATGCGCGCCGATTCACGGGTCAGTTCTTTATTAGCCTCGACGAGCGTGATCGGCAGTGTCTGTATGAGTTGCTCAATTTCCTGGGCTTTTTTCTCCCCAAACCGCCTTGCGATCTGGTAGTAAACTTCTCCCCAGTTGACGATGCACATTAAAAGAGGTTTGGAGGACTCGACGGCTTTCTCGAAGAGGTCGATCATCTTTTCGAATCCGGGTTCTTGCTCAAGGTAACACAGGAGCGCCCAGCTATCGAGAACCTTTACGGCGGCCAATTTTCTCCTCCTCCCGCTTAAGATCTTCTCTTCTGGTTTTTTCTAATGCCTTGACAAGTCCTCCTCCCTTGAGGATGCCGCTCATCTTTTGAAAGTATTCTCTATTTAAGGGACGAAGGATAATCTCTCCTTTTCGCTCTTCGACATAAAATTTGGTTCCCTTCTTGATTCCCAGGCGATGTCTGATTTTGGCCGGGATGACAACCTGCCCCTTGATGGTCACTGCCGTTTCCATATTTCCTCCTTTTAGAACCTCTGGTTAATTGTATATCAAACTCAAGAAGGTAAGTCAAGAGGTAACATGTATTACATGGGCGCTCTTTGCGACGGCTACGGCAGGCTTGAACTAGTATAAAGTTTCATAAATATATTTACATATAAACTTCTTTGTGGTATAAGGGTTTCTAAAACCAAAGGAGGAAACCCCTATGCCACGGAAGACCCAGAAAGCCAAGTTGGTTTTGAGCAAAGAA
>Ga0208244_100551_pt1 | contig 33692 bp, 33 predicted proteins | sample SubbioCR12Aug_5A_FD_184828 | JGI IMG/M metagenome (GOLD analysis project Ga0208244, IMG submission 184828) | Serpentinite rock and fluid subsurface biosphere microbial communities from McLaughlin Reserve, California, USA - CR12Aug_5A (SPAdes) | ecosystem: Environmental > Terrestrial > Deep...
GTATTTTGTTCGGTCTGTTGGGGACAAGGTAACCTCAGATGTCATAGGTTGAAACATAAAGTATCAGCACCACGAGCAGTTGAGTTTTGATTTTAATGCCCCGCAGCTCTGCTGCGGGGTTCTTTACATCCTCAACCAATTTTTTATAAGATAGCCTCGCTCCTTCAAATTCATAAGAACAGGTGATACACCCTTGTTTCAGACTGCCAATAGAACCCACAAGATATCCGATCAGATCATCGAACAGATTCGAAATGCCATTCTTTCTGGTCACTTTAAACCAGGGGATAAAGTCGCCTCTGAGAAGGAACTCATGTCTGAGTTTGGTGTCAGCAAAGCTACCTTACGAGAGGCGTTGAGAGTGCTCGAAGGCATGGGGTTGGTGGAGATCAGGAAGGGGATTACCGGTGGTGTATTTATTGCGGAAGTGGACATGAAGACGACGATCCACGGGATCATGAACTTTCTTCATTTCAAGACGATTTCCATCAAGGATATTACAATGATCCGCTATTTGCTCGAGCCACCTGTCGCCCAAATCGCCGCTTCGCGCATCCAGCCTGAGGACATCGTTAAATTGGAGAGCATGATTACGGAGGATCCTGTCGTTCCCCATACCATTGTTTCCAGAGAAATAGGATTTCATCGTTACTTAGCGAGGATGACTGAAAATCCTATCCTGATCTTAGTGATGGACTTTATCGATAATATCCTGGATGACATTAAGTCCCAATTAAACCTCGGGGGGGAATTTTACCATAAAGTGGTCAAGTCGCATCGAGCGATTCTGGAGTGTTTAAAACAGAAAGATGAAGTTGGGGTGAGGAGAGAAATCATAAATGATCTCCTGGAAGTGGGTAACCATTTAGCGAAGGCCAGTGGAACTCAACCTTTTGATCCAAGCATACTCCTGGGTGAAAACCTTCCCATAAGTTCTGAACAAACTTCCATCCTTCTTGAAAGATCACTCAATGAAGTTCCTGTATCGAAAGATTTACAACGAATCTTTGGCGAAGAATTGGCGGACAGACTCCACAAACAGGGTGTGGTTTTTCGAAGAATTGGAACTGGAGAATTATATTTCATTGCCTTGGATGACCTATCACATTTTTCATTATAATGATTTTTCATTAAGATCAGGAGGGAACATTTATGGTGAAAGAAGAGAGGACCAAAGAAATATTGAAGAAGCTACACGAAACCGTCGTTCAATTTGAAGAGTAAGAGGCGGTGAAGTGGGCAAAAATTGCCCTGGAGGAAAGGGGCGATCCCTATTGGATACCCTTCTCATCAATGTCCGAGGCCAGGCTCTCATCTCCTCCATTTACACCAGCAATATCCTCGTCAATAAAGATCCTTATTGCCTCGATTATTTAAAATCAGACCCAGAAAAAAAGATTCTGGTTTGACTTCTCTACCTATATCTTCTATATAACTCTACATAGGCGATGGCCTTCCAATCTGATGAAAATGCTTGCAAACCTGTTTTTCGACAAAGGAATGATCATCCATGAAAAAATTCCAGGTGATCTTTCAACCGACTGGCAGGAGAGGGGAAGTCGAAGAAGGGAAAACCGTCCTTGAGGCCTCCAGGGAATTGGGGGCGGAGATTGAATCTCTCTGTGGAGGGGAAAAGACGTGCGGAAAATGCAGGGTCAAGCTATTGGAAGGAGAACTCTCCCCTTTCACCTGGGAGGAAGCCAAATTTATTGAGGACAAAGAAAAGGCCCAAGGGTATCGGCTTTCATGTGCTGCTCACATTCTGGGGGATGTTTCCCTTTCTCTCCCTGAGGAGAGCAAAGTTCAAAAGCAGAGGATCAGTAAAGAAATTGCTGAAAATACAATTCCTCTGAGACCTGCGATCACATCCTGCTCCGTAGAACTGATTCCGCCAACACTGAATGATCCCCTGGGAGATTTCGACCGGCTTAAAAACACCCTTTTAGACAAATACCGCCTTTCTTCTTTAAATATCGATTATCCTGCCCTCTTGAAGCTTTCCCGGAGTCTTCGAATGAATGGCTGGAAGGCGAATATCGCCCTCTGGATGGATAAAGAAATTCTTGACATCAAACCATCGAAGGCGGACGACCTCTATGGCCTTGCCATTGATGTTGGCACCACCACTGTGGCCGGCTACCTCTGTAACCTCCGGAATGGGAAGATTCTCGCTATGCAATCAATAATGAATCCTCAAATTTCCTACGGCGAAGATGTGATGTCCAGGATCAATTACACGATGGCCCATCCGGATGGCCTTGAGGTGTTGCAACGTTCCATCATGGGAGGTTTAAATCAATTGATTAAAACCCTTTCAGAAAATTGTCATCTCCTTTCAGAGGATATCCTGGAATTAACGGTTGTGGGTAACACCACCATGCACCATCTTCTTCTTGGGATCAATCCTCAATATTTAGGGGTAGCCCCCTTCCCCCCGGCCATCCATCATTCAATCGACGTGAAAGCCAGGGACCTCGGATTGAAGGTTCACCCTTCTGCCAATGTTCACGTTCTTCCTATTGAGGCAGGATTTGTGGGGGCAGACAATGTGGGAGTACTCATCGCCCAGGAACCTTACAATCAGGACGAAATGGTTCTCATTATCGATGTGGGGACCAATGGCGAGCTGGTGATGGGTAATAGAAAAAAGCTGATCTCCTCCTCCTGTGCCACCGGTCCTGCCCTTGAAGGGGCCCATATCAAATTTGGAATGAGGGCTGCCCCCGGGGCAATTGAGAGGATTCAGATTGACCCTGAAACTAATGAAGTAAGATTTAAAGTCATCGGAAATGATGGATGGAATGCAGAATTGCCAAATCCAAAAGCCATGGGCATCTGCGGATCAGGAATTATTGACGGAATTGCCGAATTGTACCGAACCGGCCTCATCGATAAAGGGGGGCGCCTGAATCGGGAGAATCAATCCCCACGTTTGAAGACGACGAATGGAATTCTCGAATTTGTAATCGCATGGAAAGAGGAAACAGCCATCGGAAAAGAGATCACCATCAGTCAACAGGATGTAAGAAATGCCCAGTTGGCAAAAGCGGCTCTTTATGCCGGGGCAAAACTGATGATGAGACGATTGGGAATCGAAAAGCTTGATGAGGTGATCCTTGCTGGGGCCTTTGGAAGTTATATCGATCCTGAGAAAGCAATGATTTTGGGGATGTTTCCTGACTGTGATCTAAAAAATGTCTATGCCATTGGAAACGCCGCGGGCGACGGAGCAAGGATCGCTCTTTTAAATCGTGATAAAAGGGCGGAGGCGAACGAGATTGCAAGAAAGGTGGAGTATATTGAATTGACTATTGAAGGAAATTTTCAGAAAGAATTCATAGAAGCAATGCATATTCCCCATATGCATGACCCTTTTCCTCATCTCAAAGGTATCGTAAAGGATGAGATTCTTAGCCAATGAAACCCCATGATTATTTGATCATCGGATGCGGCCGTTTGCTGTGGAGACACTTTTAAAAAAATATCTCTCAACTTCTAATAGAAACGAAGATTGGTGACGGAACAACTTATCTCAAACAGTTCCTGCCAGAAAGTGGAAATGTTGACTGCATCATTCCTGCCGTGCCTTTCCATTTCGCTTTCGAATGTATTCTCTCTCAATTAAAACCATTGGGAGCAAAGAGGGGAGAAGTCCCTCCCCTTTTAGGACTGCCCAATCCCATGAAAGGTAAAAGCGGCAATCTCTATCCCTGCAAGTCTGGTAGTATTGTTGAGTACCGCACATTTGCCGGGACCATTGATTCACGTATTGAAACAGAATGCATTGGACGCCCTCCTGATCCCCCACAGTTAGGTTGGTATTGTACCTGCCGATTTTCTCTTCGTTGTTAGACTTCAAGAAACCTATAAAGGAAGCGGGACCTCTACCCCATTCCTTTCTTTATGAACTGGGAAGCCACCTTTCCCCCGAAATATGTCGAACTCGAAAAACTGTGGAGCGAAGGGAGGGAGGACGGGGATTTGCGATATAAACTTAGGCCGACCTGAGTTCATTCTGTCGGAAGATTTTAGGAGTGCATTTTTCAATCTTCTTAAACACCTTGGTGAAATAACTCTGGTCAGGAAATCCCACCTCAAGAGCAATCTGTGAAATTGATAATTCCCTATCTTTTAAAAGGGCTTCTGCTTTTTCTATTCTAACTTTTGAAATATAATCCCCCAGGGTGATGCCCAATTCGCTTTTGATAATGTGGCTTAGGCGTGAAGTACTGAGATAAACTTCTTTTGCGACCCGATCCACAGTTAGAGGCTCTCCATAGTTGGTTTCTATAAAGTCCAGGGCTCTCTTAAGCCTTTGATAATTTCTGGCATTCCGAGTTTGGTAGATCTGATCTGTCAGTTTTTCGAAAACTTTAACGACCCATAGGCAAAGAGTCTCCTGGTTCCTGATGCTTGCCAGTTCAGTGACAAATCCATATCGCATTCCCAGCATTTCTTCTATCTTGGCCCCTGCCTCAACTGCGGCACGAGAGAGAATAATGAGAAGTTCAAGAATTGATATCTTAAGTAGTTCAAAATTTTCAAGATACTGAACGAGAATAATGGCGAGGAGTTGGCAGAGAATCTCCTTTGCCCCGGCCTGGTCTCCGAGTCTGATTTTAGTCACAATTTCCTTTTCCTGATCATAGAAGAGTTTGCTTAAAGAATCCCGGGTAAACTCCCTGTCAAGGTCCTTAAGATCGCGAATTTGGTCCGCAATCTTCCCCTGAAGAATTTGAGCTTCCTGAACCTTCATGAGCGCGCTCAGATCAGGATCAGATAGTCGATCGGCCAATTGAAAAAGGCGTTGAGCGGCTTGCCGTGCTTCTTCATCTTTAACAATGGGAATCGAAGAAAGGGCTTTTTTAAGGTTTTGAGTCCTGTCTGATTTTACTCTAAGGAGGGGAACAAGCTCTTCGGGTTGCAACTCGGAAGGATCGATGAGGAGAAAAGGAGAAGCCACCAATTGTCCCACCAACCTTCCCTTCTCGAGAACCGGAGATACGATCTGCATGATAAAATAACAACACTTTGAAATAATGGGTTCTCCCCACCGTAACGATTCTTGAACCGCTTCTCTGTGGGATTTTAAACATGGTCTGCCCTGAAAATGACCTGATTGGATGGTGTTACAAAAATATGATTTCTTCTTGAAACAATTTGATTTCCAGAGAACCTCTCCCTTTGAATCCAAGAGGCGTAACGGTATGTTGGTCGTTCGAACAAACGAATTGATCTGAGAAATGATCTTGGAATCTTCTTTCAGCCTATTTCGGAATGACGGTGGTTTCATCTCCCTCTATCCCTAAAAGCTCCCTTGCCAAAGAAGGAGCCGAGGTCGCTTCACGGCAGTATCCGTCTGCCCCAATGTTCTTTGCAAAAATCGGAGTGACAGGGGCGCCCCCGACCATGGTTTTGACTTTTCGTGTTAATCCCGTGGCGTGAAGGAGTTCGATCGTAAATTTCATCCAGCTCATGGTGGAGGTAAGCAGGGAGGACATCGCCAGGAGTTTAGCCTCATTTTTTTCTATAGCCTTAACAAATTTTTCAGGGGAGACATCCACCCCCAGATCGATGATCTCGAAACCATCCCCCTCCAGAAGAATGATGACGAGATTCTTTCCGATATCGTGAAGGTCAAACTTTACCGTCCCGACGACCACCTTGCCCAACACATCCTTCTTTCTTTCCCGCATGAGCGGCCTTAGAACATTCAAACCAAATTTTAAGGCCCTGGAAGACATGAGAAGTTCTGGAATGAAGAATTCCCCCCTTCTGAACCGTTCACTCACCTCAAGCATCCCGGGAATTAATCCACGGTTGAGAATCTGAAAGTGGTCGACCTCCTCTTTGACCAAACTCTCCGTTATCTCTTTAACCAGCTTGCAATCCCGTAACACAACCGCTTGACCGAGTTGACTCAGTGTCATGTCGACTCCGGTCTCCGGTGTTCCGGATAACCCCTTGACCATATTTAATTTTTCCTTGCGGTTGATCATAGGTCGAGAAACATATCCTGTTCGATGGATTGACCTTTTTCGATGATGAGAAAGTTCTTCCCCCATGGACCACAAACTAACTCTTTAAAAAGCATAGGAGATCCAGGAAGTTCTTCATAGCTGACCCCAAGAAATTCGGCATTCTTGCGTGCAACCTTTCGATAGAGTTCTAACGGGCGAACTCCAGTATCAATCAACGCGATCCGGGTGTAATGCTTCAGTTCCTCGTGTATCACCCATTGGGCCGTTTCTTCATCATAGGACTTGGCGTAGTCCTCATATTTGGAGATGGGGGTCTGGCCTCTTTCAATCCATCCCGGAGTCAAATAGTAGGTCCCGGGATTGATCGATGACTGTTGACGATATCTCTCAAGAGAACCAAGAAAGAGGCTGATACAGTCGTGAATTCGTGGAATAATGAGCGTGTGGGTCTGGGATTGGACGCCTACAATGCCATTACTACAGAGGCCATAGCCCAGCACAATCCCATCATACTTCTCCCCGGAAACCTGATCGATTTCCACTTGAAGCGCTTGAGCCATATGTTCTGGAGTCCGGTGTAAACCGTAATCAAGAAATTTAAATTCGGTTTGGCCGTTCTGGAACTGTCGAAGTTCTTGTTCCATGACCGAGCAGCCCAAGACCAGCAGTATTCGTTCGTTCTTCATTTGAGTTAAAGAATTTAAATTGGGTGATTCATTTTCATTGGATGACCCAATAGTAATTTAAAAAAAGGAAAACGTCAATATTCATAAATATAGCAGAATATTACCAAAATTAAGCAGAATTAAACAAGACATCAATATTCATAATATGCTTTTATTGAGACATTATATATGAATGATCGTTCCTTCGACGCTTTTAAGAGGTTGTGCCATGAGAGAAATGAAACCGAGAGAAAGGGTTTTGGCAGCATTAAAAAGAGGAGTCCCAGATAAAGTCCCCTGGATCGAAAATGACATAGAGGAAGGGCTCCAGGAACAGATCATGGGGACCACTAACTTTACACCCGGTGAGCTCTGTGAAAAGTTGGGCATGGACGGGTTTGGGTACCATTTCCCGATGGGCGGGAAAGCGTCAGCAGGTCAGGCTTTTCAGGCGGCAGTGGGTTTCAAAGAAAGTTATTATTACCCTCAAAAGGTAACTTTTGATTTTGTTCCCCCATGGATTGCTGAAATGGGAGTCACGGAAGATGGTCGGACTTTTATTAAAAAGGGCCTTCTCACTTCAAAAGAATCTCTGAAGCTTTTTGATGAGTACCTGCCGGACCCCGATCATCCGGCCCGGTATGATATCGCATCGAAGTGGCTTGCTCAGTATAAAGGGGACTATGCTGTTTTTGCCAGGATCCGCCTGGGATCTGCTTCTCTGCTGGAGAGTATGGGCATCATCGAGTTTTCTTATAACCTTTATGACCACCCTGATCTGGTCAAAGAGGTCCACCGGAGATTTTCCGAATGGTCGGTGAAGGTGGTAGAGCACCTGAATCAAATGGATTTCGATTTTTATTGGGCCAACGACGATCTGGCGGATACGAAGCAGCCCTGGATGAACAGGGAGGTCTATCAGGAGTTTTTTCTACCCTATCAAAAAATCGTTGCTCATGCAATCAAGAAACCCTGGGTCTTCCACAGTGATGGTAATCTTTTTCCTCTCCTGGACGATCTCATCACCCTCGGAATGAATGGCATCCATCCCATCCAGCCTGCGGCCATGGATATCAGGCAGATGAAGGCGAAGTATGGCAACCGTGTCTGCATCCTTGGCAATATTGACCTTGATTATACCCTTACCCTGGGCACTCCTGAAGAGGTAGACCGGGAAGTAAAAGAGAGGATTGCTGTGGCAGGACAAGGAGGAGGATACATTGTAACAAGCGCCAACAGCCTTACGGATTACTGCAAAGTGGAAAATGTTTGGGCCATGGCTCAAGCTATTAAAAAATATGGGAAGTATCCGCTGGATCTAAATTTATTCAAATAATGTTGGGGAAGCATCAGAACAGCCCTTCATCAACGAAGAGGAGGATAAAAAATGATCGATAAGGAAAAATTTTACACTGCCCTTTCTCAGGGAAAGATGGATGAGGTCAAGAAACTGACTCAGGAGGCTTTGGATTTGAATGAGTCGGCGGAAAACATTCTTAAACAAGGTCTCATTCAAGCAATGGACCGGGTTGGAGTCAAATTTAAAAAAGGTGAGGTTTACATCCCCGAAGTGCTCATCGCCGCGCGAGCCATGCATGCAGGAATGGCCATCCTCAAACCCATCCTCTCACAATCAACAAGCGTCATGTCGGGTAAGGTCATCATTGGAACGGTTAAAGGCGATCTTCATGATATAGGAAAAAACTTGGTGGTGATGATGCTTGAAGGAGGAGGATTTGAGGTGGTGGATCTGGGGATCGATGTCCCGGCGAACAGGTTCATAGAAGCCATCAAACAATATCAACCGCAAATCGTGGGCTTGTCGGCCCTCCTCACCACTACGATGGCTGAGATGAAAAATGCGATTCAGGCCATTGAGTGGGCGGGTCTTCGAAATCAAGTGAGGACGATCGTCGGGGGAGCCCCAGTGACCGAGAAATTCGCAAAAGAGATTGGGGCCGATGGATACGCTTCAGATGCGGCTTCCGCTGTAGATTTAGTGAAATCCCTGCTGGCGGAATAACGGAGTGAAAAATTCCAAAAAGAAGGAGGATAATACCATGAAGAAAACAAGAAGAGATTTTCTTAAGACAACAGGGGCAATGGCCATCGGAGCGGGGGTGGTCATGGCCGGTGCAAAACCGGTTCGAGCGCAGGCGAAAACAGTGAGGTGGAGGATGGCCACGTCATGGCCGACGGGAATTCCTCTTTACACCGACATGGCAAAGGTATTGCCTGATGTCGTTCAGAAAATAAGCGGAGGCCGGTTTATCATCGATACTTTTCCGGCCGGAGCGATTGCCCCGGCCCTTGAGATCACAGATGCTATCCGAAGGGGGGTTTGTCAGATCGGACATCTCTGGCCGGGGTATGATATCGGCATTCATCCTGCATCGTGCCTCATTGGGGGGTTTGCCGGAAGCCCGAACTCTGAAGTCATGATTCACTGGATGTATCAGAGCGACGGATATAAGCTCTGGCAGGAATTTCGAAAGGATAAATTTAATGTCGTTGCCTTCCCCGGTGGGCTTCGTCCCACCGAGGTGTTCGCGCACTCCCATAAACCGATTCGCACTCTGGCAGACCTGAAAGGGGTCAAGTTCAGAACCGTGGGCGCATGGGCTGATATTCTTCCCAAGCTGGGAGCTTCCGTCGTGACACTTCCCGGAGGGGAAGTCCTTCCGGCCCTGGAAAGAAAAGTGATCGATGCGACGGAATGGGCTTGCCCGGGCGAGAACTTGCCGATGGGCTTTCATGAAATTGCCAAGTATATCATCATTCCCGGAGTGCACCAGCCTTCCGCCCCCTTCGAATACGTGATCAATCCGAAGGCATGGGACGAGTTGCCCGAAGATTTCAAAGCCATGATCGAAACAGCCGCAAAAATCACAACGCTTGAATCCTGGACCAAGATAGGGGCGCTCGATATGGGAGCCATGGAGGTCTTTAAGAAACGTGGCAACGTTATCATTGAGCTTGCTCCCGAAGTTCAGGGAGCGGCCTATAAGCTGGGACGCGAGTGGGCGGACCAGAAGGTGGCTGCCGCTAAAGACCCCTGGTTTAAAAGGATCCTTGACTCCCAGAGGAAATTTGAAGAAGGCTGGAGGACCGTTGAGAGAAACAGGATAATTACATATACTTAGCAATTAAAAAGGTGAGGGGAAGTGGAAACATCCCCTCACCTTTTTAGCTAGAAAATAGCCTTAGACCTTAAACATATTCATCCTTCGCTGGTTACGAACTCTTCGGGGGCTACCCGAAAAGACCAAAATACCAGGGGACTTATATTTGCCATGTTCATGACTAAAACGATCGAATCGATCAGCACCTGGTCCGGAAAAATGGTTGCCTGGGTAATCATCCCCAACGTCCTCGCTTTGGTTTACGAAGTCATCGCCAGATATATTCTCAAAAGTCCGACGATCTGGTCCTACGAGGTCACCTATTTTCTATACGGAACCCATTTTTTAATTGGCGCGGCGTACACCTTGTCAACCAAAGGTCATATCAGAATTGAAGTATTACAGGCACATCTCCCTCCGCGGGGAAAAGCGATCGTAGATGTTGTAGGCTATTTGATCCTTTTCTTTCCCGTCATGATTGTGCTCATCTATGCTGGCGCAGAATTTGCCATACAGTCCTGGGAGATGGGGGAAAAATCGGGATTGAGTCCCTGGAGACCCCATCTCTACCCCTATAAAGGCATATTGGTGATCAGCTTCTTTTTGCTCTTTCTTCAAGGAATAGCGGATTTTATTCATAATTTAATCATACTTTTCAAGGGTGAGAAGGGATGATTTCAGAATATTTACCTCTCCTGATGTTTCCTGCGATGCTTCTCAGTCTTTTCGCTGGGTTTCCTGTCGCATTTTCTTTGATGGGCATCGGTCTTCTATTCGGGATCATCGGCTTTGAGTGGAGTATCTTTCCAATGCTGATCCGCCGTATCTATGGGGTGGCTGACAACTATGTCCTCGCTGCGGTTCCCCTGTTCATCTTTATGGGAACCGTCCTCGAACGGTCAGGGATAGCCGGAAAACTATTTGATGCAATTAGTCTCTGGACGGGCCGTCTGAAAGGAGGCCTGGCAATCGCAACCGTGCTCATGTGCACCATTATCGCCGCATGCACGGGCATCATCGGAGCCTCGGAAGTCATGGTCGGAGTGATGGTGATCCCGGTGATGCTCAAAAGGAACTATCAACATGCCCTCATCTGTGGCACCATCTGCGCCGGGGGCTCCCTGGGGACTCTCATCCCCCCAAGCGTTGTCACAGTGGTCTACGGGCCTGCTGCTGGCATTTCCGTAGGTCGGCTTTTAATCGCCAGCATTTTCCCGGGCCTGCTCCTGTCCTCCTTGTACATCATCTATATTGCCCTAAGATCTTACATCAATCCTTTATTGGCTCCGGCGATACCCCTCAGAGAACTTCAAAAACCCATGAAGGAAAAGCTCTTCATCACCGCAACGGCTTTAGTTCCCCCTCTGTTGCTCATCTTTGCGGTGATGGGAAGCATCGTTCTCGGATTCGCAGCCCCTACGGAAGCTGCCGCCCTCGGGGCCTTCGGGGCCTTGATCTTAACGGCCGCTTACGGAAAGCTTACCCTCAAAGCCCTTAAAGAAACGGTCCTTCAAACTCTCAGAATTTCAAGTATGATGATGATGATTCTCGCGGGTGGATTTATGTTCAGCGGGGTATTTTTAGGCATGGGCGGAGGAGCGATCACAGAAAAAATCTTGATGGGTTTGCCATTCGGTCGCATAGGTATTTTAATTCTATTTCTCCTGATCGCTTTAGCCGCCGGCTTTGTTCTCGACTGGGCAAGCATCCTGCTCATTTTTATCCCAATTTTTTCCCCTATCATTGATAAATTGGGTTTTGACCCCATATGGTTTGGAATCCTTTTCATCATGATGATCCAGACCTCTTATTTGTCTCCTCCCATGGCGCCAGCCATATTTTATCTGAAATCGATCGTCCCCCCTGAGGTCACTATGAAGGAAATGTTCCAAGGTGTTGTTCCTTTCCTGATCATTCAGGTTATCGGGATTCTAATAACAGCCATATTCCCCCCGATTGTCCTGTGGCTGCCCTCAAAATTGATTGGATGGTAAAAAAAATTATAAGGAGGTCTCACTGATGGCGACCCATAAAGAACGCATGCTAAAGGCGGCTCGAGGAGAATGGGCGGACCAACTCCCCTGGGTTCCCCGGATTGACCTCTGGCACAATTCCAATTCGATGCGTGGCGCCCTGCCGAAGCCTTTTAAACAGGATGCCTCCCTGGATGAAATCGCTGATTACATCGGAGGCGGATACCACAAAATTGTGCCGGAGTTCCTTAAGGGTCGCTCTCCGGAAGACAATATTGACCGAGGAATAGGCGTTTATCGTCTCTGGGGAATGGCCTATCGGCCAGAATTAGTGGGAGTGGATCGGGAAGTAAAAAAAGAAGGAGATGCAACCCTGGTCGCTTATCATACCCCTATCGGGTCCGTCTCATGCAAATACATTTATACCGAAGAAATGAAGCGGGCGGGGGCCTCCATCACCTGGATCACAGAACATGTGATCAAAGAACCGAAAGACTATAAGACGGTGGGCTACATTTTTAAAAATATAAAGATTCATCCCGACTACAATAATTATCTGGAGTTTCAGAAAAAAGTCGGAGATAAAGGATTTCCAGCAGCCTTTGCAAACCTTTCGGCCAGCCCGATGCACCATATCATGAAGGAATTTCTTGACGCAACCGCTTTTTACCTTGAAATGTACGATCATCCTAATGAAATGCAGGGCATTTGCGAGGATATGGAACCCTACTTCGACCAGATTTTCAAGGTCCTGGCCGAATCTCCGGCAGAAGTCATCTTCTCAGGAGCCAACTATGACGAGATGATCACCTACCCTCCCTTCTTCAGGGATCACATCATGCCCCATCTTCAGAAACTGGCCGACCTTCTTCATCCTAAAGGTAAGCTTCTCCTCTGCCACTGCGACGGTGAAAACAAAGGGCTTCTCGATCTCATTCCTGAAAGCGGGATGGATATTGCTGAGGCAGTTTGTCCCCAACCCATGACCAAGGTGACGATCAGTGAGGTAAAAAAGGCATTCAAGGGGAAGGTTACGATTTTTGGAGGAGTTCCCTCTGTCGCGCTTCTGGAAGACAGCATGTCGGATGAGGAGTTCGAAATATTTATGGCAGATTTGTTTAAAGCCATTGCGCCCGGGGATCGATTCATTTTAGGGATTAGCGATACAACCCCACCAGATGCCAAATTGGAAAGACTCATCAGGATCACTGAAATGGTCAAAGAATGGGGGAAATTGCCGATGGGACGTTAAGCCAAAACCTTGGCGCGGAGATAGTGGAAGATGACTAAAGAAGAGATCGATCTTTTTTACAGGGCTTTAAGAGATACCCATGTCGCGACGATAGAAAATCTTTTGAAGGATTACATTGAAAAAGCTGTCTCTCCCCTGATCATCCTAAACGAAGGGTTGCTTGGAGCGATGGGGATCATTGGACAGGAATTTAAAGCGTCCCACATCTGGGTGCCAGAGGTTTTACTCGCTGCAAGAAACATGCATAGAGGGGTTGAGATTCTTAAACCGGAGCTTCTTAAAAACAAAGTAAAAGCCAGAGGAAAATTTGTCATCGGAACAGTGAAAGGCGATATTCACGATATTGGCAAAAATCTTGTCACCATGATGATGACTGGGGCTGGATATCAGGTGATCGACCTCGGGATCGACATTCCCAAAGAGCGATTTATCGAAGCCATCGCCCAGGAAAAACCCGAAATCGTAGGACTTTCAGCCCTGCTCACGACTACGATGCTTGAAATGAAAGAATTGATAAGGATGATCAGGCAAACTTACACGAATCCTCCCAGGATCATTGTGGGCGGAGCGCCGGTCACTCAGAGATTTGCTGATGAGATTGGAGCCGATGGCTATGGTGAAGATGCCGTCAGGGCAGTTGAATTGGCCAACCATCTCCTTTTAAAGGGAGCATGATGATGGAAAGAGCTCTGCAATCAACGTCCAAACGTCGATTTCTTTCAGGTCTTTTCGGAGGAAGAAAGGGGGATCGGATCTCTGTGGCTAACCCCACCTCGATCGTCTCCGTCGAATTGATGGAAAAGACCGGCATCTTCTTCCCCGATGCCCATCTTGACCCCCATAAGATGGCGGAACTTGCTGCCGGAGGATATGAAATTCTGGGCTTCGATTCCATCATGCCCGAGTTCAGCGTCCAGCAGGAAGCAGCCGCATTGGGATGTGTGGTGGATTGGGGAGGGCCAAACATGATGCCCGATGCGAAAACCCATCCCGCAAAAGAGGTGAATGATATTCAGATTCCCGAAAACCTATTGGAAAAGCCGTCCATGCAAGTCGTTTTAAGGGCGCTGGAAATATTAAGGAGAAACTATGGAGATCACGTAGCGCTCATCGGAAAGGTCATGGGCCCTTGGACGCTTTCCTACCATCTGGCTGGGGTGCAAGATTTCCTTCTCTGGACATTAACTGATCCGGATAAAGTGAGGGGATGTCTCAATAGCCTTAAAGAAGTGACCATCTCTTACGCAAAAGCCCAGCTTCAATCAGGAGCGGATGTGGTGGTTGTTGCGGATCATGCCACAGGCGATTTAGTAAGCCCAAAGGCCTATCAAGAATTTTTATTGCCCATCCATCAAGAGATAAACCAGAGAATCGAAGGGCCTACGATCCTCCATCTCTGTGGAAACTGCTCCGATCGGCTTCGGCTTTTTGTTGAAGCCGGCTTTGATGCTTATCATTTCGAATGGCAGGTCGATGCCGACATGGCTGTCCGGACGGTGAATCATGAGATGTCTCTGATCGGAAATATCGCCAACAGGGATGTTCTCTTCGGAGGAACTCCGGAAGATGTTTATAAACAAGCCCGCTATAGTATTGAGGCAGGGGTCGATATCCTTGCCCCGGAATGCGCAGTTCCCCTTCAAACGCCGATTGCCAACCTGAAGGCAATGGTGGGGGCAGCGAAGGAAGGGTATGGTCAAAAGAGTTGAAGGCAGAATCTGTAGCGCCCGCAGCGCCAGCGCTTGCGCGACGTGCCCTCCTGCCTTCGCCGAAACGCTTCGTGCAGGCAGGCATTTATTGGGGGCGATAAAATTCCGTTCCGGTAGTTGCCAGAACACCACATCTTCTTTGTCGGAGTAGAAATTCTATGCTCATCATTGGGGAGTCGATTAACGGCACGATTCAAAAAGTGGGGCAGGCCATCCTGGATCGAAACGAGCCTTTCCTCAGGGAATTGGCAAAAGTCCAGTACGAATGCGGAGCCCATTTCCTGGACATTAATGCCGGTGTGGCGGGTGGGAATGAGGTTGAGGATCTCTGTTGGTTGGTGAAAATCGTTCAAAAAGAAGTCCCGATTCCGCTGATGATCGATAGCGCCAATCCTGAAGCCCTCAAGGCCGCCCTCTCGGTCTATTGCCATTCGGAGCCGCCCATCCTCAATTCCATATCCGGTGAAGAAGAAAAATGGAACAAACTCTTTCCCGTCATCTCAGAGACAAAATGTAAAATTGTCGTCCTGTTGATGGACGACCACGGGATTCCAAAAACGATTGAAGAGAGGTTGGGGATAGCCAAAAAGCTTTACCAGAATTTGGTGCAGGCCGATATCCCTCCTGATCATATCTTTTTTGATATTCTTGTCCTCTCTGTGGCGGTGGAACCCGATGCCGCCCTCGTTGCTCTGGAGACGATCAAAACGATCCGGTTAAATTTTCCTCAGTCCCACATCACCTGCGGGGTGAGCAATGTGAGCATGGGGCTTCCTGCAAGGAAATTGATCAACCGGACTTTCTTGACGATGGCCATTGCTGCCGGCCTCGACACCCTCCTCATCGATGTCCGGGACCAGGCCCTCATGTCATCGATCTATGCCGGAAAAGCCCTCACCAATCAGGACCCCTACTGCCTCGAATATCTTAAAGCCTATCGAGAAAAGAAGATTTTAATATAAATTTTTCTCACCCTTTTTCAAAAAGACCCATAATTCCCTTGACAAAGAAAAATAGCTTTATTAATATTATGCAAAATTGAATAACAATGTTCTATATATAGAACGATTTTCCCTCAGACTTGGGTTTGTTGAAAAGGCATCGGGTTTATGCAAAGAAAAGCCAAATGCCCTGATCTTCCGACCAGGACATTTGTAGAAGATAAAAAAGAATCCTGGACCCTTTGATTACCTTATCATTTTTTAATAGATTTCTTTGTCCATCTTCAGCAAACGGTCCTTACATCCCAGACCTTCAATTCGGGGGACGATAGACATATTATAAAGTTCAAATGAAAAGCCGGAAGAACCTAAATTTATAATGCAAACCCAAAGAAAGGAGGAATTACAAATGAAACAGAAGAAATTATGCATGGTCGTCCTGGTGGTGGTTCTCTGCGTGGGGTTCATGGTATCTGTCTTGCCCTTTGAAAAGGCCTATGCGCAGGAGGTGAGGCTAAGAGTGGCGACTTACTTCCCTCCTCCATCAATGCAAGCCAGAATTTTGGAAGAATTTTGTCGTGAATTGGAAAGTCGCACCGGTGGCCGGGTGAAAGTGGACTTCTTTGCGGGCGGCTCATTGGTGACGCCTGTGGCGACATTCGACTCCCTGGTGAGCGGAGCCGCTGATATCGGCTACTCCCATGTTTATTACACGCCGGGTCGTATGCCTGTGACCGAAGCGATTGGTTTGCCTCTGGCTTATCCCAGTTCCTGGGTGAGCAGTCAGGTCATGAACGATTTCTACCAGCAATTTAAGCCGAAAGAATTCGATCCCGTGAAAGTGCTCTGGATGAACACTTCCCCTCCAAGCGCCATCGCCACTTCTAAGAAAGCCGTCCGAAAGCTCGAAGACCTTAAAGGCTTAACCATTCGAGCGCCGGGAATGGCGGGCCTTGTTATCAGGGCGCTGGGAGGAACTCCGGCCCCCACGCCGATGCCCGAAGTTTATGATGCGATCTCAAAAGGCGTCATCGATGGAGAGGCTTCAAACTTTGAAACGCTCCGGACATTCCGGTTTGCCGAAGTGGTTAAATTTTCCACCTCTGTCTGGCAGATCACCAATCCTTTCCCCTTCTACTTGGCAATGAACAAAGAGAGCTATCGGAAGTTGCCCGCTGACATTAAACCCATCTTCGACAACCTGGTCGGGGAATTCAAAGAACAGTATATTCTGATGTGGAATGCCGTGGATTTCGCCGGAAAAGAATATGGCGCGGAGAAGAAGGTAGAGTTTATTGAACTGTCCGGTGATGAAGTGGCAAGATGGAAAGCGGCTGTTGAGCCGGTCATCGATGGCTATATCAAAACGATGACGGGTAAGGGGCACACCGAGGCAGAGGTGAGAGGCTGGATTAAATTCATTAGGGATCGGACCGATTTCTGGACGAAAAAGCAGATCGCATACCGGATCGCATCGCCGGCAGGGCCCCCGGAAATCAAACCCGAATCCCTTATGAAAAAATAGGCCACTGCCCACGCTAAGGGGGATCGATCCCTCAAACGTGTGTTTTAAATGGTTGCCCTTCGGTAAGGGACCATGTTGAGTTGAGCCGTTCGTCCTTCGACATGCTCAGGGCGAACGGCTCAGCAATTGGTATCAAATGTTCTTTAGTCCATTCGTAGTGAATCCCGCGAAGCGTGGGATCGGACCATGAACGGACTTTTCATGCAGTTTCTTGTTGTGGGAAGATTTTTCCTCCGAACCTACCAAATATGGAGAGGAGAAGATCGTGTTAGCTAAACTTGAGAAGTTTAATCGCCGCTTAAGCGGCTTTTTTGAGTGGATAGGGGTTGTGGCGCTGTTGGTGATGATGGTCATCACCTGCATTGATGTTGTGGGCGCAAAGGTTTTTCTCTGGCGTCTTTTCGGCGCCATCGATATCGTCCAGCTTGCCCAGATCGTGGCCATTGCGTTCGCGGCCAGCATGACGCTCATTGTAGGCCGCCATATCCAGGTGGAATTTTTTGTCGCCCGTCTGCCAAAGCGTATCCGGGCAGTTGTGAATAGCGTCATTTTTCTACTCGTTCTGGGACTCTTCGTTCTGATTATCTGGAGGCTTTGTGCGATTGGTTATTCCTTTCAAACCTCAGGCGAGTATAGTGCGACTGTCAGCATACCCTATTATCCTTTTGCATATGCGATCGCTCTCGCGAGTCTTCCCGTCTGTTTGGTGTTGCTACAGGAATTCTTTAAATCAATTCAAAGGGTGGTACAGAAATGAGCCCTATTACTGTAGGTATTTGGGGAATCGGTCTTCTCATCCTGCTCTTTCTGCTCAGGATGCCGGTTGCCTTTGCCATGGCACTGGTTGGATTTTGTGGTTTTGCCTATTTAGCTTCCCCAACCGCCGCAATTGGCATTCTTGGCCGCGATATCTTTGACTATTTTTCCTCTTACCCGTTAAGTGTCATCCCCATGTTTATCCTGATGGGAACCTTCGCTTTCGCTTCGGGAATTAGTCGAAGGCTTTACCAGACAACTTATGCCTGGGCAGGACAGTATCGGGGCGGCCTGACCATTGCCACGGTCTTTGCCTGTGCTGGATTTGGCGCTATCTGCGGGTCAAGCACAGCAACAGCAGCCACCATGGGCCAGATAGCCCTTCCGGAGATGAAGAAATATAAATACGACGACACCCTCGCCACCGGCGCCGTTGCGGCTGCCGGCACTCTTGGCATACTTATCCCGCCGAGCACCGTTTTTATTATCTACGGGATATTGACCGAGCAATCCATAGGCAAACTTTTCGTTGCCGGAGTATTGCCGGGGATAATCCTGACCCTCCTTTTTGCCACAACTGTGGCTATTCTATGTTGGCGTAACCCTTCCATCGGTCCTCCAGGCCCCCCGACCGGATGGAAAGAAAAGCTGAAATCAACGACGGGAATCATCGAAGCGCTCATTCTCTTTCTTTTGGCCATTGGAGGCTTATTTCTTGGCTGGTTCAGCCCCACTCAGGCCGGAGCCATCGGAGCCGGCGGCGCCTTGATCATTGGCCTGGCCCGAAGACAGTTGAGCTGGCGGTCATTCAGTGATGCCTGTAAAGAAGGGTTGCGAACTTCTTGTATGGTGATCTTCATTATCACCGGCGCGGTCATCTTTGGCCGTTTCATGGCGGTATCGAGGATACCCTTCCTGCTGGCTGAGTGGCTTGGAGGGCTTCCCATATCCCCGATGGCCATCATCAGCATCATCATCTTCATCTATTTTATAGGTGGCTTCTTTATGGATTCTATGGCTCTCATCGTGCTGACGGTCCCCATCTTCTACCCTTTAGTCATGAAGCTCGGCTTTGACCCGATCTGGTTTGGGGTCATCATTGTGCTCACAGGCGAGATGGGTGTGATCACGCCGCCGGTAGGGGTCAATGTATTTGTCATCAAAGGAATTGTCCCTGATGTGCCCCTTGAAACAATCTTTCGGGGGATATTCCCCTTCCTTGCGGCATTGATTGTGATGACCATTATCCTGATGGTCTTCCCGCAGATTGCCACCTTTTTACCCAAGTTCATCACCTATTAGGAAAGGATGGGTTAACGTTACCCCTCTCGTCTGCAAAGATAAAATTTAAACAGACAATCATTGATTTGCGAAGATGAGGGGGCGAGGTGAAAAGGACTGGGAAGGTTAACCTGAAATCTTTCGGCGGAAACTCTTCACCTTAAGTGAGGGATTAATAGTAGGGCAGATCAAAGGAGAACTTCTATGAACTCAAGGGAAAGGGTTCTCACAACGATACAACACAAGGAACCGGATAGGGTTCCTCTCTTTTTCAATTCCATCGAGGCCAAGTTTGTTCGCACCATTGCCCAGGGGGACATGATAAAGGCTTGGAATCAGCTCGGTGTGGATGTGTTCGTCATCGCCCGCCGGTCATGGTGCGGAGATACGCCCACAGGCCTGGGATATTCCCCCCATCCACCTCCCCCAGAGGAATCCTTCGGCGGTGCTATTTACGCCGGGTGGAATGGAATCGATGAGTTCGGCAGAAGATGGGAACATGGCAGATATGTCGGAGGAGCGGTCGCCAACCGGGATGACCTCCAAAAATATTCACCCGAGCTGAAATTAAATGAACGATACAGCGCTCCATTGATGGAGGATTGGAAGAAGAACTATTTCGATCATGCTTTTGCACTCTTCTCACATAGCGGCCCCCTTGGTTTAACCATCGAGGCGTTTGGGCTCATTGAGTTCTGTTATGCTCTATTTGATAAAAAATCTTTGATCCAGGAAAGCGTAGAACTAAAAACGGAATGGTTTATTGAGACCTCGAAGTATGCAGTTGAATTGGGAGTTGACATCGTCATCATGGGTGATGATATGGGTTTCAAGGGGCATGGTTATGTGTCACCCTCCGACTTTAAAGAACTGGCTTTCCCTTATTACCGCCGCATTGTCGACTCGATCCCGGTTCCTGTATTCTGGCATTCGGAAGGCTATATCCAGGACTATATCCCCATGGCCATCGAAGCAGGGATTAAGGGAATTCACGGCATTGAACCAGCCGCTGGAATGGATATGCGGGAGATCAAAAGAGAGTTTGGAAAAGATCTGGTCCTTTTAGGTAATATGGACGGAAATCAGATTTTATGCCAATCCGATTTGTCACTCGTCAGGAAGGAAGTGGATCGATGCCTGAAAGAGGGGATGGAGGGTGGCGGGTATATGCTTTCGATTGCAGGATCAGCCCATGAGGGTATCCATCAGGAAGCCCTGATCGAGATGTGCCGGTATCTCCAGGAGGCCGGAGCCTATTCAAAATAAATTATACATGATGAATGGTTACGAGTGGTTCTCTACTCATGTCATTCGTTGTTATTCGTGCTATTTATTTTTTCACGGAGGTACAAATGGTTGACAAGGAAATATTTTACACAGCCCTTTCGCAGGGGAAGATGGACGAGGTGAAGAGACTGACCCGGGAATTTCTGGATAGAGGAGATGCGGCAGAAGCGATTCTGAAACAAGGTCTTCTTCCGGCAATGGACAAGATCGGAGTCAGATTTAAAAGCGGTGAAGTTTACATCCCCGAGGTGCTGATCGCAGCGCGAGCGATGCATGCCGGAATGGATATCCTGAAACCCATCCTCTCCAAATCTACAGGAAGTATGGCGGGAAAGGTCCTTATCGGAACAGTGAAAGGCGACCTTCACGATATCGGAAAGAACCTGGTGATTATGATGCTCGAGGGTGGAGGGTTTGAAGTCGTTGATCTAGGAATTGATCTTCACCAGGACAAATTTGTAGAGGCCATTCGCAATCATCAACCTCAGGTGGTGGGAATGTCGGCTCTTTTAACGACTACCATTTTAGAGATGAAAAACACCATTGAAGCGATTCAAAAGGCAGGCCTCCGTGAGAAGGTCAAGATCATCGTCGGAGGAGCGCCGGTGACGGAAAAATTTGCCAGAGATATCGGCGCAGACGGATATGGACCGGATGCCGCCTCTGCCGTGGATGTCGTAAGATCATTAATCTCTTAATCGCCCCAATTAGGACAGGTATGATTCTTATTGGCGAATCAATTAACGGGACAATTCCCGGAGTGGGCGAAGCCATTCTGAATCGGGATGAGCCTTTTTTGAGGAAACTGGCAAAAATCCAGTATGAATGCGGAGCCCATTTCCTGGACATTAATGCAGGTGTCGCTTCCGGCAATGAAGTGGAGGATTTACCCTGGTTGGTTGAAATTGTCCAGAAAGAGGTTTCTATCCCCCTGATGATCGACAGTGCCAACCCAGAAGCCCTCAAGGCCGCCCTCTCGGTCTATTGCCATTCGGAGCCGCCTATCCTCAATTCCATCTCCGGTGAAAAAGAAAAATGGGATCAACTCTTCCCCCTCGTCACTGAGAAGAAATGTAAAACCGTCGTCCTCCTGATGGACGACCAGGGGATTCCAAAAACGATTGAAGAGAGGTTGGGGATAGCCAAAAAGCTTTACCAGAATCTGGTGCAAGCCAATATCCCTCCTGATTATATCTTTTTTGATATTCTCGTCCTCTCTGTAGCCGTGGAACCCGATGCCGCCCTCGTGGCTCTGGAGACGATCAAAACGATCCGGTCAAATTTTCCTCAATCCCACATCACCTGCGGAGTGAGTAATGTCAGCATGGGGCTTCCTGCAAGGAAATTGATCAACCGGACTTTCTTGACGATGGCCATTGCTGCCGGCCTTGACACCCTCCTCATCGATGTCAGGGACCAGGCCCTCATGTCATCAACCTATGCCAGCAAAGCCCTTGCTAATCAAGACCCTTACTGCCTCGAATATCTTAAAGCCTACCGAGAAAAGAAGATTTTACTTTGACTTTTTCCCTCGATTCTCCTATATCCTTCTAAAAGGTTTTTTAATATCAGGGGTATCCTTAAAGAAGAGATCATCAATCAATGAATCCTCTTTCCTACCTTATCATCGGATGTGGCCATTTTGGACGCCGTGGTGTGGAGACACTTGTAAAAAAATACCCTCGTTCAAAGATCGTCGTCGTAGATAAACATAAGAAGGAATTCAAAAAAATCTCTCGACTTTCAGTAGAAACCAAGGTTGGTGATGGAGTAACTTATCTCACACAATTCCTATCAATAAGCGGAAAAGTTGACTACATCATCCCGGCTGTCCCATTCCATCTCGCCTTCGAATATATTCTCTCTCAATTGAAGCCGTTGGGTGGGAAAAGGGGTAAGGTCCCTGATCTCACAGGATTACCTAACCCCATGAGAGGGAAAACCGGTGACCTCTATACCAGCATTGCCGATTTCCTCTGCCCGGAGGATTGCCAAGAACCTGCTCGATATTGCACTTTTACAAGAGAGAAACGGGGGAAACCTCTTTATAAGCTTCTCGAAGATTTACGTGGTCCTTTTGAATCGAAAGTCATCCGAAGCAAGCAACTGGGATTAGGAGTCGGAGGATATTTATCTGAAGATTTGTTGAAAATAGTGAGGGAAATAAAAAAGGCGGGCGCCACCGACCGCCTTATTCTCATCAGCACGGCCTGCCGCTGCCACAGTGTCACTTCTGCGTTATCCTTGAGAATCAATCCTTAACAAAGCGAAAGCAATCGTCTCTGAAACAGCATTGGAATTGGTCACAATATTCGTTTGCTGTTCCGAAACAGTCGAAATTGCCTTCTACCCTCTGGACCCTCCGGATTAACTCTTCTTTGGTCAATCCGAAAGTATTTTTGATGCCGAGGGCTTTTGCCTTTGCCCTGATCTCCTGCATTTTCATATGAAACTCCTTAGTTGTAACACTTTGGCTGTTTGAAAATCTTTGTAAAATCCCTCCCGACCTCCCTTTGCCAAAGGGAGGAGATAGAGATTTCCCCCTTTGGCAAAGGGGGATGAAGGGGGATTTTGTGATGATTCTTTTGATCAATTGACTCATGAAACTCTTTTTTTCATAAGGCTAAATTGCTACAAACTCCTTAGTTTATTGTTTTGCTAATCTCTTCATTTGTCAAGTAAATTTTGACTCTTTCGCTGATTAGCGTTATATCAGAGGAGACAAGATGACTCCCCTCATTATTCCAAGGCCGGAACACCCGATTTCAAGATCCATGATTGACGAAGAAGCCCTGAAGGTTCTCTACCGCCTCCACCAGCACGGTTTTTTATCCTGCCTTGTTGGCGGAAGCGTCCGGGATCTTCTCCTCGGAAAGGTCCCGAAGGATTTTGATATCGCCACGAATGCTCACCCCCATGAGATCCATGCTCTTTTTAAAAACAGCCGGATCATAGGCCGACGGTTCAGGCTGGTCCATGTCTTCTTTAAAGGGGGAAAGGTGGTTGAGGTCTCCACTTTCAGGAGCCATTCCGAATTTGAAGAGACGCTCACCGATGACGGGGAGATTCTCAAGACTGACAGCTTTGGGACCCCTCAGGAGGATGCCCTGCGCCGTGACATCACGATCAATGGCCTCCTCTACAATATTGCGGATTTCTCGATTATTGACTATGTCAACGGGATAACGGATCTTCAAAAACAGGTCATCCGGACCATCGGCGATCCGGATGAAAAATTTAAACAGGACCCTGTCCGAATGATCCGGGTCATCCGACACACCGCCCGCACCGGATTTCGTATTGAAGAAAAGACCTATCAGGCCATCCTGAACCATCAGGAAGAGATTAAAAAATGCTCTCCCTCCCGTGTCCGGGATGAATTTCAAAGGGAATTGAAAGAAGGCGCCGCAACAACTTCTCTCCGAATGATGATCGAAACCGGACTGATCTTTTCGCTCTTTCCCGACCTCAGGAGGGCCATGGGGGATGATGCAATTTCGGGAAAAAAGAACAGGGAATTCCTTCTCTCTCTTTTTGGCCTCACTGACCAACTGATGAAGGCAGGCCGACTCGTGCCGGATTCGATTCTCCTTGCCTGCTTCGTCTCCCCGTTCATTCGGGCGCTTCCTTCCGGGCATCCCTTCCTCGGAAAACGAGAGCAATCCCTTTACCGCACACAAACGATCCGGTGGGCCGTCAACCATCTCTTCAATCCCTTTTCGTTTCCAAAAGGCCCAAAGGAGATGGCGATCCAGGTGCTGACCGCCCAATCAAATTTTAAGTATTTAATCCAGAAGGGCGTGGTGCCGAAACGATTTCGGACAAAGAAATATTTCAGGGAAGCGGCCCTCTTTTTCGGAATCGAAGCAGAGGCAACAGGGAGGGAAGTGCCGCAGTTGATTCGCAGGGCAGTGCCTTCTGACCTCTTGCCCTGGTGGCCCCAAAGGCCGAAGAAAAGACGACGAAGATCAAGTTGGAGGAGCGTTCTCCTTCGGAGAACTTGAGGTTTGAGGCAAAGGCCCCTTCGCTTAAACAAAACCGATCCACCATCCTCAAACGAAGTGATCCTCAAGCGAAGCGGTCAACCCAATGCTCTATTTCATCAATACCGAGGGAAGATAAAGGGCAAGTTGTGGAAATAGAAACAACAAAGCGCCGCCGACGACGAGGCTAATGAGAAAAGGAAAAACTCCCGCGTAGATCACGCCAAAGGGCACCTTGGTAATATTCTTCACCACGAAGACATTAATGGCCACAGGAGGTATCACCACCCCGATCATGACTGTGATGCCGATGATCATCCCGAACCAGATAGGGTCAAAACCCATCTTGATGATGACCGGGTAGAAGATGGGGGTAGCTAACACCATGAAGGCCAGATCATCGATAAAAGAACCTCCTATGAGGTAGATGAACGCGATCAGGACCATGATGGTATGTTTATGGAAAGGAAGTTCGATAATCCAGTCGGCGGCGATCATCGGGATCTTGGTTACGGCCAGAAAATGGCCGAGGACCGTCGACCCGGCAATGAGCATCAGGACCATGCATGCCGTTCGCAGCGACTCCGACACGGATTTAAGATATCCTTTGAAATTCATGTCCCTCTTGATTATGGTTAGGAGAAGAACGGCAAAGGTTCCAACACTCCCTGCTTCGGTAGGAGTAAAAAATCCCTTCATCAGCCCGACAATGATGAGGAGAAAAATAACCACAACCCAGATCACTTCCGGCAGGGAGGCGATTCTCGCCCTCCAGGTCGATTTCCCGCCCTTGGGACCAAGGTTCGGGTTGATCTTACACCAGACATAAATGATGACGACGAAAAAGAACGCAATGATCAGCCCGGGGATAATCCCGGCTAAAAATAGCTTGCCGATGGATTGTTCCGTAATAATCCCGAAAACGATCAGCGTCACACTGGGCGGGATAAGAATGCCGAGCGTTCCCACCGTGGCCACGATCCCCGTTGAGAGTTTCTTGTCATAGTTGTAACGGTCCATCTCGGGGACAGCTACACTCGCAAAAGTGGCTGCAGTAGCTGGTGATGACCCGCAGATGGCCTTGAAGGCCGTGGCCCCCGCCACGGTCGCCATGGCCAGCCCTCCGGGAACATGGCCAATGAACTTATAAGCTGAATCGTATAGCCTTTTCGCAATCCCGGCATTAAAGGCCACCTGCCCCATGAGGACGAAGAGTGGAATGACAGTAAACCCATAATTGGCAAAGACATCAAAAAAATCCTTGGCCAATAAGTTCAAGCCGGCCTGGAAAGAGACAATATAACTGAACCCGAGGAAACCGATTAAGGCCATGGCAAAACCCAATTCGATGCCCGTGAGAAACAAGACCAGCACCACCACCAGGCCTAAAATTCCAATGGTCACTTCACTCATATTCCCCTCCGGCAATCTTGACAATATCGCAAACCATCACCAGACATTGCACAAAGCAACAGAACCCCACGCCATAGGCAACGGGGTAGAAAGGCATCTGCAGGGTGAGCGAGACTTCTCCTGACCGCTGCAGGTCGATCCCGAATTTGATCATATTCCATCCGACCAGGAAGAATAAGACGATGACCACCGTCCGCGTGGATATATTGAAAATATTTCTGACCCTTTGCGAAAATTTTAAAATGAAAAAATCGACGAAGATATGGGCCCTCAGCCAGGAGGTATAGGGAATGGCGAATCCGATCACAACGGCCCCTGCGAAAGCCACCAGCTCATAGGTCCCCACAATCGGAGATCTCAGGCCGCGTAAAATGACGTCCATCACTGTGAGCAACATCAGAAAGGTCAGGCTGATCCCTGCGATGATATTGAGGAAACGGCTGAACGCCCTTGTTCCGTTTAAAAATCCCCTCATGAACGACTCCTTTTCTCTCACTGGGTCTGCAGGATGAAAAAAAGGGGAAGAGAGGGAGATCCGCCCTTCCCCTCCATCTCCATTACTTCTGGTATTTATAGATCGTCTGGAAATAGAAACTGAGCACCTCTTCTCCGGGCAACCCTTTGTCTTTCAGGTTTTTCTTATATTCGTCAAGAAGGGGTTTCACTGTCTTTTCCCATCTCAGGCTTTCATCCTGGGAGAGGGGGATGATTTTGTTGCCCCGGGCGATAGTATAATCCCTCCCCGCTTTATCGATCTCATCCCATACCTTTCCCTGTTTTTCGATATACTCCTCGTTGACCTGTTCGATGATCTTCTGGATATCCGGGGGCAAGGAATTCCACTTCGCCTTATTCATCACGACGAACATGCCGGTGCTGTAGGAGGTGCTGAAGTTTTCGATGGTATACTTCACGACTTCTCCCCACTTCCACCCTTGCAGCGCTTCCTGGGGCGCCATCGAGGCGTCGACCACGCCCCTGCTCAGGGCATCATAGGTTTCTCCCATGGGCATGGCCACGGGAGTCGCCCCGAGGGCGGCCACGATCTTGGCGGCCATCCCCGTGCACCGGACCTTCAACCCTTTAAGGTCTTCAAGCTTTGTGATCTCCTTTTTGCTGTGAAGGATTCCGGGGCCATGGCCATGGAGGTACATAATCTTTACTTCATCAAATTCCTTGGGGGTAAATTTCTTGTAATAGTCATTGATCACTTTCGTAGCAACCAGGCCGGATTTAATGCCCATGGGCAAGTCGGAAACCTCGGTCAAAGGGAATTTCCCCCGGGTATAGGCCATAACGGAAAAACCAATGTCTGAAATCCCTTTCACGACGCCATCATAGTTCTTATCCGGAGGGGTCAGGGTCCCACCCGGAAATACCGTGATCTGAACCTTTCCGCCTGTTCTCTTCTCAATCTCCTTGGCCCACTCCGTGGCAAGCACCGCGTTCTTATGAGGGGCCGGGAAGAAAACCGAATAATTGAGCTTGATCTGCGCCAGGGCAGGTGAAGCTACAAATACCATTATGGACAAACCAAGAATGAATGCCACCAACTTCCAATGTCTCATTTTCCTAACCTCCTTTTGGATTTGAATACGTTTTAAAATCAAACAGTTATAATTAAAAACCTTAATCTTATATACTTTTCAAACCACCTCCTTCCTAAAATATTTGACGTAAACAACCTCGATTTAATTCGGCGCTAAAATCAGCTTCTTTTAAAAAATAGATAAAACCCTTCCATCACCTCTTGAACTTGAGAATTTTTTAACAAGTATAACGGGTTGATTATTTTTGTCAAGTCATTTTTAAGAGAGCTCTGAAAAGCACCTTTTCACTCTCTGATTGCACTGATTAAAAAAAAGATTCCATAGATTTTTCAGACATTTCTTGGCCTTTCAGAAATCTCACAGAAAACGAAAATTGACAAAGATTTTTTAATCTGATAAGAATCTAACCGGCAGAAGCAGTTCCTCGAAGCCGGCCGGCTCTCCAGGGAGAAAGACTGATGTATTACGATCCGGAAAAAAATGACCACGGCCTTCCAACAACCCCTTTAAATCCTGCGTGGTGCCTCGCCCCATTGGTTGGATCTCAACGGTCAGCCCCGGAGGGATACACAACCTTGCGCCTTACAGCCAGTTCCAGAACCTGACCTTCGATCCTCCCTACGTGATGTTTGCGGCCAACAAGAACACCCGGGGCAACCGTAAGGATTCGGTGATCAACGCCGAGCAAACGGGTGAATTCGTTTACAACATGGCGACCTACGACTTGCGTGAGGCGGTCAATCGGTCAGCCGCAGAGGTGTCGCCAGAGGTGGACGAATTTGAACTTTCCGGCCTGACCAAGTTGCCGTCAATTCGGGTAAAGCCCTGCCGGGTTGCGGAGTCCCCGATTCAATTCGAGTGCCGCTACTACGGGACGCTGCGGTTGCCTGGCAATGGACCCATGGGGACCGTGGATGTGACCATTGGCCGGGTGGTTCTGATCCACATTAAAGACGACATCATTGCTTCGGACGGCCGGATTGATCTCCTGCGGATCCGCCCCTTAGCCCGGCTCGGTTACTACGACTATACAAGTGTGGAGTCTATCTTCAAAATGGTGATTCCTGACGCCAATGAAGCTCTGCTCGCAGGTCTTGAGGGTAAAAAGGAGAAGTGAAGAGGCTGTTTGAAAGGGAAGTTGATGGGATAGGCAGGACCTATGTGATCAGTGAAGAAAGGGCGCTCTCCATTTCCAGTTTTTTTAATGTTCCTCTGTGATTCTCTATGAAGGATTCGATCCCGGCTTTCACTTTTAGCGAGACCATCTTCTCTCTTGGCAATTCTTCTTCCAGATGAGACACGGCGGAACGAAAAGATTCTATGATGCCTCTTGCAAAACCTTCCTTTCCAGCCTCTCCTGAGAACTGGATCGTTCCGTTCCCATATTTAAATTCTCCTGCAAACGGATCCAGAAAACCGAACTCCTCCGATTTTTCAATGAGGGCCTTCTTAAATCCCTTCTTGAAGGTTCCTCCGGAAGAAAGGCTGTCCACTATTCTCTCAGCGCTGAAAAGAAACTCCTGAAAGAGGAGAAGAACCTCCTTAAAGCCTTCCTCTCTTTCTGCCGGCTCTGCTCCGTTTCCATTGACCAGAATCTCCCCTTCCTGATCTGTCATGATCTCCTGAACTTGAGGGGAAAGTCCCTTTTTTCCGTAAACATTAAAAAAGGCTCCGTGTTGGGTGGCGTTTTCGATGAAGATGGGAATGGACATGCGACCAAAGACTGAGGGGCCTGTCTTCGGGGTAGTGAACATTTCCACTGGTTCGCCCCCTTCGATGAAAAGGACTCCCATGGGATGATGTTCTTTGGTCATCACTTCGATAAAACCGGTACGTTTTTCTTCCTTCAACTTCAGGAGGAACTGATCGAGATGGACAAATTGAGTTGAGAGGTCTTTAAAAAGTTCGGGGTGGTCAAGGTTATTGGCGATGAGGGCAACCAGCTCGGGGGGCAACCGGTAGATACTGATCACCCCATCCTTCTGCTTTGAGAAGGCAAGAAGGGTTCGGACAGCCTCCTGTCCGATGACTCTTTGGGAATCTCTTCCTGTTTGGACCTCCCCGTTGACGATCATTCCTGACTCGATGAAGAGAAATCCCCTCCCCTCGGGAAAGTCCATCTCAATCGTTCCGCAGAAACCCTCTAATTTCAGGGTGTCGAGCAATGCGAAAAGATTGGTATAGGTGGTCGATAAATTTTTATGGACGACCTCTCCTTTTGGAAATATCACCCTATCCTCCATATGAAGTTCGGAGTCATGAGTTCGTAGTTCGGAGGTTTTTAGATTCTTAATGCACCATTTAACATCCAAATTCTTTGTCCTAATCTCCGAACTCCGAACACCGAACTAAGAACTTAAGTTTTAGCTTCCTTCCTTTTCTGCAATCGCTCGATGGCGGCTTTGACGCTTGTCTGCATCCTCTCAATCGAATCAGCCAGGACCGCCACCTCTCCCTTGGCCTTCACATCAATCGGGGTATCCAGTTCTCCCATGCTGATCTTGTCCGCCACTTCGGCGAGGTGGAGAATGGGCTTGATCACCGAACGGGCATAAAAGAAGATTCTCACTAACAGAATGAGAATTACACAGAGAATGACGGCATAAAATATCTTGATTCTGTTCTCATACTCCTCCAAATATTTTCTCTCGATATCTTTTATCTTAGCTTCAATCGCCTTTGAAGGTCTTGAAAATTCGTCGATGTAAGTGGTTGCCGCCACGATGAGGTCAGTCCCTTTAACCGGCGCCAGATACATATATTTGGGCCGGATCTTTCCATCCGCATCCTTCCAGTCATAATAACCCGAGGCCGGGCCCTTGAGGCTTGCTTCCAGAATCTTCCAGAAAGCGGGAAATCGATCGGAAAGCTGATGCAAGTCCGACCCGACGATCTGGGGGTTGACATGAAAATGGTTGATAGCATTCGTATCATGGACAGCCGTATAGCCTGTTTCTCCCACCTTCTGGACAGCAATCTCCTTAAGCGAGGGGGCTCTCAATATCTCCTCCATTTTCATCTTTGGAGGACGTGACTTGATGAAGATTTCCATCTGGGCGGCCACATCAATGGCCTTCTCCCGGATGATTTTCTCTCCCATTTTCTCGAGAGAGGACTTCGACTCCTTTGTGGAGTTAATGCTCAATTCCTTTAAACTTTCAGATCCGATATCTTTGATGCTGGTGAACCGGTATTCTCCCATGTCCCAGCTATAGAAGACCAGACTCCCGATGATGGCAAAGGCAAACAGAATCGGAAGAAAAACTCCGAGCAATAGTTTTGGTAACAGGCCAAATCTGACTTTCTTTTTATCTGCCATAAGAACCTCCTTTAAACGGGACAAGAAGTTAGGCCACCCGCTTGCTTTAACCTCTTCTTCAGAAAGAGATAAGCTTCATGGTGACCTTTAAAAATTCACTTCGCTTCATAGAATTGGGAATCTCCTCGCTCAATGCCTCTATAAAAGGCAATGCCCTTTCCTCGGGAAAAGATTCTTTGCCCTCTCCGAACTCAACGAGTTTATCGTCGATGATGAAAGGAGCGACCGGTCCCATTACCTTCTTCAATTCCATATCGAGGACAGTGAAAAAATCTCCTCTCACCGACTTTTTCTTCGCCGAGCCCCGATCCTCTGCTCTTTCCAGCAATCCTATCTGAATGAGATGGTAGACCGTTTTCAAGAGCTTATATTCATCCCACTCAAGCGATTTCGCAATCTCCGAAATGGTTTTTGTCCCATTGGATAGAACCAGGACATTCCATTGATCCGCGCTGATATTCTTCTCTTTTCCATCCTTCTGGAGGGAGAGACGGAAAATACTATTTGTGGATGGGATGACCTCTTTGATCTTTTCAAATTCCTGTTTTCGGGATGACCAGTTTAAAAGAAGTTGTTCGGTCGTGATGGGGATGGATTTTTCTTTTGGAAAGACGTCCGGATCAAACGAGATTCTTCCGGTCTTCCAGCTCATAATCGGAAAAAATGCATTCTCGCCTGTAAAATGATTTGTTCTCGCATCGATGATGTCCCCCCTCTCCAGATAGATTTCTCCATCCTCTTTCCCTTTGATGTTAACCCTTCCAGTCTTCTTCTCGGTCAACAAAGGTTTGAGAATATCGAAAAGTTTGACCTGAGAGAGGTCTCCAAGAAATGACTCCGGCATGAAAGGTGGAAGTTGCAAAATAAGTGCCAGATATCCACATTGACCATTTTCTGTAAGGTTAACCCTAACTTGCTAATATTTAAGTAATTTATAGATTGTTTCACTGAAGCATTAGGGCAAGGGAAATGGGGGAGGCAAAGGGTTGGTTAGATATTGACCATTTTATAGGATATTTCTTTCGTTTGGAAACCAGTTATTGTCCATCAAACCCATTTTCCAACATTCCATTATTCCAATATTCCTGCGGAATTGTTAGTTCCTGATTTGAATCGAATTCACCATCTCCATGAAACTTTTCTTAAAAACCTCGTAAACCTTCTTCTCATTTCCGGAAAAAACATCCTTCTCCCAGTCTTTTCCCTCCTTCGAGACATTTATCCCAAAGGAGTTGACCTCCTTTGAATACCGGACAAAGACACCGTGTTCTCCCAGATAGATAAACTGGAACTGTCCCTGAAGTGCCCAGTGGGGTGGAATGGTGAACCCTTTTTTAATGATGGGCTGGAGGGATGTGGCATCGGGGTTCCATGCCATCAACTGGGTCAGATGTTCTATCTCTAAATCACCCCTTTTGACCTTCCCCTTCGAATACATCCTCTTCTCGCTGTAGGGTTTGAGCGACGGAGCGGTCATGGGCAACGCCTGAGGATTCGTCTTATCCGCGATCTGAACGATGAGCATCTCCTCCGCCTTTTTCTCCCTGTCTTTTATATAAAAATAGACCCGCGTCAGTGAACTCTCGGTTGGGTTATCGTGAGAGAAGGAATGGATGAGTCGCAAACCCGAGGGCGCCATTGAAGTAAACGGCGGTTTTTGAGAGACCATCCTTTTCCCCTGAATTTCTAAGTCTTTCTTGGCGGCGGCATCCACTACCCCTCCAAACAAAAATACACAAGCCAGCCAAATGGAAATCCTTTTCATGATTCTCATCCTCTCTCTTTCTATCGCTTTGATCCCAAGCTTTTCTTTCGTTTCTCTTATGAAGACCTCGTTCCCAACAGCTATACTCTCTGTCCACTGCGGCTCCCGCTTACGGTAGCTCTGTTTCTCCAACGCCTCTCCCACCCAGCCTCTATACGTCTTCCTCAATTCATCCATACTCTGAGCATTAAAGAAATCAATCAGACTCTCGTAATCGATGATTGAATACCTTTTCCGCAAAGGCACCCTTGCGATTCTTCCTATGATTATACTCTTGCTCTACCCTACCCGCAACCAATTGCATCGTTTGGTGTATGACTTCTTCTCCTTTATCGTCCCCAATAACAAGATGAACATGGTTGGAGGTCACCGTGTAGTTCAGGATGGAGGTTCCAAAACGTTTCTTTGCTTCAAAAAGTCACTGTAACCATCGACGCTGATCTCGGGCAAACTTTAGCAAGAATTCCCTTTTATGGCACCGATGAGTAATGTGCCATACATAGCCGTGGAGATAATGTCGGTTCGCCCTTGCCAACTCTATAACCTTAGAGGGTTAATTTTAAGTTTAAAAAAGCAGTTCTAAGACCAAAAAAACAAGCATTAATCCGCCGTTCACTAAATATGTCAAATGGTTACCTTGGTCCGACCCTCACTCCCGCGTATGGTGAGCGCCCAACTGATCGCTTAGAAAGGCGTAAAGAGCGCCAGAATACGGGTAACTTAGGATAACTGCATTAGGAATCATATCATCTCCTCGTGTTTTGCGGTTTGCCTAACGTAAAACTCAACGGGAGCCGGGTTTATCGGCGATCCGGTGCAGCCATTTGTTAAATGCGGTTCCGTCATTTATTTTCCGGCATAGGCGGAGGGTGGGGACAATGTCACAATGAGATTTGGCGCTCCTGAAGACAGGATTGAGTTTCTTTGTCCTGACGCCCCGGCACATGATCTCAAAACCGGTATTTGGACCCGTGCTCATTGCCCCCTCCCGGTTCTGATTGTCTCAATTTCCCGGGAATTTGTCAAAGTAAATCTGGCGGGTACAGCAATGAAGAGTCAGGGGGTGGGGGGAGGCGGTGTATCCATGTAGGAGGTTGTTGGGATGGAAGGACCCAAGAAGAAGGGAATAAGAGGCCGATGATCCGTGGATTGGGATCGTAATCAGAGTTC
>Ga0208244_100553_pt1 | contig 33641 bp, 26 predicted proteins | sample SubbioCR12Aug_5A_FD_184828 | JGI IMG/M metagenome (GOLD analysis project Ga0208244, IMG submission 184828) | Serpentinite rock and fluid subsurface biosphere microbial communities from McLaughlin Reserve, California, USA - CR12Aug_5A (SPAdes) | ecosystem: Environmental > Terrestrial > Deep...
CGGCGTGGGGTGGCTGACGCCGATGGGCGGGGCGCTGCTGGTGGCGGTGGCGGTGGCGCTGCTGCTGGCGCGGCTCTCGGCGCGTGGCAGGCACCGTTCGGACACGGTACTGAGCGCGGTGTGGACGGGCGGGACGGCGTTGGGGGTTTCTTTCGTGGCGGCCACGCCGGGGTATCAGGACGATCTGATGAGTTATCTGTTCGGCTCGATCCTGCTGGTGACGGCGGAAGACCTGTGGTGGATGGCGGGGCTGGACGTGCTGGTGCTGGGCGTGGTGGCGCTGTGCTACAACCGTTTTCTGGCGGTGGCGTTCGACGAGCAGTTGGCGCGGCTGCGGGGCGTGAACACGGGGCTTTACGAGACGGTCTACTATGTGCTGACGGCGCTGACGGTGGTGCTGCTGGTGCGGGTGACGGGGATCGTGCTGGCGGTGGCGTTGCTGACGCTGCCCGCGGCGGCGGCGGGGCTGGTGACGCGGCGGCTGGACCGGATGATGGCGGCGGCGGTGGGGATCGGCGCGGGGGTGAGCGTGCTGGGGCTGGCGGTGAGCTACGCGCCGGGGTGGCCGCCGGGCGCGACGATCGTCGAGGGCGCGGTGTTGGCGTATCTGCTTTTGGCGTGTGTTCAGAAAGTGAAAAGCGTTCAAGCGAGGAGGAAGACATGAGGCGTGTGGCAGAGATCGGGTGTGCGGGGCTGTTGCTGGCGGCAGGCGGGTGTTGCCTGATGCCGGGGCGGCAGGCGTGTGACGGGGCGGCGGCGTGCGCGCAGACGGCGTGTCCCGTCGCGGCGGTGGCGGCGGCGCGGGAGCCGGTGCATCCGGATTCGCGGAACTGGCGTTCGCTCTTCAACCTGAATCTGGACAACGCGGTTTATCCCGCGGGCGTGTGGTTCATCAACGAGCGGGGCGACCTGACGGCGAACAAGGATGAGGCGATCTGGACGAACCGGGACTACGAGAACTTCGTGCTGGATCTGGAGTACATGTGCGATCCGGCGGCGAACAGCGGCGTGCTGATCTATTGCAACGACATGGCGAACTGGATCCCGAACGCGGTGGAGGTGCAGATCCTCGACGACAACAACCCGCACTGGGCCAAGGAGAAGCCGTTCGCCAAGAACGGCGGGCTGTACGGCCGCCTGCCGCCGAAGGTCAACAACGTCAAACCGGCGGGCGAGTGGAACCGCATGACCGTGACGGCGCAGGGCAAGCGCGTGAAGGTCGCGGTGAACGGCGAGATCACGGTGGACGCCGACCTTTCGCAGTGGACGTCGGCGAAGCAAAACCCGGACGGCACGGACATCCCGCCGTGGCTGAGCCGCCCGATGGCGGAACTGCCGACCAAGGGGCGGATCGGGCTGCAGGGCAAGCACGGCAACGCGGCGATCTACTTCCGGTTCGTGCGTGTCAGGGAGCTGTGAGGTCCCGTTGCGACAGTAAAGGCGCGGATCGTAAGAACAGCGGACGAAGGAGAGGGTTATGCAGGGTCTGACACGCCGTGAGTTTTCGAGGGGGTCTCTGGCCGCAATGCTCGCCGCGCAGAGCGCGCCGTTCATTGTCCGCGCCCAAGAGGATAAAAAGTTACGGGTCGTGCTCATCGGTTCCGGCTGGTGGGGCATGAACATCCTCAACACGGCGCTCGACAGCGGCGCGTGCGCGCTCGCCGCGTTGTGCGACGTGGACGAGCGGATGCTCAACAAGGCCTGCGAGGCGCTTGAGGCGCGCGGGGTTTCCCGACCGAAGCTCTACAAGGATTTTCGCGAGTGCCTCGCCAACGAGAAGGCCGACATCGCCATCATCGGTACGCCGGACCACTGGCATGCGTTGCCGATGATCGAGGCGTGCCGCCAAGGGGCGCACGTCTATGTCGAGAAACCCATCGGCCACACGCTCATGGAAGGCCGCGCGATGGTCAACGCCGCGAAGAAATACGGCCGCGTGGTGCAGGTCGGCACGCACCGCCGCGCCTCGCCGCACAACCAGAGCGCCCGCGACTTCATCCGTTCCGGCAAGCTCGGGCGGATCGGGTTGGTCAAGTGCTTCATCGCCTACGGCGGCGGGGCGGAGACCCCCAAGCGCAACATTGAGCCGCCCAAGGAGCTGGACTGGGACTTCTGGTGCGGCCCCGCGCCGTTGCGGCCGTTCTGCGGCGACCTGAAGAACGCCTGGAGCGGGGGCATCCACCCGCGCGGGTTCCGTAACTACATGGACTATGCCAACGGCCAGCTCGGCGACTGGGGCATCCACTGGCTCGATCAGGTGCTCTGGATCACCGGGCGCGAGCATCCGGTCTCCTGCCACTCGGTGGGCGGCAGGCCGGTGAGCGGCCCGGCGATCCTGACGGCGGAGGAGCAGACCTCCGACGGGCCGGATCATCAGGTGGCGGCGTGGACGTTCGCGGACGGTTTCAACGTGACGTGGGAGCACCGCCGCTTCGCGGGCAACCCGCACGAGAAGGGCGAGAACGTCGGCGTGTATTTCTATGCGGAGAAAGGCGTTTTCCACCTCGGGTGGCAGAAGGGCTGGACGTTCTATCCTTCGAACAGCAAGGAGCCCGTGCTGCACGAAGAGGCGCGGCTCGGCCAACCCGACGGGCAGAACATCAAGGAGCTTTTCGCGGACTTTCTCGACGCGATCCGCACGGGCCGCGCGCCGCTCTGCGACATCGAGAGCGGCCACCGCGCCACGAACATGAGCCTGCTGGGCAACATCTCGATGAAGCTCGGGCGCAGCATCGCGTGGGACGGCGTGAGAGAGACCACCGGCGACGCCGAGGCGGACAAGCTCCTGCGGCGGCCTTACCGCGGCGCGTGGGAATATCCGGTGGTTTCGTAATAAGGACGCCTTAGACGCGCGGCGTCGGATATGGGTGGCGGCCACGTGGGGCTTCCGGTGTGGCCGCCGGAGGAGGCTCAGGGCGGCGAGAGGATTTCGCGCCACTGGGCGTCGGTCAGGATGTCGAACCAGTCGTTGTGGCCGACGTCGGGGATGCGGATCAGCCGTCTGGGGAGCGCGTGGCGCATGGCCTCGTACAGCCGGAGTGTGCTGCGAGCGGGGATGATCTCGTCGTCGCCCGCCATGAGGATCGTCACGGGGCCGCTGTAGGCGGCGAGGGCGGCGGCGCTGTCGTAGCGGTCGCGGAGGAAGAAGCGGACAGGCAGCCACGGATAACGCGCCGCCGCGACACTTTCGAGCTTGTCCCACGGTGTGGCGAGGACGAGGGCGTCCACGCGCAGCTCCGGGTCGGACGCGACGGCGGCGGCGACGCCGCAGCCGAGGGATTCTCCGAAGACGATCAGGCGTCCCGGCTCCTGCTGGCGCGCGAGGCGTGCGGTGGCACAGGCGTCTTCGCGGAGCGAGGCTTCGTTTATCCTGCCGCCGCGCGCGCCGTAGCCGGGGTATTCGGCGAGGATGACGCGCCAGCCGAAGCGCTGGAGGGTGAGGCAGTAGTCGAGCCGGTCATGCGCGCCGCCCGCGTTGCCGTGGAAGACGAGGACGGTGCCGTTCGTGAAGGCGTGTGCGGCGGAGGTTTTCTTGACGAGCCCGCGGTACGCGGCACCCGAGCCCTCGGGCCAGCGTTCGACCCCGTAGAGCGCGAAGGCGGCGTCGGCTGCGGCAGGGGTGAGCGGCTGTGGGAAATAGAGCAGGCGGCGTTGCCAGAGGATGACCGTGAGGCAGAAGACGAGATAACACCCTGCCAGCAGCAAGGGGAAACTTTGCCAGGGTTTCAGGACCATAGGGGTCTCCGGTGCCGCCGCGTTGCGTCAGATGTCGAGGTTGCGGACGTTGAGGGCGTTGTCCTCGATGAACTTGCGGCGCGGCTCGACCTCGTCTCCCATGAGCAGGGTGAAGATGGCGTCGGCCTTGACGGCGTCCTCCAGCTTGACGCGCAGGAGGCGGCGCTTGGCCGGATCCATGGTGGTGTCGTAGAGCTGGTCGGGCTTCATTTCGCCGAGACCTTTGTAACGCTGGATCGAGAGGCCTTTGCGTCCGCGTTCGCGCACCACGTTCAGAAGTTCCGGCAATGCGTTTACGGGAACCTCGTCGCCGTCTTCCACGATGTGGGCCACGGGGGTTTCGCCGCCGATGTACTGGGCGACGGTGAAGCCCATGCCGGCGAGGGAGTCGATCTGCTTCTTGAGGAGGCTTGCGCGGTAAAGCTCCAGCCAGCGGAAGGGCATCTGCTGGGTGGGGTGGTAGCCCTGAACCTGTGTTTCAGCGAGGTCGATGGAGTTGCCGAGGACGGCCTCGGCCTCTGCCCGGGCGTGCGCCAACTCGGCGTCGGAGTAGGCGTAACTGAAGACGGCGTCGTCGCCCGTGCCGATGATCGTGACGAAACGGGGGAATTCGCCGGTGTCGGGCTTGCGGAGCGAAAGGAGCGTGTTCACCTCCAGCCCGCGGCGGCCGACGGCCGTGGCGGTGCCTTCGATCTGGGCGAGCAGTTCGAGCAGGTTCCGCAACTCCGCGCCGTCGAGCGTGCGTCCGTCGAGCGTGCGCACGGTCATGTCGTCCGCGCCGAGGAAGAGCAGTTTGCGCGTGAGCTGGTCGTCGCTCTCGATGTATTCCTCGCGCTGCTTGCGGGTGATCTTGTAGAGCGGCGGCTGGGCGAGATAGATGTAGTTGTTTTCCAGCAGCTTGGGCATCTGGCGGTAGAAGAAGGTCAGGAGCAGCGTGCGGATGTGCGCGCCGTCCACGTCCGCATCGGTCATGATGATGATCTTGTGGTAGCGGACTTTGGCGATGTCGAACTCGTCCGCGCCGAAGCCCGCGCCGATGGCGGTGATAAGGGTGCGGATCTCGTTGTTGTTCAGGATTTTGTCGATGCGCGCCTTCTCGACGTTGAGCACTTTGCCGCGCAGCGGCAGGATGGCCTGCGTCTCGCGGTTCCGGCCCTGCTTGGCGGAGCCGCCTGCGGAGTCGCCCTCGACGATGTACAGCTCGCACTTGGCGGGGTCGCGCTCGGAGCAGTCGGCCAGCTTTCCGGGCAGGGCGAGGCCGTCGAGCACGCCTTTGCGGCGCGTGAGGTCACGCGCCTTGCGCGCGGCGATGCGGGCGCGCGAGGCGAGCACGGCCTTCTCCACGACTTTGCGCGCCACGGAGGGTTTCTCGGCGAAGTAGGTGCCGAGCTGGTCGTTGACGATTTGCGCGACGATGCCCTCGACCTCGCCGTTGCCGAGTTTGGTCTTGGTCTGGCCCTCGAACTGGGGCTGGGGCACCTTGACGGAGACGACGACCGTGATGCCCTCGCGGATGTCGTCGCCGGTGAGGGCCTCCTCGTTGCTTTTCTGGAGGTTGTTGTCGGTGATGTACTTGTTGACGGTGCGGGTGAGGGCGGAGCGGAATCCGGAGAGGTGGGTGCCGCCCTCGACGGTGTTGATGTTGTTGCAGTAGCTGTACTCGATCTCGTTGTAGGCCTCGGTGTACTGCATCGCGATCTCGCACTCGATCAGGTCGCGTGAACCGGAGAAGTAGATGACCTCCTCGTGAACGGGCGTCTTGTTCGTGTTGAGGAACCGCACGTACTCCATGATGCCGCCGTTGAAGAGGAACGACTCGTCGCGTTCCTGCTCATGCTCCATGTCGCGGAAACGGATGGAGACGCCGCGGTTGAGGAAGGCCAGCTCGCGCAGGCGGTTGGCGAGGATGTCCCATTTGAAGGTGTGGCAGGTGAAGATCGTGTGGTCGGGATAAAACGTGACCTTGGTGCCGGTGCCGTGGGTGTCGCCGATGACTTCGAGTTGCGTCGCGGGGTGTCCGCGCTCGTAACGCTGTCGGTAGATCTTGCTGTTGCGGCGGACCTCGACCTCCATCCACTCGCTGAGGGCGTTGACGCAGGAGACGCCCACGCCGTGGAGGCCGCCGGAGACCTTGTAGTTGGAGCCGTCGAACTTGCCGCCCGCGTGGAGGGTGGTCAGGACGACCTCGACGGCGGGGCGCCCCTCGGTCGGGTGGATGTCCACCGGGATGCCGCGCCCGTTGTCGACGACGGAGAGCGAGCCGTCGGGGTTGATGGTGACGTCGATGTGCGTGCAGTATCCGGCAAGCGCCTCGTCGATCGAGTTGTCCACCACCTCGTAGACCAGATGGTGGTAGCCGCGTTCGCCGGTGTCGCCGATATACATGGCGGGGCGTTTGCGGACCGCCTCCATGCCTTCTAATACCGTGATGTTGGCTGCTGTGTAGTTGCCGGTTGCGCCGTCGTCTTGGGGCGTCTTCTGCTCATCGCTGCACGTATCGTCTGACATACCTATTTCCGTATTGGAGTGATTAAAGAATATTACCTGATTTCGGGGGTGCGAACAAGCGAAAGAAATCGGCGGGAAGGGCGCACGTTGCGTCGGTGCGAAGTTGCCGCGAGGGTGGACAAAAAAAATGGGAGTCGGCTCGTTTCGGTGTTGCAATCCGAGTCATACGAGATTAAAGTGTAAACGCTAATTGGTAAAAGGTGTTGAAGATGCTGATCTTCGCGCTTACGACATGGAGAACGTCAAAATGAATAAAGCACAGAGGCTGCCGGGACAGATTGCGGTTTGCGCGATGTCGGCCCTGGTTTTGATGTCGGCCGGTGAGGTTTTGGCCCAGGCGGGGCGTTTGGGGCAGCAGCGTCCGGGGGCGCCGTCCGCGCCGGGCGCGGGCGGCACGCGGGAGGTCGTGGAGACCGTCAAGATCGCGCGTTTCCCTTCGCCGAACAAGGCGGCGATGGTGCGGACGCCTGAGTTTAACGTCAACGTGCAGAACACGATGCCCAAGGTGACGCGCAAGCCGCGCGAGTGGGCCTTGTTTGAGATCAAGTACGAGACGGGTGCCCGGTGGACGGATGAGCTGTCCTTCAATTATTTCGTGATGACCAAGGGCAAGAACGACGAGGGCAAGGACGCGTTCAGTTTTTATTCGGCCACGGTGCGCTACACGGACATCCCCAAGGGCGACCACATGAGTTGCGTGGCGATCACTCCGAGTCTGATTGAACGTTACGGAGAGCCGGTCTCGATCGCGCTGGAGATCGTTGGCAAGGACGGGAAGGTGCTGGACAGCAAGGCGGAGTCGCTGATCCCTTATCCGTCGAAGGAGTGGTGGAAGGATAGTGCGGTGCTTGATAATCCCAGTGTGACGCGTCGCAACGGACTGGTTGACCGCTCGAAGACGCCGTTCGCGCTGATCAATATCGATGATTACGAGGTGGTGCAATAGTGTTCGCTTCTGACCGTATTTTGGCGCTGAATGTCGGCGCCGGCAAAATTCTTCTCGCCGAATTTTCCGTAAAGAGCGGCCGTCCGCCGGAGTTGATGAACTACGGCATGGCCGATTTGGGCGTTGACCCGGAGAACGATGCCGGCTCGGGTGCCCATTTTGGCGCCGCGATTCGTGAGATCATGAAGGCGCGCGGCATCCGCCCTGCGCCGGTGATGGTGTCTCTTTCGGGGCAGATGGTGTTTCCCCGGTTTGTGCGGCTGCCGTCTGTCGGCGAAGACAAGCTGATGCAGATGGTGCAGTACGAGGTGGAGCAGAACGTCCCGTTCCCGATGGACGAGATCGTCTGGAACCACCAGTTCATCGGCGACGACTCGTCGGGCGAGCAGTGCGCGATGATCGTGGCGGCGAAGATCGAGAGTGTCCGTGAGATCACGGATCAGGTTGTTTCGGCAGGGTTGGAGCCGGAGATCGTGGATGTCGCGCCGATGGCGCTGTACAACTGCCTCCGTTACAATTATGCCGAGATGGACGGGTGCACGGTGGTTTTGGACATCGGGGCGCGCTCAACGAACCTGATTTTCATCGAGGACGAGAAGATTTACAACCGGTGCATTCCGGTTGCAGGGAATGCCATCACGCAGGAACTGGCAAAGAGTTTTCAGGTTTCGTTCGCAGAGGCCGAGGAGCTGAAGAGAGCGCATGCGTTTGTCGCGTTGGGCGGCGTGTACGCGACGGAGGACGAGACGGCGGAGCGCATCTCGAAGATCGTCCGTAACGTCGTGACGCGGCTTCATGCGGAGATCAGCCGTTCCGTGAATTTCTACCGCAGCCAGCAGGGCGGCAACGCGCCGGTGCGGATGTTCCTGACAGGCGGGTCCGCGGTTTTGCCGCATTTGGACACTTTCTTTAAGGAGAAGCTCCAGATCGAGGTCGTCTACCTTAATCCGTTCACCAACATCGGCTTAAGCGGGAAGATCAACCGCGAGAAGGCCGGCGCGGATGCCTTTGTTCTGGCGGAGAGTGTCGGTCTGGCGTTGCGCCGTTCGTTGGCGTGTCCGGTTGAGATCAACCTGATGCCGCCTGAGCTGGTGAAGCGGAAGTCGTTCAAGAAGCGTATCCCGTTCTTTGGTCTGGCCGCTGCGGGGGTGTTGCTGAGTCTGGGCATTTGGGTGATGTATGAGAAGCAGATGGTGCAACTGTACATGTCCCAAAGCGAGCAGGTCTCGGGTAAGCTTTCGTCGATGAAGGCGAAGCAGGCGAAACTTGCGGGTGCCGAGCGTGCCAAGGACGGGGTTCAGAAGAAGGCCGATGCCGTCCGGGCTGTGATGCACGAGCGTACGGTGTGGCTCAAACGCGTGGATGCGGTGCGTAAAAGCCTGCTGGACGGGATGTGGCTGACGGAACTGGTGCCGATCAAGGATTCCGCCGGTGAAGTCACGGGCGTCCGGATTATCGGGCGCGGCTGGGCGGACAAGCTGAAGGAAATCGAGGAGAAGGCCCGGGCTGCTGGACGCACGGCGACGGCGGTCGAGGAGTTGCGCGACCAGTTGAAGGCGCAGGCGGTTTTCGGCAAGGGTCCGCGGGATGTCCGTATCGTCGGGCAAAAGGATGTCGAGGCCTATCTGATAGAGTTCACAATCGAGGCGACGTTGGCAACGGCTTCCGCCGCGAAGGATACGACTGCACGATGAAACGTCATCAAATCATTTTATTGGTCTGCGGGGTTCTTATGGCTGGGGTCTGTTTGACGGCCGGCTGGTTTCTTCTTGCCGCTATCGGCGAGAAAAACACGGCGGCGGAAGAACGGAATCAGACGTATGAGGAGCTTCAGGAGATTTTTCGCGCGAAGGTGTTTCCGAGTGACGAGAACATTGCTCGGGTGAGCGAGAACCAGAAGGCGCTGGAGAGTTGGCTGGCCACGGCGTCGAACCTGCTGCACAAAGGCGAGTTGCGGGTCGAGTCGAAGAGCCCGACAGGGTTCAAGCAGGAACTTCAGGCGACGGTGCGTGAGTTGTCGGCGCATCCGGGCACGGTCAACGGGAAGATTGTCGCCAGCGGGTTTAACTTCGGGTTCGACAAGTACTTGGGGCAGTCGGACAGCCTGCCGACCTCCGAGCATGTGAACCGTCTGGCGGCGCAATTGGCGATCATCGACCGGGTTTGCAGGGAGCTTTTTGCCTCCAACATCATGGAATTGAAGGGGGTTGCGCGCGAGACCTTTGATGAGGGTGCCGCCGGTGGGGCGCAGTCTGGCGAGGAGCCGTCGGCTCGGCGTACGGGACGCCGCCGTCCGCGGGACGACGACGATGCTGCGCCTGCGGTTCAGCAAAAGGTGGCGGAAAGCGCTAAGTCCGGTTACTTTTCGAAGCAGCGGTTTTCGTTCGAGTTTGTGGCCCGTCCGGCGGCATTCATCGAAGCGATGAATCGCCTTGCGTCTATGGATCTTTTTGTTGTTGTCGCGGAGACGGAGATCCGCAAGACGTCCGACCCGTTGGCGGTGGTGCGGGGCGCAGCCAAAAAGGATGCGTCAGGCGCAAACGTGGCGGTCGATCCGGCCACGTTGACGCATGTGGAGCGGATCGTGACCGATCCTGAACTCGAGCCGCCGGTGAATGTCCGTCTTGAGGTCGATGTGTATTCTTTTGAGGGAGTATAGGTTGTGGCTGTAAAAATCAATGCGGATTTTCCTTTGGTGCGGTACTACGACAAGGTGGTTGCCGTTGCCGTGCTGATTATCCTTCTGGTCTCGCTCGGATACCTGACGGGAGCGGGAGCGGCGCGCAAGAAGGGTGAGGCGGCTTACACCGCGCAGTTGGATCGCCTGCGCCCTGAATCGGCCGCGCTTTCAGCGCTCGATCTGGCTGAGTACGATACGGCGGCGCGGGCGTTGCGGGTGCCGTTGCAACTGGATCTCCCCGAAGCCCAGAAGCCCGGTTTTCTCGCTCCTGAGTGTCGCGTGACGTGCGTCATTGCGGCCTGCCAGAAGCCGATCCCGTATGCGGCGGAGGTCTGCCCGTTCTGCGGCGGCAAGCAGCCCATCCCGCCGGACAAGGATCCCAATTTGGATAGCGACGGCGATGGTATCCCCGACCGGATCGAAATCGCGTGGGGTCTAAACCCGCACGATCCGTCCGACGCGCGTGGCGATCTTGACGGCGACGGGTTCTCTAACCTCGAAGAGTATCTGGCCAAGACCGACCCCAAGGATCCCAAGTCGCATCCTGAAATTGTTAATCTTCTGCGCGTCAGGGAGTTGCGCGGAAAGACGATGCCGCTCACGTTCAGCGGCGTGAACAAAATGCCTGACGGGAAGATGCAGTTGGTCTTCAATCAGAGGACTCCCCAGCCGCGCACCTTCTGGGTTCGCGAAGGGGAGCAGATCGGTGACAGTGGGTGGGGCGCGGGTAAAGTGGAGGTCAAGTCCGAGGAACGGGATGACCCTACGATGCCCGGCGGCAAACGGCGTGTGGACGTTTCAACTGTGGTAGTGAAACGTCTTTCGGACAACAAAGAGGTGACGTTGAGAATCAACGAAGGCGGGAAAAGCACAGATGTTGAAGCGGTGATCGTGCTGCCCCTCGACAATGCCGAGTTCACGGTGTTGGAGGGCAGTACATTTAAAGTCCGCGATGAAACGTTCCGTGTGATTTCAGTCGACAGTGGAAAAACGTCTGTGGTGATTGAGGGCGAGTCGAGCGGGAAACAAAAGATTGTTCCCAAGCTTGATTAGTTTTCAAAACCAAGGTATAGTTGGAAATTCTTTTTACTGCTCAAAGGTATAAAGGCTGCCACACAAATGAGGAGTCGCTCCAGATGACGCACAGTTCAAGGTGGTTTTTGGTGTTGGGTTTGTCGGTCGTTGCATGCGGTGCGATGACATGGGTTTATGCGCAGGATGATCTCGAAGCCCTTCTGCTGGATTTGGGTGGGGGCGCTAAACCGGCTGAACAGGCCAAGAAGCCGGAGGCGGAAAAGCCTGCTGCGGTCGAGGCCCCTGCCGCCGAAGCCGCGCCTGCTGAGCCTATGGCCGCGCCGGCTCCGGCCGTGGCCGCTGAAGAAGCGCCTGCGGTTGTACAGCCTGCCGTTGAGCAGCCGGTGGTGGCTGCGCCCGCTGAACCTATGGCCGAGCAACCTGCCGCCGAGGCCGCGCCGGCTCCGGCTGTGGTCGCTGAAGAAGCGCCTGCCGCTGCCGTCCCTGCGGCTGAGCAGCCTGCCGCCGCAGAAGTCGTGGCCGAGCCGATGGCAGAGGCGCCTGCCGCTGATGTGGCTCAGGTGCCTGCTGAGGGAGCGCCCGTTGTTGCCGCGAAGGTCGGCGATCAGGAGACGGACGCCATCGTCTCCGAGCTGATGACGTTGGAGACGATCCGTCGCAAGTCGCTGGACGATCACGGGTATGCGTCGCTGGAGACTGCGCGTAATGCCATGAAAGCCGGAGATTTCGCGTTGGCCCGCGAGCAGTACAAGCAGGCGTTGGAGTTTATCGGGAACCGTCCGTCCACGTTGGCCGCTCGGCAGGAGGCCAAGACAGGTATTGCTGAGGCGTTCTATCGTGATGCCCGTGTGGTTATGAAGAAGGCTGACGCCGCGCAGGCGCTGCCTCTCGCTGTGCAGGCCAAGGAGTTCGGTCATCCGCAGGCGGACCGCCTGATTGAGGCGCTCAAGCGTGAGCCGCCGAAGACGGCGGCGGACACCTCAAGCATTTCGCACCGTCTCAACGATGAGGAGTACAAGGAGCAGCGTGACGATATCCGCCGCCGTCTCCGCCGTTCGCGCCAGTACTTCACCACGGCCGAATATGACAAGGCTCAAGAGGAATGCGAGCTGATTCTTCGCGAGTATCCGAATAACGTCGAGGCGATGGAGCTTCGTGATCGGATCGCGGACCGTATGAAGTCGGTCGCCGATGTCGAGTTCGAGGCGACCCGCAGCATGATGATCAGTGATGTCCGCAAAACGTGGACGCCGGATCGGTATGCGATCGAGAGCGCGCAGATGCCGAAGGGGCGCGCGGAGGCCATGTCCAAGACGCCGACAGGCGCGATCTCCGATACGCAGACGTCTGAGCAGATTGTGCGGCAAAAGCTGGTGAGCATTGTCATCCCCGAGGTGACGTTCCGCCCGCCCGCAACCATCATCGATGCCGTTGACTTCTTTAAGCAGGCCAGCCGTGACTACGATCAGCCGGAGATCCCGGTTGAGCAGCGCGGCGTGAACCTCGTTTTGAAACTTCCCGCCTCGGCTTCGGCTCCGGCGGCGGCAGATCCGGCTGACCCCTTCGCGGCGCCGGCCTCTTCCGGCGCGGCGGGCGGTGTCCCGCAGATTTCCGCGCTGAGCGCCCGGTTCATCAATCTCTTTGACGCGCTCAAGCTCGTCTGTGATGTGACCGGCATGAAATTCCGTATCCGCGGCAACATCGTGATGATCGTTCCCGCCAACGAACCCGACGCGGAACTGATGACCCGTTCGTACAATGTTTTGTCGTCGTTGACGGAACGGATGACTGCCGCGTCGAGCGAACTGGGTGGCGGCGGTGGTGGCGGTGGGGATAACACCTTCATGACCGTCTCAGATATGGGCGGGAAGCAGGATTGGAAGGTCTTCTTCCAGCAGATGGGTGTGCAGTGGCCCGAGGGTTCGTCGATTTCATACATGGCGACCATCGGCAAGCTGCGTGTGACCAATACGGCGGAGCAGCTCGCCGTATTCGAGCAGGTGCTGGAGGACCTGAACGTGACGCCGCGCCAGATCGAGATTGAGGCGCGTTTTGTGGAGGTTTCTCAGAAAGACCTCAACTCGCTGGGCTTCGAGTGGTTGCTGAACAGTGACTACGGATTCAACACGGGCGGCGTTCTGGGTAAGGCGCTTGGGCTCAAGGATGTCAAGACGGATGTGTCGCAGCTGAGCATCGCCGATTATCAGTTGAAAGACGCGTCGGGGAATCCGTTGATGGGCGCAAACGGGCAGCCGTTGTATGCCTCAACGGCTAACAACTTCTACAACACCTCGGTGAATGCGATTGACGGTCAGAACTACTCGACCGGAAACCGCTACCTCAGCACGACGGGCAACCCGATCGCGGGCGAAGGTAATGCGATCAACGATCAGTTCATGCGTGTGAACGCGTTCTTCGGCAGTGCGGATGTTTCGATGATTCTGCATATGTTGAGCCAGCGTTCTGATACCGACCTCCTGTCCGCTCCCAAAGTGGTGACCAAGTCGGGGCAGGAAGCGGTTATGAAGGTGGTGACGGAGTACATCTACCCGACCGAGTTTGAGGTGCAGATCTCGCAGCAGAGTTCTGGCGGCAGCCTGACGAGCGGCGGTTCGAGCGAGCCGTTGGCGATGGTTGAGCCGCAGAACTTCGAGATGCGCGAAGTCGGCATCATCCTGCAGGTGGTTCCGGAGGTGACGGCGGAAGGCCAGATGATCAACCTGATGCTCAATCCGCAGGTGGTTTCCGAGCCGGTGTGGAAGAACTACGGCACGAAAGTTCCGAAGACCACGTACCGTGCGCCGACGGCGGCCGAGCGTCTGAGCAACCCCTTGGCGACGTCTATCGCCGAGACGACCTATATCGAACTTCCGATGGAGCAGCCCTTCTTCCATGTGCGGTCAGTCCAGACGCAGCTCTCGGTCTACAACGGTGCGACGGTCGTGATGGGCGGGCTGATCACCGAGTCGCGGAAGACGATGGAAGACAAGATCCCGTTCTTGGGTGACCTGCCTTACGTCGGGCGCCTTTTCAGGAGCCGCTCGGAAATGTCCGACAAGCGCAATCTGTTGGTGTTTGTGACGGCGCGTCTGGTTGATCCGGCTGGACGTTCAGTCCGCACGGGCAGCACGGAATCTTCGCTCATGTCCGGTCCGGCGACCGGCGGCGGGCAGCAGACCGTGACGCCGGATGTGTCAGGGAACTAGGTTTTCTAGGGTTTCCTGTTTCGCGTCCGTTTCCAGACGGGTGCCGCTTGTGCATGTGTTGGGCCACGGTGTGTGGCTCAACACGTTCTTCTTACCACGACCTCACGAGTCTGGATGAGTTTACGTGTTGCCATAACAGGTGGCATCGCGTGTGGCAAGAGTCTCTTTTCCCATTACCTATCTCAGTTTGGGGTGAAACTTCTTGACGCTGACGATGTTGTGCACCGTCTTGAGGGGCCGGGCGGCGGTGCCGTTCCTCCCTTGGTTGAGATTTTTGGCGAAGGCATTCTTGCGGCGGATGGCGGCGTTGACCGCAAGGCGTTGGGTGCGCGGGTTTTTGGAGAGCCGGCTGTCCGCGAGCGTGTGAACGCGGTGGTGCATCCTTTGGTCAAGGCGGAAATCCGGCGCTGGTTGGCTTTGCCGTCTGAGGGGCTTCGGGCGGTCGTGATCCCGCTGCTCTTCGAAGTGGGCTGGGAAAGCGAATGGGATGTGGTGATCTGTCTGGTGTCGAGCGAGGCGACGCAATGCGAGCGATTGATGCGGGACAGGGGACTTGCGCGTGAGCAGGCTTTGCAGCGCATCGCCTCGCAGATGCCGGTGGCTGAGAAAGCCCGCCGATCGCAACGGGTGGTTGAAAATGAGGCCGATGCCTGTGCGTTGGCTCAGGAGGCGGAAAAGGTGTTCCGGTTCCTAATGGAGAGAGAGAATGAGTACAGAGCAGTCGAATCCTGAGCAGAATCCGCAACACGGTGCCCCGGCAAATCGGGAGCCTTCGCAGGACGGGAACCGTCCGAGGTGGTCGCGGTTCGGACCGCGTACGCCGACGAATCCGGTGGCGCGTCCGTCTAATGGCGAGCGTGGCGACCGTCGCGGCGGAGGAGACAACCGTGGCGGGCGCGGGCGTTCGCGTCCGCAGAAGCACCATGGCCGCGGGATGCCGCACGGTGGAAACAACAACAAGCCGCATTTGCCGCCCGGACTGCCGGAGGATTATGACCAGCCGTATCCGAATCATCCGCCTGCCGCCGTGCCGCCTGCGGGGCCGGCGCAAGAGCCGGGGCAGCCGCCGCTGAACCGCGGGCCGATCGTGGATGTGTACCAGCCGCCGGTTCCCGAGAATCTGCCGGACTTGTATCTGACGGATCTCCAGAAGAAGGATATGGCCGAGTTGCTGGAGTTTCTGCCGAGCATGAACGCCGAGGATGCCAGCTCGATGCGGAAGCACGAGGTCATCTTTGAGGTGATCCGCAGCTATTTGAGGCGCGGCGGCACGGTGATCACGAGCGGGGTTCTTGAGATCCTGCCGGACGGGTACGGGTTCCTGCGTTCGCCGAAGAGCAACTATTTGCAGTGTCCGGAGGACGTGTACGCTTCGCCGTCGCAGGTCCGCCGGTTCGCGTTGCGGACGGGCGATCTGGTGGAGGGGCCGGTCCGCGACCCGAAGGAGAAGGAGCGTTTCTTCGCGCTGGGACGGGTGGACATCGTGAACGGCAAGCCGGCGGCGGAAGCGCGGCGGATCGTGCATTTCGAGAACTTGACACCGCTGTTTCCTGACCGCCGGGTGCGGCTGGAGACCTCGCCGGATGAGATCTCGATGCGGGTGATGGACATCTTCACGCCGATCGGGTTCGGGCAGCGCGGGCTGATCGTGGCGCCGCCGCGCACGGGTAAGACGGTTCTGCTGCAGAAAGTGGCGAACGCGATCTCGGCGAACCATCCGGACGCGGTGCTGATCATCCTGCTGATCGACGAGCGCCCGGAAGAGGTGACGGACATGCAGCGCAACACGAAGGCGCAGGTGTTGAGTTCGACCTTCGACGAGGCGCCGGAGCGGCATGTGCAGGTGGCGGAGATGGTGATCGAGGTGGCGAAGCGGCAGGTGGAGAACGGCAAGGACGTGGTGATCCTGCTGGACAGCATCACCCGTCTGGCGCGGGCCTACAACACGGTTCAGCCGCACAGCGGCAAGATCCTTTCGGGCGGTGTGGACGCGAATGCGTTGCACAAACCGAAACGTTTCTTCGGCGCGGCGCGCAATATCGAGAAGGGTGGCAGCCTGACGATCATCGCGACGGCTCTGGTGGACACGGGCAGCCGCATGGACGAGGTGATCTTCGAGGAATTCAAGGGCACGGGCAACATGGAGCTGTGTCTGGACCGGCAGTTGGTGGACAAGCGGGTCTTCCCGGCCATCAACATTGAGAAGTCCGGCACGCGCAAAGAGGAGCTGCTTCTCTATCCGGAAGAGCTGAACCGCACGTGGATCTTGCGGCGTGCGCTGAACGGCGTGCCTCCGGTCGAGTCGATGGAAATGATCGTGAAGCGGCTCAAGAACACCAAGAGCAACGCGGAGTTTCTGGTGGGCATCAAGGATCAGTGATGCGGCTGGCGACGGGGGTTGTCCTGTGAAGGGGCAGCGGTTGTCTGCCCCTGTTTTTTGGCGTGAGTTGGGGCGGGGGGTATGGTAACTTAATCGCCCTTTTTGGCAGAGTATGAGTTGAAAGGTTGATTTGGGATGAAAGTCGATACACAGAAGGTCAGTCCGTGCAGGGTTAAGTTGATTGTCAAGGCCGAGGCGGACGAGACGCGCAAGGATTACGAGGATGTGATGACGAGCTTCATGCGGCACGGGCGTGTCCCGGGGTTCCGTCCGGGCAAGGTGCCGCGTGAGATCATCAAGCGCGATTTCCACAAGGAGATCACCGAGGAGGTTCAGGGGCGGCTGTTCCGGGCGCTCTACAAGCCGGCCGTGGAGAAGGCGGGCGTCAAGCTGGTGTCGCTTCTGGACGTCGGCGATATGCTGTTCTCGCCGGAGACGGGGATCATGTTCACGATGGTGATCGACGTCGAGCCGGAGATTGATTTGCCGAAATACAAGAAAATCCCCGTGACCTTTGAGGAGCCTGCGGTGACGGAGGAACAGGTCGAAGAGCATCTCGGACGTTTGCGCAAGGCCTTCGCGAAGTTCGAGGGAGCGCCTGCCGAGCATGCGGTCGCCTCGGGCGATCTGGTGAGTCTCGATTACGCGGGGCTGATTGACGGGGTGTCCGTGAAAGAGGTCGCGCCGGAGGCCAAGGGGATTTCCGACGGCACGGATTTCTGGATTCAGGTGGAGGAGGGCCGCTTTATCCCAGAGATCATCGAGGCGGTCAAGGGGCTGAAGGCGGGCGAGAGCAAAGAGGTCAAGTTCAAGTTCGCGAAGGATCATGCGGTGGAGGCGTTGCGCGGCAAGAAGGCCGTGTATCAGGTGACCGTGAAGGCGGTCCGCATGTGCCTGCTTCCGGGCGATGAGGATCTCGTGACCCAGCTCAAGGTGGAGTCGCTCGATAAGCTGCGCGAGCAGACCCGCGTGAACCTTTTGGATGCGGCGCAGGCGGCGGAGAAGCAGCGGCGCGAGCAAATGTTGGTCGAATTCCTGCTGAAGAAGACGGATTTCGACCTGCCCGAATCGCAGGTCTCGGAAGAGATCAATCAGGTGTTGGACCGGATGATGAATGAGGCGCAGTACCGGGGGCTGACACGTGAGGATCTGGAGAAGAACCGCGAGTCGATCATCGAGAATGCCACGGGGAGCGCCAAGCGGCAGTTGCGTCTGCGCTATGTCCTGGGGCGGATCGCCGAGCAGGAAGGGATCGCGGTGTCGGACGCCGAGGTCGAGGGCAAGATCGTTTCGCTGGCGGCGGATTTCCGCATGAAGGCTGAGCAGCTCCGTGCGCAGATCGAGAAGAATGAGCGCATGGGGCTGTTGCGGGCGCAGATCCGCGACGAAAAGACGATGCGTTTCCTGTTGGATGAAGCCAAACGGTAAATTACGGAAGAGGTCGCACATGCAGTCACCCCAGGCGTCAATGTTGGTTCCGATCGTTGTGGAGCAGTCCGGTCGCGGCGAGCGCGCGTATGACATCTACTCGCGGCTGTTGCAAGACCGTATCGTGTTCATCGGCACGGCGATCAACGACGAGGTCAGCAATCTGATCATCGCGCAGTTGCTGTTCCTTCAGGCGCAGGATGCGACGAAGGAGATCTCGGTGTACATCAACTCGCCGGGCGGCTCGGTCACGGCGGGGTTGGCGATCTACGACACCATGCAGTTCATCACCTGTGACGTGGCCACCTACTGCGTGGGGCAGGCGGCGAGCATGGGCGCGGTGTTGCTGGCGGCAGGGCGCAAGGGCAAGCGGTTCTCGCTGCCGAACGCGCGGATCATGATCCACCAGCCGTGGGGCGGCGCGGAGGGCAAGGCGTCCGACATCAGCATCGCGGCCAAGGAGATCCTGCGGCTCAAGGATCGGCTGAACGAGATCCTCGCGTTCCACACCGGCAAGAGCGCCGATGCGCTGGCGAACGACACGGAGCGTGACTTTTTCATGTCTGCGGAAGAAGCCAAGGCCTACGGACTGATCGATGAAGTGCTGACGAAACGTCTTCCGGAGAAATGATGCTATGGCGCGGCGCCCCCCCTCTACACCTCAAGACATGGTCTGCTCTTTCTGCGGCAAGGACGAGCGCTCCGGCGCGTTGATCATTCCCGGTCCCGGCGCGAGCATCTGCAGCGACTGCGTGGACATCTGCTCGCGGCTGCTTGCGGAAAACAAGCCCGGACGGAAAAAGGCGGCAGGCGCGTTGCCTGAGCTGAGAGTCCCGCCGCCGCAGGAGATCAAGGCCTTTCTCGACCAGTACATCATCGGGCATGACCGCACCAAAAAGATGCTGTCGGTGGCGGTGCACAACCACTACAAGCGGCTGACGCAGCCGATGGCCGGCAAGGACGATCCGTTCGCGGATGTGGAGATCGAGAAGAGCAACATCCTGCTGATCGGGCCCACGGGGTGCGGCAAGACGCTGTTCGCCCGCACGCTGGCGCGGATGCTGGATGTGCCGTTCGCGATCGCGGACGCCACGACGATCACCGAGGCGGGGTATGTCGGCGAGGATGTCGAGAACATCCTGCTGTACCTGATCCAGTCGGCGGACATGGATGTGGCGAAGGCCGAGCGCGGCATCATCTACATCGACGAGATCGACAAGATCGCCCGCAAGACCGAGAACGTCTCGATCACGCGCGACGTTTCGGGCGAAGGTGTGCAGCAGGCGTTGCTGAAGATTCTGGAGGGCACGGTCTCGCGCGTGCCGCCGGGGGGCGGGCGCAAGCACCCGCAGCAGGAGTACATCTCGATCAACACGCGCAACATCCTTTTCATCTGCGGCGGCGCGTTCGTCGGGCTGGATTCGATCGTGCGGCAGCGTGAGGGGCGGCAGACCATCGGTTATGTGGACGCGTCCAAGAGCACACGCAAGGTGCGGGCGAAGGAGGACGGTCTCGCGCCGTTGGCGGTGCAGCCGGAGGACTTGATCCGTTTCGGGCTGATCCCGGAGTTCGTGGGGCGTGTGCCGGTGTTGACGTCGATGAGCGAGATGACCGAGGACGATCTCGTGCGCATCCTGACCGAGCCGAAGAACTGCCTGACGCGGCAGTATCAGAAGCTGCTTTCGATGGAGAAGGTGCGGCTGGAATTCGACGCGACGGCGTTGCGCGCGATGGCGCGGCTGGCCATGAAGCGGAAGACCGGCGCGCGCGGGCTGCGCGCGGTGATGGAAGAGCTGATGATGGAGATCATGTACGAGGCGCCGGGCAACCCGAAGCTGAAGACGATCACCATCACGGAAGAGATGGTGCTGGCGCAGGCCGAGGGCGGCGAGGCGGCATCGCGGCTGTTGGCGTAGTATTGCCCGTAGCGCGTACACTCCTGCCGCGTCGGGGAACTACGAGATGTCGCAACACGCTCACAGGGCTTCCAATTCGGGGACTCTTCCGCCAAACCGCCATTTCCCATTGTAGAAAACCATAGGGAAGGCGAACATCTTTGATGGGGTTGACTTATCAACCGTGAAAAGGAGGATAACTGGATACTCTGCTGCCTCTCCTAAATCCAAGACCTGTCGTGAAGAGAAGTTTAAAACGCTGAATCCAGGATAACGCCATTGCAGGAAATTTGCGGCAAGCCTCTGGATCGCATCGAGCTCCTCATTCGGAGGGTCGTTTGTCTCCGCATCGGGTGTAATATGGCATATCTGCCGTATCACCTGAACAGGTGATAGAGAAAGCAGGTTTGTGCTATTGAGTAAAGTCACAAATTCATGCGCCTTCTGGATTGTGTTTGAGTGCGCATCCACCAATGCGAAGGCTTGCTGGTATTTGTCTGACAAGGCTTCTTTGATCCATATACTCGGACTGTTATTTGTGGCGACAATGGAAAGGTATTTCTCTTCACCCGAGGTAAACATCAATGCATCCCCAAACTGAAAGACCCCGGGCGAAATTTCACGCCCCTTTAATTGCTCAAATGAGGGTGTCAGTTCAAAAACCGTCGTCAAGTCGGAAGCTATACGGTGTCGGCTTATCGCAGAAAGGTTAGTGTCGGCGAACTCCACCGGATAAGCTTGTCCTACAATTTGGACTATCGCTGTCTGAGTATGCCCCAAAAGCGGTAGACTCAAGAAACAAAACAATGTGAGTTTTTTCATGGGAGCTTTCTTTTATGGACTTGTGCGCGTACCAGTCGGTAATGGCGGGCGACATTGCAAGTAAGCATTAAGATGTGGGCCTTGGTATATCATTGGGCGATCCAAGGTCTTAGGAACTAGGCGAGTTTGTGGCAGACATGGATTGCCGTCCAGTTGCAGGGCTCGGATGAATGGATACACATCTTGCTCTCGATGTTCGGTACTGGGGTTGAGTGTCGTTATCGCACCCCATAAGACCTTAACATAGGGCGAAACAAAGTCAGCCGTTCCGGCAGAAACTCCGCTTCTGATTAATATGCCGTTGGCATCGTAACACGCCTGATGCCCGTGACCTCCAGTCACAGGATATGAACGCATTTCAAACATCGCAGCGGGATGGAGATAAGTGTTGATGGAAGTGGGCGGATACCAAAAATCACCATTTGGTTCCGGATCAACTGCATTTGTCGAGATTGTACCGAACAAGTTTGTCGAAACAGTGAGTGCTATGGACTCAAATGGAGGGGGAAGGAGTTGTAACCACGCCTGATTTGCTTGCGCTCGTGCCAGAAAGGGGAAAGACAAATAACAGAACAGGGCAATTCTTTTCATTCTCTTCACAGCTTCCCTTTTTTTCAAATCGGCGTACATCCATAAGGCAGTCTCTCAAAAGTTAGGGTCAGAATACGCTTCCCGTGGCCCTTCGTCAACGGGGATTCACGATTTTTCCCGCCTCTCCTTCCGGTAACAGCCGTAGACGTACGTATCCAATTCTCCGTGTCTACGTGTAAATACGCCCGCACCTACCGAAAATGCGACTTGTATGTTTATCCGTCGTACCTGCCCAGCATCCCGTTCACACCGCCGCGGCGACGATGCGGTTGTTTTCGTCGAGCCGCACGATTTTCGGGTGGTGGTGCGGGCGCTCGTCGTCATTGAGCTGGCACCAGACCATCACGATGAGGCGGTCGCCGACGCTGCCTTTGTAGGCCGCCGCGCCGTTGAGGCAGGCGACGCCGCTGCCGCGCGGGCCGCGGATGGCGTAGGTCTCGAAGCGCTTGCCGTTGTCGAGGTTGGCCACGAGCAGTTTCTCGTAGTGCAGGATGCCGACGGCGTCCATCAGATCCTCGTCGATCGTCAGGCTGCCCTCGTATTCCTTCTCGGCTTGCGTCACGCGCAGGTGGTGCAGTTTGGCTTTGAGGAGCGTGCAGAACATAGTATCCCTCTGAAAAAGCGGGCGAAAGAATACGGCTAACCCGCGAAAGATGCAAGGATTCTTAGTCGGCGATTGCAAAACACCCCGCCACCGCTTATCCTATCACGTATGGCTGACAAGGGCTTGCCGCCCCGAAAGTAGCGGGTGTTTTTTTCAAGGAGAAGGCGTATGGCATTGAATATCGTGAGGGAGATCGACGACCGCGTGGCGGTGCGTCATGTGCTGATGAGCGTTTCGGACAAGACGGGGCTTGCGACCTTTGTCCCGGGGCTGGTGGCCGCGTGTCCCGACGTGAAGATCTACTCGACCGGCGGCACGTATACGGAGGTTGAGCGGATTCTCGGGCCGGAAGGCGCGCGGAAGCATCTGGTTTCGGTCTCGGACTACACGGGCCAGCCGGAGATGCAGGGCGGGCTGGTGAAGACGCTGGACTTCAAGATCTACCTCGGGCTGCTGAGCGAGACCTACAATGAGGCGCACCAGAAGGATTTGGCCCGTGTCGGGGCGGTGGGGCTGGATATGGTGGTGGTGAACCTCTATCCGTTCCGCAAGACCGTGGCGCGTGAGGGGGTGACGCCGGAGGAGGCGCGCACGAACATCGACATCGGCGGGCCCTGCATGGTGCGGGCGTCGGCGAAGAATTATCTGCGGGTGGCTTCGGTGACCGATCCCGCCGACTATGGCGCGCTGGTGGATGAGCTGTCGGCGCAGGGGGGCACGCTGGGGCTGGACACGCGTCTGTGTCTGATGAAGAAAGCGTTCGACCACACGGCGCAGTACGACACGGCCATCGCGGCGTTCTTCGCGGGCGTGCCGTACGAGAAGGCGCGAAGTACGTACGAGGTGCATGAGCCGTCATGATCGACCTGCACCTTCATTCGACGAATTCCGACGGTTCCGAGACGCCGGAAGAGCTGGTGGTTCGGGGGCGGCAGGCGGGGCTGTCCGCCATGGCGCTGACGGATCACGATAACATGGGCGGGATCGAGACGTTTCTGGCCGCCTGCCGGGAACACGGGATGACGGGGATCGCGGGCGTGGAGATCAGCGCCCATGTGGAGGAAGGGCACGGCTCGATGCACATCCTCGGGTATGGGCTTGACCCCGAGCACCCTGCGGTGGAAGAGAGTCTCGGGAGGGTGCTGGACGGCCGGGCGTGGCGCAACGGGCAGATCGTCGAGCGGCTGAACGGGCTGGGGCTGGAGCTGGAGTGGGCGGAAGTGCAGGCGTGCGCGGGCGAGGACGTCGTGGGGCGTCCGCACATCGCGCAGGCGATGATCGACCGCAACTATGTCTCGTCCGTGGAGGAGGCGTTCGAGCGGTATCTGGCCAAGGGCGCTCCGGCGTATGTGGACCGTTACCGGCTCTATCCCGAGGAGGGCATCCGCATGATCCGCGAGGCGGGCGGCATTGCCGTGCTGGCGCACCCGTTCTCGTGGGAGCTGGACGAGGCGCGGCTGGAGGCGGGGCTGCGCGAGTTGAAGGCGCTCGGGCTGCGCGGGATCGAAGCGGTTTATTCGTGCTATGACGCGGGGCAGACGGTGACGTTGCTGCGTCTGGCGAAGCGGCTGGATCTGCTGGTGACGGGAGGCTCGGATTATCACGGGCTGGCCAAGCCGGAGATCGCGCTGGGCAAGGGGTTCGGCTCGCTGTGCGTGTCGGACGGGTACCTGCCGCCGCTGCTGGAGGCGATGGGAGCCGGAAACCCGTGGGTCGTTGTGAATGAAAGGTAGCGCACGTTGAACTGGACGGGAACATTGGCGGAGCTGATCCGGCGGACGACGAGCGACCTGCCGCAGGACGTGGAATGCGCGTTGCGGTCGGCGGCTGCGGCAGAGCCCGCGGGATCGCAGGCAGCGCTGCTGCTGGAGGCGCTGGTGGAGAACACGCGTCTGGCGCGGGGGCAATCGACGCCGCTGTGCCAGGACACGGGAACCCTGACCTTTTTCTGGCGGGTGCCGCGCGGCGCGGACACGCGGGCGCTGGAGGCGGCGGCACGCGAGGCGGCGGTGCTCGCCACGCGAGAGGGGTGGTTGCGGCGCAACACGATCGAGACGCTTTCCGGGAAGTCGGTGGACACGAACGTGGCCGACGGGTGCCCGGTGTGCCACTTCGAGCAGGAGGACGGTTCGGAGACGGAGGTGTGGCTGCTCCAAAAGGGCGGCGGCAGCGAGAACATGAGCGCGCAGTTCAGCCTGCCGGACGAGGAGCTGGGCGCGGGGCGCGATCTGGAGGGCGTGCGCACGTGTCTGCTGCACGCGGTGTGGCGGGCGCAGGGTTTCGGGTGCGCGCCGGGGATTCTGGGCGTGTGCGTCGGCTCCGACCGCGCGGAGGGGTTTCTCGTGGCGAAGCGCCAATTGCTGCGGCCGCTGGATGACGCCGCGCCGGAACCGGAGCTGGCGGCGCTGGAGCGGCGCGTGCTGGCGGAGGCGAACGGGCTGGGCATCGGCCCGATGGGCATGGGGGGGCGCACCACGTTGCTGGGCGTGAAGATCGCGGCGCGGACGCGGCTGCCCGCCTCGTATTTCGTGACGGTGGCGTATCTGTGCTGGGCTTGCCGCAGGCGCGGGGTGCGGGTGACGGCGGAGGGGACGCAGGAATGGCTGGGGTGACGATGAACGAGTTGCGTTATCCGTTTTCTGAGGACGCGGTGCGGGCGTTGCGCGCGGGCGAGGCCGTGCGCGTGAGCGGGCGGGTGTTCACGGGGCGCGACCGCCTGCACAAGCATCTGGCCGAAGGCGGCGCGTGTCCGGTGGATCTGCGAGACGGCGCGCTCTACCATTGCGGGCCGGTGGCGGTGCCGGAGGGCGCGGGCTGGCGCGTGGTGGCGGCGGGCCCGACGACGTCCGTGCGCGAGGAGCCGTACATGGCGCGGGTGATCGAGGCGCACGGGGTGCGGGTGATCATCGGCAAGGGCGGCATGGGCGCGGCCACGCAGGCGGCGTGCGTGCGGCACGGGTGCGTGTACCTTCAGGCCGTGGGGGGCGCGGCGGCGTTGCTGGCGCGGCGGATCACGCGCGTGGCAGGCGTGGCGTTTCTGGATGAATTCGGCGCGACCGAGGCGCTGTGGCAGCTTGAGGTCGAGGGCTTCGAGGCGGTCGTGGGGATCGACACGCACGGCGGCAATGTTTTCGACGAGGTGCGCGAGGCGTCGCGCACGGCGCTGGAGCGGCTGACGCGGGGCGCGTGATTGTCGCCGACGGCGCGGTGCGGCCGCGTTTTTCTGTGCTCCGCAGGCGACGCGATATGGTAAACTTCCGCCAATTTCGTAAGCAGCAGGAATTTCTGGAATGCGTATTGTCTTCATGGGATCTTCGGAGGCCTCGGCGACCACGTTGCGGGCCATCCTGAAGTCGCCAGCGCTGAATGTCGTCGGCGTGGTGACGCAGCCGGACCGTCCTTCGGGCCGGCGGCAGTTGCTCACGCCCTGCCCTTGCAAGGAGTATGCGACGCAGCGGGGGCTGTCGCCGATCATCTCGCCGGAGAAAGTCAACGCGCCGGAGGTCGTCGACCAGATCGCGCAACTCAAGCCCGAGGTGATCGTGGTGGTGGCGTTCGGGCAGCTCCTCGGCAAGCGTCTGCTGGCTCTGCCGCCGCGCGGGTGCGTGAACGGGCATTTCTCGCTGTTGCCGCTTTACCGGGGTGCGGCGCCGGTGCAGGCGGCGATCGCGGCGGGCGACGAGGTCTCGGGCGTGACGATCATGCAGATGGCGGCGGGCATGGACGACGGCGACATGCTGCTCAAGGCGATTGAGCCGATCTGTTCGGACGATACGGCGGCGACGCTGATGGATCGGCTGGCGATCCTCGGGGCGGTGACGATGGTGAAGGCGCTGCGGCTGATGGCCAGCGGCGAGTTGAAGCGCGAGCCGCAGGATCACGCGCAGGCGACGTACGCGCCGAAGATGCAGAAGACGGACGGGCTGATCGACTGGACGCAGCCTGCGGCGGTGATTGAGCGGCGCATCCGCGCGTTCGATCCGTGGCCGGGCGCGTTCACGTTTCTGCCGGCGCCTCCGGGCAAGGCGGGGGGCGCGGCGTTGCGCATCAAGGTGCTGTTGGCGGAAGTCCTGAAGCTCGGCCCGGAAGGGGTGCCGCCGGGGACGGTGTGCATGATCTCGCCGTTCGGGCCGGTGGTGATGACGGGCGACAAGGCGTTGTGCCTGACGGCGGTGCAGCCGGACGGCAGCCGCAGGATGGAAGGGAAATCGTTTCTGAACGGGCACCCGATGCAGGTCGGGGATCGGTTTGTCGGCCCGGCGTAAGGAGGGGCGTTATGCGGAAGATGCGGCGGTTGCAGGTGTTGGTCGTGTTGGCGGGGCTGGCGGCGGTCTGGGGATGCGTCACGAATCCGATCACGGGGAAGTCCCAGCTCAGCTTCGTGGGCAAGAGCGAGCTGATCGCGCTTTCGAAAGACGCGGTGCCGTCGCAGTTCTCGTCGGACTACGGCGTGTCGGGCGACGCGCAGCTCAACGCCTATGTCGCGCAGGTGGGGCGCAAGCTGGTGGCGACGCTGACGCCTGCGGACGTGATCAATCCAGACATGCCGTTCAATTTTCAGGTGGTCAACGCGGTCTACGTCAACGCCTACGCGTTTCCGGACGGGACGATCGCGATCACGCGCGGGATGCTGGCGGAGATGGAGGACGAGGCGCAGTTGGCGGCGGTGCTGGGGCACGAGATCGCGCACGTGAATTGCGGGCACACGGCGTCGGCGATGAGCAAGGGCACGGTCTACGGGCTGCTGGTCTCGGGGACGCAGGGGTATCTCGCGGCCAAGGGCAGCTCGTGGGCGGATCTCGCGGGGACGGCGGGGCAGTTGGGCAGCGCGGTGGTGTTGGCGAGCTACAGCCGCGAGCAGGAGCGGCAGGCGGATCAGGGCGGCATGATGTATATGGTGCGCGCGGGGTACGACCCGCAGGGCATGATCGACCTCATGCAGCTTCTGGTGCGGTTGAGCGGCTCGAACCCGTCGCTGCTGGAGCAGATGTTCTCGTCGCATCCGATGAGCGCGGAGCGGTTGCAGGCGGCGCAGGCGCGGGCGCGCAGCGAGTATTTCGGGGCCAACCGCGGCGTCAACAACCGGGCGGCGTATCAGGCGGCGACGGCGAACGTCCGCAAGAGCAAGGAGGCGTTCAAGCAGTTCGCGGCGGCAGAGACGCAGCTCGCGCAGAAGCAGTACGTCGCGGCCAAGACGGCGGCGGAACAGGGCTTGAGGCTCGCGCCGAACGATCCGGTGGGGCTGATCCTGCTGGCGCAGGCGAACCAGAAGAGCGGGAACGTCGCGGCGGCGCGGCAGGCGGCGGCGCTGGCCGCGCGGCTTTCGCCCTCCAACGCCCGCGCGCAGAGCGTGCTGGCGCAATGCGCGCTGGAACAGAAGGATTACGCCACCGCGCTGACGCACCTCAGCGCCTTTGAGCGGCAGGTGCCGGGCGAGCCGCGCACGGCGTTCTACAAGGGGCTGGCCTACGAGGGGCAGGGGCAGCAGCGGCAGGCGGTGTCGGCGTATCAGGAGTATGTGCGGCGGGGCGGTGCGCAGTCGGCGGAAGGGCGTTACGCGACGCAGCGGTTGCAGCAGCTCGCGCCGCCTCCGCCTGCGGCGGCGCGGTAAAGCGACATGATCAAGGACATCACTTTTGAGGTGGCTGCGGCGGAAGCGGGGCAGCGGCTCGACGCATTGCTGGCGGCGCGTTTCCCGACGGCTACGCGCGCCTTCTGCCGTCTGGCGGTCGAGGGCGGGCAGGTGTCGGTGAACGGCGCGCCGTGCGGGCTCAAGGGGCACAAGATGCGAGCCGGCGACCGGGTGGCGGTGGCGTCGCTCAAGGAGGCGTGCGACAACCGCGTGTGGCCGGACGCCTCGGTCGCGGTGTCGGTGGTGTTCGAGGACGCATGGCTGCTGGGGGCGGACAAGCCTGCGGGGCAGGCGGTGCATCCGCTGAAGAGCGAGGAGCACGGCACGCTGATGAACGGGCTGGTGGCGCGGTATCCCGAACTGGCGGCGGTGGGCGACCAGCCGCTGATGGCGGGGGCGTTGCACCGGATCGACACGGGCACTTCGGGGCTGGTGCTGGCGGCGCGGACGCAGGAGGCGTTCGAGGGACTGCGGGCGCAGTTCGCGGCGCAGACGGTGGAGAAGATCTACCTCGCGCTGGTGGAGGGGCACGTGGCGGTGCCGGGGCGGCTGACGCATGAGCTGGCGCACCATCCCGCGCTGCCGCACTGCAAGATGGTGGACGCGCGCTCGCTGTCGGGCGCGACGCGGCGCATGAGGGCCGAGACGGCGTACCGCCCGCTGGAGTTGGCGGGGCCGTACACGTTGCTGGAGGTGACGATCTTTACGGGCGTGACGCACCAGATCCGCTGCCAGCTCGCGCTGGGGGGGATGCCGGTGGTCAACGACACGCTGTACGGGGCGCGGCCGGTGGAAGGGTGCGGCAGGCACTTCCTCCATTCGGCGGAGGCGCGTTTCCGCCATCCGGTCTCGGGCGCGGCGTGCCGCGTGCAGGCGCCGCTGGCGGGGGCGTTTCGTCCTTTTCTGGAGGGGCGGGTTTGCGTATGATTCGGGCTCAACGGTCGGGGAGGGGATTTATGCGGAAGTGTGTGCTGGCGTGCGTTTGCGTGGGGTGGGTGTCGTTGGCGTCGGGGCAGGAGGGCGTCACGCCGGAGCGCGTGGGGCAGCTCAAGGAGGCGCTGAAGTGGTTCAGCCCGGAGGCGGCGCGGCGGGCGGTCGATGATCTGGAGCAGCGCTTCGGCGGGGCGTACCCGGCGGCGAAGTCCCGCGCGGCGGTGGACGCGCTGGCGGCGCGGCGCGACGAGGCCGCGCGGGTGCTGGACAGCGGCGACGCGGCGAAGGTGCGGGAGGCGGAGGCGCTGGTCGAGGGCGTCCGCGCGGCGATGCTCGCGAACCCGCTGCTGGATTTCGACAGGATTCTGGTGTTGCGCCGGACGCTGGACCCGAAGAAGGCGCGGAAGGAGATGCACCGCGAGATCGGGTTCCTGAACCTCAACGCGCACAACCACGCCGACATCCGCCGGACGGGCTGGAACAACGACATCGTCTGCCTCTCCGGTCTGCGCGGCACGCCGAAGGTCGAGCCGGTCTACCGTCCCGAGGGCGACGGCATGATCCGCGATCTGGAGCTGGACTTCGACGCGCAGCGGCTGCTCTTCACGGGGTTGAACGCGAACAAGCGTTTCGCGCTCTTCGAGTGCCGACCCGACGGCTCGGGCGTGACCGAGGTGACGCCCGCCGACTATCCGGACGTCGACTGGTTCGACGGCTGCTACCTGCCCGACGGGCGGATCGTCATGCTCGGCACGGCGGTCTATCAGGGGCTGCCCTGCGAGAACGGCTCGATGCCGATGGCGGTGCTCTACCAGCTCGACCGCAAGACGGGCGCGATCCGTCAGCTCACGTTCGAGCAGGACAGCGACTACACGCCGACGGTGATGAACGACGGGCGCGTGCTCTACACGCGGTGGGAGTATTCCGACATCCCGCACTACTGGTCGCGCATCCTGATGACGATGAATCCGGACGGCACGGGGCAGCTCGCGCTGTACGGCTCCGGCTCGTATTTCCCGACGTGCCTCACCGGCTGCCGCCCGATGCCCGGGAGCCCGCACAAGGTGGTGGGGATCGTCGGCGGTCACCACGACTTCGCCGAGATCGGGCGGATGGTCGTGATCGACCCGACGCTCGCGCGCGGCTATCCGTTCGTGTATGACCCGCCGGACAAGACGTGGGGGCCGGAGGGCTTCAAGCCGCTGCGGATCATGGCGCAGACGCTGCCCAAGGAGCGCACGGGGATGGTTCACGAGTTTCCCGGCTACGGCCAGCCGGTGGAGGGCGACGTGTGCGACGAGCAGGTGGCCAACCAGTTCGCGCGCGGCAAGCCCTATTTCGTGTATCCCTTCCCGCTGGGCGAGAACTACGTGTTGGCGACGGCCAAGACGCACCGCGACGGCCTGTGGGGCATCTACCTCGTGGACGTTTTCGACAACATCACGCTGCTGGCCGAGCTGGAGGGCGCCGCGCTGCTGGAGCCTGTCCCACTGCTGGCGCGTCCCCGGCCTCCGGTGCTGCCCGACCGCGTGACGCCCGGCGCGAAGACCGCCAGCGTGCACATCGCCGACATCTACAGCGGCCCGGGCCTGCACGGCGTGCCGCGCGGCACGGCCCGCAAGATCCGCGTCTTCTCCTACCACTTCGCTTACGAGAAGACCGGCGGGCACGAGTCGGTCGGCCTCGACAAGGTCGAGTCGAGCTGGGACGTGAAGCGTCTGCTCGGCACGGTGGACATCGAGTCCGACGGCTCCGTGTGCTTCGAGATCCCCGCGAACACGCCGGTGTCGCTGCAGCCGGTCGATGCCGACGGCGCGGCGCTTCAGCTCATGCGTTCGTGGCTGGTCGGCATGCCGGGCGAGCGTGTCTCGTGCATGGGCTGCCACGAGGACAACCGTTCCTCCGTGACGACCGGACGCGCGGTGGCGGACACCAAGCCGCCGCAGCGCCTCCGCCCGCTCAACGGCCCGGTGCGGCCCTTCGGTTTCGAGAACGAGGTGTGGCCGCTCGCGCAGCGGTATTGCGTCGGCTGCCACGGCGACGAGGCCAAGGCTCCGCCGCGCGCGCCGGATCAGGGCGGCGTGCCCGGCAAGGGGCTCAAGCTGGTGATGCGCGACGCGGCGGAGGCCTACCGCCTGATGCATCCGTACGTGCGGCGTCCGGGGCCGGAGAGCGAGCTGCCGATGTACGGCGCGATGGAGTGGCACGCCTCCACCAGCCCGCTGGTGCAGATGCTCCGCAAGGGCCACCACGGCGTGACGCTCGACGCGGCGGCGTGGGAGACGCTCCACACGTGGATCGACCTCAACGCGCCGTGGCGCGGCAAGTGGGGCCCGCCCGAACTGCGCGGCCACAAGCAGTGCGAGCGGCGGCGCGAGCTGAACCGGCTTTTCGCGGACATGGAGGACGACCCCGAGGCGGAGTACGACGCGTGGACGGCGGAAGTCAAGGCGCGCGGCGCGCCCGCGCCTGTTGCGCCGCAGCCGGCGGCGGAAGAGAAGCCCGACACGCTCGCGGTCTCCGGTTTCCCGTTGGGCGAGGCGGAGGCCAAGGCGTTGCAGGCCGCGGCGGTTTCCGGCGGCGCGGCCCGCAGGGAGATCCGCCTGCCGAACGACGAGACGATGGCGTTCGTGCGCATCCCGGCGGGGGCGTTCGTGATGGGTTCGCGCGACGGCAAGCCGGACGAGCGCCCGCGCGCGGCGGTCACGGTCGCCAAGCCGTTCTGGATGTCCGAGACCGAGGTCAGGAACAGCCAGTACAAGGCGTTCGACGCGCAGCACGACTCGCGCTATCAGGATCAGCACGGCAAGGACCACACCTTCCCCGGCCACATCTCCAACCACCGCGACCAGCCCGCGATCCGCATGAGCTGGCAGCGCGCGGCGGCGTTCTGCGAGTGGCTCGGGCGGACGGCGGGCGTCAAGGCGGCCCTGCCGACCGAGGCGCAGTGGGAATGGGCGGCGCGGGGCGGCACGGCGACGCGTTTCCCGTGGGGCGGTCTGGACGACGACTTCAGCCTGTGGGCGAACCTCTCGGATCAGGACGTGCGCTGGTCGTACGTCAACTGGCAGGGCGGCAGCGCGATCCAGAAGCGCAGCCCGTACGATCTGGCGCTCAACTACCCGCTGCACGAGCCGCGCTTCAAGGACAAGTGGCACAGCATGGATTTCGTGGCGCAGTACGCGCCGAACGCGTGGGGCCTCTACGACATGACGGGGAACGCCAGCGAGTGGACGCGCAGCAGTTACCGGCCCTATCCGTACGCGGAGGACGACGGACGCAACGCGGGCGACCCCGCCGAGCCCAAGGTGGCGCGCGGCGGCTCGTTCGCCAGCCGCCCGCGCGACGCGGGCGCGTCGGTGCGGTTCGCCTACGCCTCGTGGCAGGCGGTGTATGATGTCGGGTTCCGTGTGGTCATCGAGGAATAAGGGACGGGAAGCAACGTATGCGGTATGACTGGATCGTTCTGATCGTCGAGGCGCTGCTGGTCTATCTGATGGTTCTCGGCGCCCATGCGGTGCGCGGGCGCTACGGGCTGGCCTTTTTCTACGCGCTGATGGGCGGCATCACGGCGGTGATGTCGTGGGTGACGGACGCGGGCGTGAGCGTGCATTTCGGGGGCATCACCTTCATGGTGGGCTCGACGGTCTTCTACACCGCGCTGCTGCTCGGGGTGTTCGTGGTGTATGTGTTCGACGGGCCGCGCGCCACGCGGATCGCGATCGCGACGGTGGCGGGCGTCTCGCTGATGGTCCCGGTGATCGCGTTGGTGCTGCACATGCAGATGCGCATCGCGGGCCACCCGATGCTGAGTTACGTGCCGACGCCGAGCCTGCGCCTCAACGCCGCGTCGCTCTTCGCGACGGTGGCGGATCTGGTCTTCCTCGCGATGGCGTGGGAGTTTCTCGGCAAGCCGCGGCTGGGGCTGCACCTCTGGTTCCGCGCGTTCCTGACGCTTCTGGGCGTGATGTGGCTGGACGTCTTCCTTTTCGCGACGGGGGCTTTTCTGGGCTCGCCGGACTACCTCAACATCATGACCGGCACGCTGTCGAGCCGTCTGCTGATCGCGCTCTGCGCCTGCCCGCTTCTCTATTACTACCTGAATTGGCAGAAGGAAAAGAAGGGCATCCTGTTCGAGAACCGCCCTGTCCTGGCCATCCTCAAGGAGGTCGCCGAGATCCGGCTGGAGCTGTCGCTCGCGCAGCAGGAGATCGAGCACCGCAAACGGGCCGAGGCCGAGAAGGCGGCGGTGATCGCGAAGCTGGAGGAGACCCTGCGGCATGTGCACCGGCTGGAAGGGCTGCTGCCCATCTGCTCGTCGTGCAAGATGATCCGGGCGGATGACCCCGGCCAGCCGGAAGGGACGGCGCCTCGCTGGCTCCCGCTGGACGAGTACCTGCATGAGGTGACGCCCGTGCAGTTCTCGCACGGAATCTGCCCGGACTGCATGAGGCGGCTCTATCCGGAGGTTCCACAGAAAAATCAGGGGGAGTGACATGCGGCGTTCGGTCTGGCTCTTGTGTTTGGTGTCGATCGCGTCTGCGGCGGTGGCGGTTCCCGCCCGCGACGCGGTCACGTTGCGTCACGCGCTGGCCGCGCTTGCCGAACGCGGCGTGGTCGGCGAGCCCGAGGCGTGGGCCGAACGGCTGCTGGCCCAGCCGGCCTGCGACGGTGCGCAGGCGGCGGAGCTGCTGCTCAAGGCCGCCGGGCTCTTCGCGCCGGTGGGCGACGTGCGCGAGGCGCTGGAACTGCTGGAGCGGCGCGGCCTGACCGGCTCCGCCGAGTACTGGGTCAAGGCCACGGCGGCGGGCCGCTCGTGCGACAGCGCCAACCTCGCCGTGCTCCTCGGGCGCATCGCCGCGCGGCTGCCGTGGCCCTCGGCGCGTCCGCTCGCCGTCGCGCCGCTTGAGGCGGCGCCGCCCGGCGCGCTCAAAGAACGCTACGACGTGGTGATCGCGGGCGCGGGCACGGGCGGGTGCGGCGCGGCGATTCAGGCGGCGCGGATGGGCTGCTCCGTGCTGCTGCTGGAGGAGACCGACTGGATCGGCGGGCAGATGAACGCGGCGGCGGTGACCTCGATGGACGAGGGCGGCACGCTCGTCCGCGAGCGCGGGCTGTACCGCGAGCTGTGCGACCAGATCGCGGCGCACTACCAACCACTCGGCCTGAACTTCGAGACCGCCTACTGGATGCGCCACGTCTGCGTCGAGCCGCGTGTGGGGCGGCGCATCCTGCACGTGATGCTG
>Ga0208244_100554_pt1 | contig 33536 bp, 28 predicted proteins | sample SubbioCR12Aug_5A_FD_184828 | JGI IMG/M metagenome (GOLD analysis project Ga0208244, IMG submission 184828) | Serpentinite rock and fluid subsurface biosphere microbial communities from McLaughlin Reserve, California, USA - CR12Aug_5A (SPAdes) | ecosystem: Environmental > Terrestrial > Deep...
GGCTTATCAGGCAATACTTTCCTAAAGGGTCTTCTTTTGAAAATATTACTAATCAACAAATTCAATATGTTCAACACAAGTTAAATAACAGACCAAGAAAAAAATTGGGGTTCTTATCACCAATTGAATTTTTATCATTAAATTTGATTAAACAAAAAGTTGCATTTGTGACTTGAATTCAGCATTTCTAAAGTTTACAGGATCAAGAATACCGTGTGTTGCAAAATGAACAATTTGATAATTATTCATATGATTTTTGGCAATATCTTCCATTGCCGCACTTTTTATATACGTTGTAGAGTTCTTTACAAGATTTCTAATTAGATCAACTTCTTCCTCAGCATACGGTAATGTATTGTCTGCATTTCCGAATGCGAGTAGATTTGCATTAGCAATTACTAATGATTCTTCTATAACTGTATTATTCATGTCGTTGATATAAAAGACTTTATGCGACTCTCCAAAATATTTGAATCCAGTATTTGATGAATATCCAAGGCTTTGAAATGGTAGTTTTACCAATACTCCTCCGGGAACAAAAGCGATTTTTACTCTGTCTTTTATTAAAGGCTTAATTGGCTCAATAAGAACATTATATAACTGTTCGGAGGTTGCCTTAATATTAGAAATATCTGCTTTGCCAATCAGCATAAAATAAAACCCATTTACATAACTTTCAATTACTTCTCTGCTAACATCAATGATTTTCGCTCCCAGTGTATCATTGGCAGCAACAAAAGCTATCAGCTTGTCTTCAGTTATAAGATATTGAACAACAACTATATCATCGTCCATATTAAACCTTTTCGCATCCAGATCCTCAGGATTTACTGTATTAGCAAAGTCATTATTTATTACACCTTTTTCAATCATATCCCAGAAAAAATTCTGATAATCATCACTAGCAATACTCATCATTTTTTCCAATTCAGCAATTTTTGCTTCGCTTCTTTCCCCAGTAGGCTTAGATTTCTCGTTTATTAACTGGCTATAAATTCCATCTTTCCTTAATTCGAGCTGTGCTAAATCAAACTCATCATTACTTGCAATTCCGGCTCCACGAATCGACTCTCCCCTGGTTTGCTCTTCAATTCCATAAACATTCAATTTCTCCTGATACACCCAGCCATCTTTGACATCTCCATTAGCAACCAAAAGAGCAATTAGCGTTTGATAGATGTCTTTTTTATTATTAGCTTTTGCAAACATCTTTTTCTTGACAGGGTCGCCAACTAAATCCCCACTTAAAACTTCAACATTTCCAATTGCTTCCTTCAAAAAGGCAATAGCATCAGTAATTTTTTCTAAGTCTTTATAAACTAAGGCCAATTGGTATAAAGGTTCCCAAAGCATTTTTATAGAGCCTATGCTTTTATAAACATCTATGGCGATATTAAAATACTCTTTAGCTTTTTCAAACTCCTTAATTGCATAATAATTCTTTCCTAAGATAGTTGCACATTCGGCAATTGCCATTTTTTCATCACTTTTCAAAAAAGCTGTATAACATTCATTCACAATATCGATTGACTCATTAATTCTTCCCTGTTTATTTCTTAATTTTCCTTTAATGGTTTTAGCATTCCACATATGTCTTGTGGCTAGCATAATTTGAGACAACTCTATGCTCTTGTCAAGATAAAATTCTGACTCTTCCCAGATTCCTCTTTCCATATATAGTTCTCCAAGATTAATTGTAACAGTAACTTTTAGAGAAGTTATTAAGCCAACTGAATCCATAATATTTAAAGCTCTGTTTAGCAGCAATAAGGACCTGTTGTAATCTCCCTGCATATATGAAATTGTGGCCATATTATTTAAGACTGTAGCGCGACTTAATGGGTCTTCAAGAACCACAAAAATGCTGTCAGCCTTCGAATAATATGTCATAGCATAGTTTGCATTTCCTATAAGATTGTATGTGTTTCCTTCTACAACGTGTGTATTGGCAATTCCATAAAGATTATTGTCTTTTTCAAAAATACTGTGTGCATATTCAATGGTTTTAAAAGCATTATTAAAATCGCCGGTATAATAGTAATACTCCGTGAGATTATTGTATGCTCTAGCCATTTCTAGTCTTAAATCCTTTTCACTAGCAAGTTCGAGTGACTGATTATATAGATTGAAAGCTTGCAAAAATTCACCTCTAGAAATTTCATTTGCCCCCAATAATCTTAGCACATTGCATTGACCTGAAACATCTCCTATTGTAGCATAAATGGTTAAAGCTTTTCTATAATATTCATTAGCCAATGAATTATTTGCTCCATAAGAATAAGCATCACCCAAACTCTGATAACAATAAGCCTGATAATTTTTACTGCCAGTGGTAATTGCTAATTCAAGTGCTTCCTTAATTAAAACCAGAGCCTCTTCAATTTTAAAGTCAGAATACAACAGAACAAAGCTGTAATCAATCAGGCTGTACATTACATTTTGTTTTTCATCAATATCTCTTCTTATATTAAGAGCCTTAGAATAATAATTACCTGCTTCATTGTAGTTTTTAAGCTTAGCATACAAATCGCCAAGATCCTTGTAAATACCAGCCATTTCGCTTTTCAGGTTTCTGTCTTCAAATATACGCCTGGTCTGATGGTAATAATCAGATGCTATTGAGAAGTTTTTCTGATCGTAATAAAAATTTCCAATATTATTTGCAATGGTTGCAATTTCCACACTATCATTAAGCTCTTTATATATATCAAAAGCCTGATGATAATACTTTTCAGCAACTTCAGGCCGACCAAGATTATTATATAAAGAAGCTATTTTGCTAATAGAATATGCTTGTCCGATTTTGCTATTGCCCTTCTTTCTCAATTCTAAAGCAATGTTATGACAAGTAATAGCAATATACAAATCTCCCAGATTCCACATAGCTTGGGCGCAATTGCTCATTGAGTATCCAGCATCATCCCACTCTTGATAACCCATTTTTATTTCATAGGCAGCATAATAAGTATCGTATGCTAATTGATAATTACCCAAGTCAAAATTTATATAAGCTATATTATCGTATGTGTCGGCAACATTAAGTTCATCAGCAAGTTCAGTAAATTGGAGTAGCTGCTTTTCATAAATTTTTAAAGCCGAGTTGAATTCTCCTCTTTTCTTATAAACTTTTGCAATATCAGTATAAACGCTTGCTGCAAATGATTTGGAGTCGAGGGTGTTTGCCTTAATGCAGAATTCAATACTCTTTTCGTACGACTCTAAAGCTTCTTTGTAATTTGCCAAATATGAGTTTGTGCGACCTATTCCGTAATATGTTTTTGCAATGCTTAAATAATCATTCTCTGGAATAAAACTATCTGTATTCATAAGCCTAAGTTTTGTATCCAAAGACCTACTAAAATAATCGAGAGCTTCAGTATAGTGTTGTTTGTTTTGATACATAACACCAATATTATTGAGGCAATGCGACAATCCTTTTAAATAGTTGGATTCAATAAAGTACGGAATTGCTTTCTCATAATAAATTGCAGCAGTTTCATCCTCATCAATTATATCATATACTCTACCTACACTAAAATAATAACGCCCCTTATAGGTCTTGTCTTCAATTAAATCAGCAAGTTCTCTGCATTTCTCCATCAAATCAAGAGCCTCCTCCACTTTTCGTTTTTCGACCAGCTTTTCTGAAGCAATTGTAACCATTATAAAAAACTCGTCGTTAGTAATTTCAGAATAATATTTACTAACAAGATTTTGATAATCCTCTTTTGTTTGAGCGTTTATAAGATATGAGAAAAACTCATCGAAGCCGATAGGACAGCTATTTATGATCCATGTTGCATATGTTTCATTAATCTTATAATCAATTCCCATATATTTTGCAGGATAAACCTTGATAAATCCAAGAAAAGACCTAATATCATCTGCAGTAGTTATTTTCAATGCCTCATAAACAGTTTTTCCCTGAAATCGGCCTTTAGAGTTAGTGTCGTAAAAAATATTAGGCATATCTGCTTTCGAATCATTATCAAGTGCATCAAGCCATTCCCAGGTTTCATAAATATCTCTTCTCATAATTTCGAGAATTTCCTCTTCAAGTTCAGGGCTATCTGCTTTTAGTAGCATTCTATAGTCATAAATAGGCTCATTATTTATATTGTGAAACAACACCTGCATTTTAGCTAAATCCCAAAAAATACTATTAAAATCCTTTCTGGGAACTTTACTAAGCATTTGCGCCATATCGCTTTTAAGAATTCTCTTTTCTCCCTCCTGCAAGTAAAAAGGGTTTATTTTGATTATTGCTTGTGCACTGTCTAAATCAGCAATAGTTGCAGATCCCAGCAACATAATAAGTCTGTCGGGATAATCTTGATTATATGACCCGAAAATACTGCCTGTAGAAGCGGTGTATAGTCCATCAACCAATCCGGCATTAATAAAAGCATAGAGTTCGTTTTCATATATTTGAGGCTCACCAATAATCTTATAATAAACTTCTGCAGTTTCAAGCTCTTCTGCTTCAAAAGGAGGAGGACTAACATTTTCAAGCCTCATATATTTATAAGTATTTGCAAGTTTGGGAATTATGCTATATGCTTGTTCTTTTCCGGGAAGCTCTCTGCTTAAGTCGAGTGCAAGCCAAAAATATTGCAAAGCAAGATTGTAGGCATCAATCATGTAAAATACATACCCAGTTCTTTCAAGTGCTCTAATAACTGAAGGATATTCATTTAATGTGATTGTTGATAAGTCAATTTTTGCCAAAGCAGCCAAATAAATCTCGGATGCTTGATAAATTTCACCGCTATCATAAGTATTATCAGCCTGATCAATAAGATCTTGATATGGTGGTTTTGATTTTTGTGCATGCACAACAGATGCAAGCAACATCAGGATTAAGATTAGCTTTTTCATTGCTTCAGAATTTACAATTACACTGAAAGCCTGTATTAATAAGGTGAAAATCCAACAAATAATAAAGGCAAAATAAAGACAGAAGGAAAATTGTGAAGTAAAATTAATAACTATGTTTCAGTTATTTACAAAACAGATTGTATAAAGTATATTTTTTCGAAAATAAAACATTTGACCCTCGATTAATATCGGGCATTATGATTAAATCTTGAGTTTATTCATTTCAATTTCAACGAGTAAGTGATTGCTTCAAATACTCATCCCATTTTTAAATTATTTGGGGAGGTTTAGTAAAATGCTTTAAAATGCCCTAACCTTAATTTGTTTTTATCAACAACCAAGTATCGTTGTATTTTTTAAAGTTTTTCCGAATATAAATTACCTTTTGGCGTGCTTCATTAATGTTTTCATAAGAAAATGCTGATACCCTGTATAGGCCTGTGTCATTCTGCAATAATTGAGATTCAAATCCTTCGGCTTTAATCTGACTTTGAAACCTTTTTGCATTATCAACATTCTTAAAACTCCCCATAATCACATGATATTTGAGCAATGTTGAATGATGACTTAAATTGTCGATTACATATATTGATTCTTCTTTTTGTGTGATTAAAGGAGTTTCTTCATTCATTTCAGAGATTGATTCATCACTAACTATATCTATATTATTTGTCTCTGGCTGATCATCATACTCCCTAAAAGCGATTTCTTTTTTTGATTTACAACCACCAATTATTATTAGAAAAGACACTAAAACAAAAACTACTCTCATATTGCAAGTTTTTTAAAAATGTGAATAAAAAAAGGACCGCCAAAAACACATTCAGCATTTTTAAATTTTAGCGGCCCTGCCATTCAAATAAACCATTAAAAATTATTATCTTAATCTGAAGCTGTTGCTCCCAATATATTGATCGCCAGAATATATTTTAAACATATAAATCCCTTTGGACAATCTGCTTTCCGGCTTATATATCAACTCAATAGTTTTTGTGCCAACACTTTTAAGTTCCGGAGATTCCTCATAAAAATTGACACTGCTTTCAGTAACTTTTACCGTGGCGCTTTTATTGTCCTTGCTTTCAAATATATTGCCTTCAGGATTGATTAATTTAAACCAAAGATCATTTCCTACATCTTTAGGAATTTTAAATGTAAATACAACTCTTTGAGTTCTTCTTGCAAAAGCCGTTATTTTATCATTTTTCCCCCTAACGGCTTCAACCCTATGGTTATTGCCCGACATCGCTTTAAGAATCGTATTTGCAGCCTCAAGTTTTTTACTTTCCTCAATTAATTTGTCTAATTGATTTTTTAAACTCATTTTTTCATTTGCAAGCTTTTCCGTTTCTTCTTTATACTTTTTTGACAATATGTCAAATTCTTCTTTTGCCTTACTCAAAGCAGCTTCCAGCTCCCTAACCTTTGAACGCAGAGGCGCATTGCTGGCAATTTGTTTTTTTAGCTCAGATTCTTTTTTTGCAAGTTCATCATCTAATTGAAGTATTTTTTGATCAAGGCGTTTATTTAAGCCTTGCAAATCATTCATTTCAGATTTAATCTTTTCTAATGTTTTTTCTAAAAGAAGTTTTTCTGAAAGAAGTGACTCAGTATTAAGTTTCTCTTGGTTTAAATCATTTTTAAGGCTAATGTTGTTAAAAAATGATATCCCTGAAATCATCCATGAGATTAATAATGCTAATAATATTGCAACTAGCAATAATTTTTTTCTTTTTGGTTCCATATCTATATAAGTTTTGATTTAGGGAACAAAACTATATCCAAGAAATTAAGGCGAGATTAATCTAGTATTAAAAAGTGATTAAAATTACTTTTGATATGGCAATTGGATGACAAACTCTGAGCCTATATTCTCTTCTGAGGTAACTATAACAGTGCCTTTGTGTTGTTTTATGATTTTGTCAACTATTGAAAGGCCTAATCCATGCCCTTTTATTCCAATTGAGTTTTTAGCTCTGTAGAAAGGCTCAAATATCAAATTTAATTCATCATTTGGGATACCTATGCCGTTGTCTTTAAACCTTAAATAAAGGAAGTCGTTGTCAGCATCCACGGCAATGCTACATGTCTTATTACTTGAATATTTACAGGAATTTTCTATAATGTTGATTATTGCTGTTTTGATTAGTATCTCATTTCCAGAAACCCTAAAGACTCTTTCATCTTCAATTTTATTACTAAGTAATATATGGATTTCAGAGTTCTTTATTCTCTTAAGAATTTCAGATCTAGCTTCCCACAGCGAGTCGTCAATCCGTATAATACTAAAAGAGTCAGGGCTAAAATCAGAGCTTGCGCGAGCCAAAAGAAGTAACCTATTAGCCAGAGCATTTAAATTTTTAATGTCGTAGAGAGCTGCCTCAATTGATTGCTTATATTCTGGGGCGGGTCGGTCATTCATAAGGCTAACCTCCAGATGGCCGGTAATTATAGTTAGTGGCGTTCTAAGTTCATGTGAAGCATTCGCAATAAAATTTTTCTGAGTTTTAAAAGCCGCTTCAAGCCTGTCAAGCATCCCATTAAATGTGTTTGACAACTTTCCTAATTCATCAAGCTCTGTTCCTTCATTAATTCTTTCATGCAAATTTGCATCGGATATATTATTTACCTGATTAATTATATTTGACACAGGCATAAGTGCTCTTGCCGCAAAAACTTTTCCCGCAAAGTAAATAATAATCAAACTTGTTATAAAAACAATTAGAAGTATAAGTCTTAATCTGTTAAGTTTGCTATACCCAAAAATATCAATGGCTGCCGCAAAAACAACAATTCTATCATATTCTCCAGTGTAAAATGCCCCAAGTATCTCATAATCATCTTGTTTAAACCTTACACTGTTCTCTAATCTAACCTTATTTATCATTTCATTCGAAAAGACAAATATATCATCCTCGTCTGAACTGTATATTAGGTTATTCAGATAATCAAAAATATATATCTCTTCACTAGGCAAGCTTAGGGGGTTATTCTTCTCAATTTTACTCAAAAGCTCAGTGTTTATTCCTTCGATTTCCATCAGCATTTGTGCAATAAGTTTAGTCTTGCTTTCAAGGCGGTGAAAAAACTCTTCTCTTCTTCCTTCGGAAAAAGACAAATAAATAGATATGGATGAAATAAGAAGTATTACTGCTACAATCCCAGTAAACTGATAAGTGAGTTTTTGTCTGATTTCCATTACTTCTTTTCTAGCATATAGCCAATTCCTATTTTAGTATGAATAAGCTTTTCGTCATAATCTTTGTCTATTTTTTTTCGCAGAATATTTATATAAACATCCACAACATTTGTTCCCGTATCAAATGTAATATCCCAAATTTTTTCTGCTATTTCAGGTCTTGACAAAACTCTACCTGCATTTCTCATCAAATACTCCAATAAAGCAAACTCTTTCGCCGTTAGGTCAATAGTGTTACCATCTCTTATGGCCATTTTTTTATCAAGGTCAAGAGTTAAACCGGCAATTTGCAATGTGTTTTTAAATTGAGAAATTCCAGACGCCCTTTTAGTTAAAGAATTTATTCTAGCAATCAATTCTCTAAACTCAAATGGTTTTACAAGATAATCATCGGCGCCGGATTCAAATCCACTAACCTTATCGTCGGTACTACCAAGAGCGGTAAGCATAATTATAGGGGTGTTGGGGTCTTTTAATCTGATTCTCCTGCATAGCTCATAACCATTAATGACTGGGATAATAACATCTAATATTATTAAATCATATTGGTTTTTCAAAGCCATGAGTTCTCCGGTTTGACCATCATATGCAAAATCAACGATATATCCGGATTCTTCCAGCCCTTTTTTTACAAGCTCAACCACTTTCGGTTCATCTTCTACAATTAACAGTTTCATGTGAAGTTTATTTCTTAACGCAAAAAAGACAACACTATTATTTTGTAGGTTTAGATATTTGTTCTAATTAGTGAAGCAATAACCCTATCGAACTCGTCCATGTTGAGTGGTTTTGAAAGATACTCATCCAAGCCTTCTTTCATATACTTTTCTCTATCGCCCTCGAATGCATTTGCACTAATTCCTATTATTGGCGGCAACTCATCATACTTCTCTTTCAGTTTTTGGGTAGCAGAGATGCCATCCCTCTTATCTAACAATATTATCTAGCATTAATACCAAATCTTATAATTCTTCAATCCTTAAAAACAATAATTACACTATTTTTGCCTAAGTATTTTAATCAATACACATGGAATCAATAAAAGAAATTTACCGCATTGGACAAGGGCCGTCGAGTAGTCATACTATGGGCCCCAAAAAGGCAGCAGAGGTTTTTTTGCACAAAAACCCAGAAGCAAAAAAATTCAGGGTAACTCTTTTCGGAAGCCTTGCAGCAACCGGCAAAGGTCACTTAACTGATGTTGCAATTATAAATGTTCTTGGAAATGAAAAATCAGAATTGATTTGGAAGCCTGACGTTTATTTGCCTCAACACCCAAATGCTATGAAATTTGAAGCATTAAACGGCAATGAAGTAGTTGATGAATGGACTGTTTTTAGTGTTGGAGGAGGAAAGCTTGAAGGGGAATCTATTGACGAAAACATTTCTTCCATTTACCCATTCTCAACTATGGTTGATATTCTGGCATGGAACAAAAAAACAGGCAGATCGTTTTGGGAATTGGTTGAAGAAGTTGAAGGAAAACAAATTTATGAATACTTAGATGATGTTTGGAATATAATGAAAAACTCCATCAGTAGAGGGTTGGAATCTGAAGGTATTTTACCGGGTGGACTAAAGCTTAGACGTAAAGCAGCAGCATACTTTGTTAAAGCGAAAAACTATACCGGCTCTTTGAAGGATAATACTTTGATTTTCTCTTATGCGCTTGCCGTGGCTGAAGAAAATGCTTGTGGAGGAACAATAGTTACAGCACCAACTTGCGGCTCTTGCGGTGTTGTTCCGGCTGTTTTGAAAAGAATGCAAGACAGCTTCCAGTTTAGTGATGAAAAAATTCATAGGGCTCTTGCAACTGCCGGTATAATAGGTAATCTTGTTAAAACAAACGCCTCAATCTCAGGCGCAAAAGTTGGATGCCAAGGAGAAATTGGAACTGCCTGCGCTATGGCTAGTGCAGCAGTTGCTCAATTACTTGGTGGAACAATGCTGCAAATAGAGTACGCTGCCGAAATGGGGATAGAACATCACCTCGGACTTACATGCGACCCAATTGCAGGTTTAGTGCAGATACCATGCATTGAAAGAAATATTTTCGCAGCAGAGAGAGCATTAAGCACTGCAACATTCGCAATGCTTTCAGATGGTCAGCACTTAGTATCTTTCGATTCAATTGTAAAAACCATGAACCAAACCGGACACGACCTTCCAAGTATTTACAAGGAAACGTCTGAAGGTGGTATGGGGTTGATAAATGTTTGATTTTATAATGAGATTTATTAATTTGCCCTTTCAGGGCGCAACAAACCACGCATCAATCAACCCGAGGCGTTGCCTTCGGGCTAAAATAAGCTGGGCCTTCAGCCCGAAGTAGCAACAAATAAAATGTCAATGATAAAACATCATGAAGCAGCAACTAATTACAACGGTAATATTTTCAGAATAAATCGCCCTGAATGGTAAATTAGGTAAACCCACAGTTGATACTCGGGTAATACGATCTGTAAGGCGAAATAGGTCAACCCAGCGATAACACGTGGGTAATACGCCCTGAAAGGGCAAATTAATTCAGCCCATGGCAACGCCTTGGGCACAATGAACAACGTAACACAATGCGCCCTGAAAGGGCAGCTTATACAAATATATTATGGCACAATCATTATCAAAATTATTCGTTCACATTATTTTTCATATCAAAAACAATTCATGTACAATCCGCAATCAGGAAAAAGAAGAATTATACGCATATATGGGCAGCATTATCAAAGATAATGAATCTATACCCATATTAATAAACGGAGTTGAAAATCATGTACATATATTATGCATAATGTCAAAAAATATAGCATTGGCAAAACTTGCAGAGGAAATAAAAAGGCATAGCAGCCGATGGGTTAAAACAAAAGATAAGTATTACTCGAAATTTGCATGGCAAGGAGGATATGGAGGATTTTCAGTTAGCCCTTCACTTCATGATAAAACCAAAGAGTACATTAAAAAACAGGAAGACCATCATAAAAAAATGAGCTTTAAAGATGAGTATTTGTTGTTTTTAAAAGAATATGGAATAGAGTATAACGAGCAATACTTGTGGAACGATTAAGCTGCCCTTTCAGGGCGCAATAAAATTCGCAATCAATCAACCCGAGGCGTAGCCTTCGGGCTAAAATAAGCTGGGCCTTCAGCCCGAAAATAGCAATGAATAAAATGTAAATGATAAGACACCGTGAAGTCGCATCATAATTAAACTAACGGTAACACTTGGGAAATAACAACTCCCTGAAAGGGCAACTAAATCCAACCCAATGGTAACACTTGGGAAAAATCGCCCTGAAAGGGCAAATTAATTCAGCCCATGGCAACGCCTTGGGCACAATGAACAACGTAACACAATGCGCCCTGAAAGGGCAGCTTAAAATGATTTAATTAAAATTAGTAACGTTTTCCCATTATGAAAAAAACGAATACAACAATACGCACAGCCACAGAAGCAGACTTCCCTGCAATTTTGCAAATGATTAACGAGCTTGCAACATTTGAAAAAGCTCCGGAAAAAGTTACCAACTCAGTTGAGCAAATGAAAAACGAGAAAAATCTTTTTGGTTGCTTTGTTGCTGAAAACGAAAACAAAGAAATAACTGCTTTCGCACTCTATTTCTTTGCATACTATACCTGGGTTGGCAAATCTCTATACCTTGATGATATTTATGTTAAAGAAGAATATCGCGGCAATGGAATTGGCAAAATGCTACTCGACAAAATATTTGAAGTTGCAAAAAAAGAAAATTGCAAACGCCTCAGATGGCAAGTATTAAACTGGAATACTCCTGCAATTGAATTATATAAAAAGATTGGCGCCACACTTGATGATGAATGGATTAATTGTGATTTTGATGAAGAAACAATAAACTTTATTCATTCAATCTAAAACAAATAAATATTTTTGCCTTAAAAATAAACCTATTCTTATGAAAACACTTATATCTGTAAAATTCATTTCGGTGTACTTCTTTTTATTATTAATATCATCGTGTAACTCTAATCAAAAAAATGTATCAATTGTCGTTGATGAATTAAATAAATTGAAGTTAGAATTAGATGTAATAGCTGCTATTTCCAAATCTTACAATATTTTTCAGGAAGATTGGCAAGCTGATGTTTATTATGATGATAAAGCTTTTTTTGTTGAAGCAAAAGGAGAAGCATGGAAGAAAGGCTATTATATAAAAGATGATTCCGTTTTTCTTATTGAAGCATTGCTTACTGAAATTAATGAAAAAATAACTTATTATGTTGAAAAAGACAAATTGATTCATATAATAAAAACAAACACCTTTTCAGGAGAAATTATTGATGTTGAAGTAAATGATGCGTCTATTTCCGCATTCAATGAAGCAAAATATTTTTACAATGATTATATAGTGCCTTTATTGGATAATGAAAATTTTGCATCTAGAGCCGAATCTCTTCCCGGCCAAGACATTGAAGAAGGCAATGAACATTTTAATTACGATGCTTATTTGGCATATTATGCTGCTGAAAACCCCGAAGAGCTTAAGCACTGGCCAAAATATATAGGCACCGGAGATCTTTCATACACTATAAATTATGCCGGTAAATTTTCTTCTCTCTTCATAGAAGATGAGAATGTTCAGGCAAGGCTTAAAAAACTCTTTTCAAGAGATGATTATTTTGACTCTTCATATTTCTGGTTATTACAAGATCACAATATTGAAATAATTGATGAAACTATTTTAAGAGTTAAAAACCCAATAAAAATAGAAGATAAAAAAATTGGATGGTACAATTCCACTGCCATTTTTCTTGTTGATACAAAGTCAAGCAAGTTGCATTTCGCCTTTTACGATCAAGAAGGGAGAGCGACACATTTCTTTTCAGAAGGAATTGGGAACAATTCTTTTGTAAAAAGTTTGCTATCAGAATGGGTTCAATAGTTTTCAAAATTAGAAATCCATATATTTAATCAATATTTTAGCTTAGCGATTTAGTTAACCAAAAACCATAATCGCAAAACATCTCAGTATCGGATTAATTAAATTTTGCAGCCTCATTTTTACAAATAAATGCGCAAAACCTTCTTAAAAGAATATTTATTTTCCCTTTTTACAGAATTCCAATTGTTAATAGCTTATAAAACCCTGCTATTCAGGGGGCTTACGTGTTAATAAAATTTTCTTCAGTATGTTACACCAATTAAAAAAATATCTAAAATTGCAGCAATATTTGAGAGTTTGAAGGGATTAAAAAACTCTTTGTAATAATCAGGTAATCAAAACATTAATTAACTTATTTAATTATGCAAAAATCTTATGTGTATATAATTAAAAATGAAAGCCTTAAAAAAGAATGTTTGGGCGTCTGCTTCAGGTGAGGCTGACGACCAGGAACCTCCACTGCCATATGGTGGAATAGTACAAGCTGAGGTAAATCTGCAACAACCTTGCCCTCCAAATCAGGTTACGCAGGCATTCATTACAAATCGCTTCCCCGGCACCTCACAAGCTGACTGGAATAATTGGCATTGGCAACTTCGCAACAGTTTTAAATCAATAAAAGACTTATCAACCTTCCTTCACCTTTCTCAGGATGAACTTGCTGTTGCAGGCCAAAATACAAATTTGCCAATAAGGATTACACCTTATTACGCCAGTCTTTTAAGTAAATTTAACCCGGATCACCCTCTTAGAAAAACCGTTGTTCCAGTAATGGACGAGTTAATTATGTCTAAAGGTGAAGCTGAAGACCCACTTTGTGAAACTCACGACAGTGTTGCTAAATGCCTGGTTCACAGGTATCCCGACAGATTATTGTTTCTAGTTACAGACTTTTGCAGTGCCTATTGCAGATATTGCACCAGATCTCACATGGTTGCAAAAGACAAAAACCACATTATAAAACGAAACGACTGGCTGCAAGCAATAAACTACATAAAGAACCACACCGAAATCCGAGATGTTATTTTATCAGGAGGAGACCCACTTACACTTCCCGATTGTCACATCGAATTTTTACTATCTCAACTTAGGGCTATTCCACACGTTGAGATAATCAGAATTGGAACAAAAGTACCGGCAGTATTGCCTCAAAGAATTACTCCGGCACTATTAAGAATCCTAAAGAAATATCATCCGCTCTATATGAGCATTCATTTTACTCACCCTGACGAGATTACTCCTGAGGTAAAAAAAGCTTGCAATATGCTGGCCGATGCAGGAATTCCAATGGGAAGTCAGACTGTTCTGCTAAAAGACGTTAATGATGATGTCCCCACTTTTAAAAAGCTTTTCCACGAACTGCTTAAAGTTCGCGTAAGGCCTTATTACATTTATCAGTGCGATCCAATACCAGGGTCAGGACATTTCCGGACTCCGGTAGAAAAAGGACTTGAAATAATTCAAGGCCTGAGAGGCTTTACATCAGGGTATGCCGTTCCTCACTATGTGATAGACGCACCTGGTGGAGGAGGCAAAATACCTCTTCTTCCTGAATATGTTATTGGAAGAAACGACAACGGATTAGTTTTGAGAAATTTTGAAGGAAACGAGTACGTTTATCCGGATTGATAAAGCTTTTTCCCAAGTATTTTTTTGGAAATATGTCATACTGAACGAGGTGAAGTATCTTTTTAGAACCTTCACTTCGCTCAGGATGATTAAAAACAATGCTTTTAATTAATCTATCTCACGAAAAAAAACATTATGATAAAAGTAGGCCTTACATACGACCTAAAATCCGAGTATCTAAAAATGGGCTTTTCTGAAGAAGAAACAGCAGAATTCGACAAGGAAGATACTATTGAAGGAATTGAATCAACTCTGGAAGAATTAGGATATAAAACCGAAAGAATAGGCAATATCAAACAACTTGCTGTTTCATTAGTTGAAGGAAAAAAATGGGATATAGTTTTTAATATTTGCGAAGGAATGTATGGCATTGGCCGCGAAGCTCAAGTTCCGGCTTTATTGGATGCATACAACATTCCTTATGTTTTTTCAAACCCTCTGGTGCTATCGCTTACGCTTGATAAGGCTATGACTAAAAGAGTGATACGCGACTTTGGGTTAGCTACGCCCGATTTCGCAGTTGTCAACAAACCTGAAGATTCTAAAAACGTAAAAATCCCATTACCTCTATTTGCCAAACCTCTTGGAGAGGGCACGGGAAAAGGGATAGACGGCCGCTCAGTAATCAACACATATGACCAACTATATAATGTTTGCAATGATCTACTTGTAAGGTTTGGCCAAGCTGTTTTAGTTGAGAAATTCCTTAGCGGAAGAGAATTTACCGTTGGCATTGTTGGAACAGGAGAAAATGCTAAAGTAGTTGGCTCTATGGAAATTATTCTTAATGAGGATGCTGAGAAAAATGTTTACTCATATACAAACAAATCTGAGTATGAGAAACTTGTTGAATATAAGAATGTTAAGGAAGATATTGTAAAACAATCTGAGAATCTTGCTCTTGCAGCATGGAAAGCATTGGGTTGTGAAGACGGAGGAAGAATCGACATTAGATGCAACGATAACGGCTTGCCTAACTTCATCGAAGTGAATCCGCTGGCAGGATTGAATCCAATACATTCAGATTTGCCTATCCTATCTCGCTTAAATGGCATAAGCTATAAAGAGCTTCTTTCAATGATTATGGATTCGGCAATTAAAAAACTGAAAAGCAATTAATTATGAAAAAGGCTTTAATCCTTATAAATCAATTATCTGAAGCACCTACACCCGACGAACAGGATGTACTTGACCAAGCTCAGGTTGTTGAAGAAGCCTTGCTGAAATTAGGATTTAAAACTGAGAGAGCCTTTTTTAGCTTTAATCTCGAAAAAACAAAACAGCAAATTATTGAATCTAAAGCCGATTACGTTTTCAACCTTGTGGAAAGCGTTGACGGAAAAGCTGAACTTATACACTTCGCTCCTGCTCTACTGCAAAGCCTGAAAATTCCATTTACAGGCTCAGGTGCTGAAACAATGATTATTACAACAAACAAACCTCTGGCAAAGCAGTTTTGCAGGTTTCATGGCATACTTACACCGGATTGGCATATTGCTCCTTCTTCCAAGGACTTAATCCATGATAAAAAGTATATCGCTAAGCCAATTTATGAAGATGCTTCTGTGGGTATTGATGATAATAGTGTTTTTTGGGGAAATGATGTTCAAAAACTGGAGAATTACAGAACTCGCTACGGGAACAATTTTTTTGTAGAGGAATTTATTGAAGGCAGAGAATTTAACATTTCCGTTTTTGCCGGCAAGAAAAAGCCAATTGTATTGCCTCCGGCAGAGATTCTTTTCGTTAATTTTCCTCAGGATAAACCTACAATTATCGGATATCAGGCTAAATGGAAGGAAGATTCTTTTGAATATAAGAATACCCAGAGAACTTTTGAGTTTTCGGCTAAAGACAATGCTCTGATAAAAAAGCTCGAAGCAATAACTGCTCAATGCTGGGAAGTTTTTAACCTAAGGGGTTATGCAAGAGTGGATTACCGCCTTGATAAAAACGGCAACATATACGTGCTGGAAGCTAATGCAAACCCATGCTTATCGGCGGATGCCGGATTCTATGCCGCTGCTATGAAAGCCGGCTTTGCTTTTGAAGATATTATTGATTTTGTTATAAAAGATTGCATAAAATGATGAATGAAAGTATTTCTTTGCGAACAGATGTAGTACATTCTGATATTAAAGCTGTTGAAGAATTAGTTGTTTCAACCGGTTTTTTCCGCGATGATGAAGTTAGGGTTGCTGTTGAAATTGTTGAAGAAAGGATAAAACTTGTTACAGAAAGCGGATATGAATTCATTTTTGCTGAAATAAATGGAGAAGTTGCAGCATATGTTTGTTTTGGACTAATCCCTTGTTCGTTAATTAGTTATGACTTATATTGGATTGTTACAGGTAAATCATTTCAAAAAAAAGGTTTGGGAAAGTTACTGCTTCAAAAAACCGAAGAGATTGTTAAAGAAAAGGGTGGAAAAGCAATTTATATAGAAACATCTTCAAAGCCGTTATACAAGCCAACACAAGACTTTTATATTAAAACCGGATATTCATTAAAATACGTTTATGAAGACTTTTATGAAAAGGATGATGATAAGCTGGTTTTTGTAAAGAAGTTTTAATTAATTGAAATATCTATTGCTTCCTGATTTTCTTCAATTTGAGTCATTTCAATTAGATTTCTAAGTCTTTCAAGTATAAAGTCTTTATACTTTAACTGCAAAAAATGTCCTTCGCCTTCAATCATGTGAGTTTCAACGTATGGAACATTCACAAGTTGTTTTTTAGCAAAATCAACATTCTCAGGAAAGATTAAGTCATCTTCCTGTCCTTGAATAAAGATTACCGGAGCTGTAATTCTATCCCAATATGGCAACATTTCACTCAGAGCATCAAAATGTGAAAGTTTTTCATCATTCGCCACAGTTATCATAGATGGTAACAGCCAGCGAAAAGGGGGGAAACGAACAATATAACTAATAGGATAAGTTGTTTCAAGTCCTGGAGCCAAAGATGCTGAAATAAAAAACAATCCATCAACCTTATCAGGATGCATCATAGCCATACGTGCTGCAACAGAACCACCATAGGAGGCTCCAATAATATATAATGGTCTGGGATAATCTTCATTTTCAAGGATTTTCCACATTTTTTCAGCCTGCTTCTTTATGGATCTTTCAGCTCTTCCAGGGTTGGAAAACCCATATCCAGGGCGGTCGGCACTAATAATATTTGCCCACTGAGCAAGGTTTTCATCTCTATAATAAACATTAAAAACATTCAAACTACTAGGAGCACCGTGAAGAAAAAAAAGAGTAGGAAAACTATCGTTGCGATTAATACTGATATAACTAAGGTTTCTGTCTTTATACTCAAAGTCAATTGAGCGCATTTCAGGATAATCCTGATAAAATCTGTCTGTAGTCTTTCTATAATGAATACATGCAGTGAAAACAAAAAGCCCTATTAAAAATATTAAAGTAATTCTTATTGCACTTCTAACCATAACAAATTAATCTATTGATATTTACGCAAATATAACAAACAAATTTTTTATTAGTTCAATCACATTTCCAAATTACATTATTTTCCTACTCTTTCATTTTACCTCAACCTATTCCCAAGCCTCAATCCAAAATAAATCATTCTAGGCTGATTTGGTCCGTACATATACCCGGGGTCTCTGTCTATACCGGAGTCAAAATCATTTTGATAAGAGTTAAAGATGTTTTTCATACCTCCAAACAACTGCATTATTGCACCATTAACCTTTACATCATATCCAACTCTAAAGCCCATATCTAGGAATACTCTGCTAACTCTAAGCTCTCCATCTTCGGGATTATCAATTTCAGGCCCAAAATATGGCACCAACATCTTTCCAGTATATGTACCCGACGTACTGATAGAAAGTCTTTTTGATGGTTTCCACTCAGCAGTAGCATATCCATAATCATTTGGTGTACGTAAAAATCTTTTTTCATCAAACTCCTGTTCCTCTTCAAACATACTGTTTTGTATTGTAAACCCAAGTTTAAAGGATATTTTCTCTGACGGAATAACCGTGAGCTCTGAATTGATTCCCTTCACGACAGCACCGTCTTCTGCATTTATACGTGTATATTCAACTACTCCAAACTCATCCATTTCTCCATATTCATTAGCAAAAGGATTTTCCAGCTTTGTATAAAAGCCTTCAATTAGCAATCCTGCAATAGTATGACCAAAGGAGTAATTAAAATCTAATGAAGCCATAAAACTATGACTTGATTCCTGCTTCAAACCGGGAGCGTTTCTATGAATTATCTTTCGCGAGCCTGATGTAAGAATATGAAGATCTTCGTCAAACACTTGAGGTGCTCTGTATCCTTTTGCATAGCTTACCCTAGACTGCATATGACTTGATGCATCATACATTAGTGTAATTCTTGGGCTAAGAACATTACCCGAAATATCATTGCCCGGGTTATCAACATCAGAAATATGATAGTTGTCAAATCTCAAACCTGCTGTTGTTTTGAACTTCTTATAGGTATAATCCATCTGTGCAAAGGCGCCGGTTATGCTTATAATCTGATTAGCAATTATAACATTGTCTGTATGAGGCACCTCAACGATTTCTCCATCAATAATTATTGCATTATCATAATCCGGAAAACCTAACTTTTTGTCATTAAGCTGCCCCCCCTGATTTTCAATTCCAAAAACTAATCCGGCATCATTAAACTGCATTTTATATTGAGCACCTGCTGTGTAAGTAAGATCGGTAGTGTGACCGTAATCGCTCAACGACTGTCCGGCTCCGTAATAGGAATCTCTGTTAACATGCTGCGCTGATGCAAATAAAGACAGCATATCAGTGCTACGGAAAAACCTATTGAAGGTAAGTGCTGCTGTTGTGATATTATGATCTACTGCTTCTGCAATATTTGCTTGATGAAGCGGATAATCAAACATATCGCCTCCCCTTCTGCTTTCACGTATATTAAAGAAATCGGCAGTAAGTTTGCTTTTACTGCTGAACCTATGAAAAGCACGTGCTCCTACGCTGGTATTGTCAATAGAAGATAATTCAGAAAACCCGTCATTATTTGCATCAAATGGCTGCCTGTTTCTGAAAAACCCAAAGACAGCAAGGCCTGTTTTGATGTCGGAAGATACAGCCGTTGCACTAAAATTCATAGAATTATCCGGAACATATCGGGCGGCATCAGCCAAACCAACTCCCGTAAGCCCGCCATTAAAACCAATTTCATAAGAGTTGCTAACAGGATCTTTCAAAATTAAGTTCACTGTTCCACCAATAGCATTGCTACCATACAAAGCCGAGCCTCCGCCTCTAATAACCTCAATTCTTTCAACCATATTTGACGGGATAAGCTCAAGTCCATAAACCCCTGCCAATCCGCTAAATATTGGGCGGCTGTTTATTAGAATCTGAGAGTAAGGACCTTCAAGGCCGTTCATTCTCAGCTGGGTAAACCCGCAATTCTGACAGTTGTTTTCCATACGCAAACCGGAAGTAAAATTCAAACCCTCTCCAATAACAAGAGAATGCGTAAGGTTTAAAGTTTTGGGTGCAACAACATTAACAATCACCGATGATTCCCTACGGCGAATCTCATTTCTATCGCCTGTAACAACAACTTCATCCAAACCAATTGCATCATCTACAAGGTTGAAATCAATTTCTAGAGTCACACCAGCAACTATCGTAACTTCCTTCTCTACTGGCTTATAACCTATTGCCGAAGCCCTGATAATATAAGTGCCCTCAGGAACATTTATAATTCTGTAATGACCTGTTTCGTCTGTTGATGTTCCAATTGTTGTGCCGATAAGTGTTATGCTGGCAAAAGGGATATGCTTACCACCGTTTACAACATGACCAAACAAGTGAGCATCTGTTTTTCCTTGCGAAAAAGATAATTGAGTTAAGCTGAAAATTATTAAACTGAATACTATAATTTTTCTGAACATATTTTTATAACAATTCTGCAAAAGGTTCATTCTGTTTTCGCACACTGATTTTAAAGTGCGCAAACTTCCTTTATGCAATATTTAAACTATTTGAATTAGAAGAAGCCTGATAATAGCAGGCAAAGGAATTCTTGCTTAGATGCAAGAAGTATTAAGCGGTGGAGCCTTGTTGAGATAAATTATATGCTCAAGTGATAAGAAAAGTTTGTATTTATAAACAGTAAAAACAGTTTTTGAAACGCTTTTTATAATTGCAAATGCAATAATAGCTGCAGTAAATAACAATAGTAAAGCATCTAAGACAATTAACTCTTCACTACTATGCTGATGACCTGTATTTTGGCTATTTGCAGTAGACTTAGAAAAAGGGTGAGCGTGAGCTACAATAGAATTATTGTCTAGCTTATGGAAGTGAACAAAAAGAACATTATTAAGCCATAAAAGCCCAACAATTGCAACAAGAAAAGCCGTAAAAAAGGGTTTTATTCTGTTCACAGTGTTAAAATTCGCAGTGCAAAATTATTGATTTTTCATTACAGAATTTCCAGCGAACCAACAATAATGATTATTTTATGAAGATTTGTGAAAATTAAATAAGCAAAAAGTAGCTTACTCAACTTTTAAATATCTTATTAAAGATTTTGAATCTCCACCATCCTGAGAAACAACATTTAACAACATTACTTCGCTATTAAGCTCTATAATTTCAGAGGTTTCAATTGTTTCTTCTTGGTCAAACACTTGCATGAGCATACCCTCCCAAATATACCATGTTCCTGTAACAACATTAGGGTTTTCATCGTCTTCTAAATACTGCAATACATAAAACGTTTCATCATCTTCATAAGTTATATACATACCATCTATAACAGCAAGAATCATCATTGCATAAAAACGGTGCATTTCGAGTTCTTCAAATTCTTCTTCTGTTGTTGGATTAGGGAATTCTGCTTCGATAATCTCATTAAGCTGAATAGAAAAATGCTCTGTGTCAATTTTCCAAGTTCCAATAATGTCGTTTTCATTAACCTGAGCACTAACTGCAGTAAATACGAGGCCTAAAAGGATGAGTAAGATTGTCTTTTTCATATCTATTTGCTATTTATTACTAGAAGTTTTTATTAGAAATACAAAACCTTATTCGCACGTAAAACAAAGGTATAAATGTTTTTTATCCAATAACCATATAACTTGCTTTTATAAAAGATTAAAAAAAGAGGCTTTCTCAATTTTTGAGAAAGCCTCTTTTTGATATTAATTGGTTAATTATTTTTAACTATTCTTGAAATCTAACATCAAGAGCCCCGATATGAGTTGGGTTATATGGAACAAGTGCTTCAATTAATTCTTCAAGTGGAGCGTATGCGCTATTTGGAGCTTCACCGCCCTGCACAAAACCATATTGATTAAAGTATCCGGGTGCTTGTGCGTGGTATAAATATGCATCTAAAACTTCCGGATTTATTGTTGGCCATGTTAGCAGTATCTGATTGCGAAAAACATTATAGATAGAGTATTCTTCAAGTAGAGTATATCTGTCATCAGAATCGAGAGTTACCGGTGGCAGACCAACTTCAGCAACTGCAATGTCAAGACTTTTTGAACCCGCAGCAACGAATGCCCAGTTAAAACCTGTCTGTTCTGTAAAAAATTGCGCATTAGGATGTTCTGTGTTTCCATAAATACTCACAATATCTCCTTTCTTGCCTGCAAACATTTTCACAGTAGATACTCCGAAAATATGCTCATTGGCTGGAGGCAATGGTATTCCTGTAACCGTAACAACCATGTGTTGATCATAACCCAAACTTCCTGTTTCTGAATATTCTACACGATAGTATGTATTCATGAATTTTTCGTCAGTATTTCTATCGATATTATAAGAATTCAATATTGATATTCCATCAATAGGAGCAAGATTCCAAAATACTTGCAAGGCAATGTTGGTAGTATAATCAGAATACATTTTTGCAGGCACATCATCAATGTCAGTTACTGTCATTCTGTACTGATATGTTTTACTTTCAAATGTTACGTTTTCAATGATGCTGATATGTTTCTGTCTGCCATCAGAATCGCTCACTATAGTAAGTTCAAGCGGCCTGTTTAGATTGTTAAGCGCAATCATTAGCATAACGTTTTCAGTTAATTCTGCTGCACCTTCGCCCAAATTAATAAAGTTTCTCAAGTGCTCGTAAATATCATTACCGCTTATTGTATCAACTTGAGCTGTTTTTTTAGATGTGTTGGAACTGATAGATTTAGGAATTTCGACCTTAAATCTTTCGGGCACAATACTGTCTTTGTCAGGATCTTCTTTCTGACATGATGAGAATAAAGCCACTGTAATAATAACAGCTGCTGATAGGATTACGTTTAAAATTCTTTTTGCAAACAGGCTATTTGATCTTGTCATACTACCTGAATTTTTCTGATTCAAAATTTGTGTTTTCATCTTTTTAAAGTTTAAAGGGTTTGTGAATTATGCTTTTCACTCATAATACACATGAAAATTGTTTTACCCTTATTCTTTGAGAAAATATTTTATTGTCCCACTTCTAATGTGTCTCTCATTACATCACAAACAGCAAAAAATCCAAGTGCTCCACCTGAAATATTACCAAGAGGATTTGCTCTGGAGGCCTCAAATAAACTTCCCTGCCATTGGCTTTCTATTAGCACTGCTCTTAAATAGGCTCCAAACTCATCGTTTAGGGAATACTTTGAGCAATAAGCTATACTTCCTTGAGGAAAAAATACTTTTTCTCTGTCTTGTGGTGCAACAATATAACTTACATCTATTGTTTTAAACTTATAAAACTGCAACCTTGCACTTGACAATGAGTCTGGATGCTCATACCCTGGAATATGATTCCACACAACTATTACATCCGTAAACGACTGCTCCACAGGGCTGTATTGATAAAAATCCCATAGCAATCTGTATGCATTAACTTCAGGAAAATAAACAAATGGAGGAGTATTATATATTTGCAAATTAACCATATTAGTTGTAGCAGTGTATTCTATGGTATCTAATTCAATTTTTAAAGTATATTCGACATCCGTTGCTCCCCTGAATTGTTCAGTACTATAATAAACTCCGGGGTAAGATTCCGACTCCTCAAACGAAATTGAATAAGGCTGAAAGGAAACTGAAACTTTAGCTCCTGTAACCGGCAGTGGATTTGCATTCATATCTGTAATTGTATATGACAGTTTAATCTCCTGAGTTTTGAATTCACTTGTTATTATAGCCTCAACAACAATACTGTTAAGATCCTCTGTTTGAAGATCCCAATCAATTGGTTTTTCGCAGCTAAATGCAACTAATGATATAAAAATAAATCTATAAAATCGTTTCATAATATCATTGTTTCGTTTTCTAAGGTGCTCTGCACCTATGTATTTCTTTTCTCCCTCAGATTGCGACAATATCCGCATTTTTTAACCACTAAGTCCACTAAGTGTTTCGCAAAGTTCACAAAGCAGCAAACACAAAATCGCATCAACTAATCAACACACCACCACATTACAACTTAAACCTATAACTCAAAGACGGCATTATACCTGTCATATACTTCATAGTGCTCATAATTTCGTGAGTACCATATAAATTTGCAGGAACCACTATGTGTCCGTCTTGTGTTTCTACTTTGTTAAAATTTACAGATACCGCATTATGCCTATTGTAAAGGTTGTAAATACCAAAATTCAGGCTATGTTGATATTTTCGGTGCGGCTTGCTCAACTGCCATGATAAAGCCCAATCTAGCCTATGATAGTCAGGCAATCTGTCGTTGTTTTTTGCACCATAAACAGGCACAAGATTGCCGTTGAAGTAATAAAAACTAACCGGTGTTGTTATTGCAGATCCAGTATAATAAATCCAATTTACCGACATGCTAAACCTTGGAGTAAACATCCACGACAGATAAATTGAAAAATCATGAGGTCTGTCGTAAAATGCCGGATATGGCTCATTATTATTCAAATCTGCAAATTGATTAAACGCTCTTGAATATGTATAACTAACCCATCCTGTCATTCTTCCCTTTGTTCTTCGCAAAGAAAACTCTACTCCGTATGATTTGCTTTCGCCAAATCGCAATTCGCCCTCAATAAGAGGATTTAACAACAAACTGGCATGATTTACATATTCGATCTGATTATACATTTTTTTGTAGAAAAGCTCTGTAGTAAACTCTAAATGGTACGACATCAGATTCGAATATCCCAATGTAAACTGTCTGGCTTTTTGAGGTTTGATATTCTGCCCGCTTGGCATCCATATTTCAAATGAAGATAATGGACTAATTGAGTTTGATATCAAATGAAGATATTGATTATAATTGCCAAAACTCGACTTAAGTGATGAAAATTCATTGATACTGTATTTTGCACTTAGTCTCCAATCTATATTTACATAAGTTTTGGCTTTAGAGTCTTCGTTATAAAACAAAGATTCTACAACTTCATAGTTTTCATCAAAAGTATATACTCTTACAGGGCCTTTGTGTATCCAAACCGGCACCTTAACACCTGCTTTCCACGACCATTTTTCATTCAATCGTTTTTCTCTGCTGAAATATAAACTTGTAAGTGAAGCTTTACCTGCAGATACTTGCGGTATATAAGGATTATATTCTCCCGACATTGAAAACATATTGCCCGGATTTATACTATGATTTGTATAAGAAGCTCCAAAAAGAATTGTTTTATCAGGATTTGGGAAATAAGAAAAGTCATATTTTACAGTAAAGTCAGAAATACCTGACTGCCAAGGATCTCCTCCTGTAAGCAGATTATATTTATAATCGCTCAGATAAACGGTGGCATTTGAAAATAATCTGCTGCTAAAAATGTGATTCCATCTGAGAGTTGAAGTAAAATTACTCCAAACCAGACCTGTTGAAGATACTGTTCCACTGTTGGTATAATTATCCTTACTATAGAAAAATGAATAATAAACCCTGTCTCTATCTTTTATTTTCCAATTCAACTTAGCATTAAAATCCATTATATAAAGATCAGCATTTGGCATACCGGAGCTGTAAAGCCATTTAAAATTTGAATGACGATAAGCAGTATAAAAAGAAGCCTTTTCTCTATAAATAGGACCTTCTAAAGACAATCTATACATTAAGGGATTCAACATGCCGTCGACACTAAACTTTTTCATGTTTCCATCCTTAGTCTGAACATCAATTAAACTTGATAATCTTCCGCTTTTATCAATAGGAATATCTGCCTTATAAATGCTAATATCTTTAGCAACTTCAGGAGTAACAACAGAATAAAAACCATACAAATGAGCAGGATTATATATTGGTGCCTCATCTACAAGTATAAGATTCTGATCTTTATTGCCCCCTCTCACAAAAAAGAAAGCTGAGCCATCGCTGTGAGTTTGTATTCCAGTAAAACTCTGAAGGCTTTTTATTAGACCCGACTCTCCGGCAAATTCAGGAAACTTCTCTAGACTTCTTGGGTTTACAGAAATGTAGCTGCTTTGACTTCTTTTTAAATCCTCGAGCTGCTCGTCTACAATAATTGTTATTTCTGTTAGAATTTCTGTATTAAGCTCAAGATCAGCATTTATCCTCGTATCTTTTTCTAATAGCAGCTGTTTTGTTTGCCTTATAAATCCAACATAAGAATATATGATTTCGTAATCTCCGGGAGGCAAACTCAGTGAGTAAAAACCATAGGCATTACTTATTGTACCTGCAGTTGTATTATTTGCAAAAACCGTAGCTCCCGGCAATGTTTCTCCCGTTTCCTTGTCTTTTATATGTCCGCTTATTGTAACCAAGCTTATAACTTCTTTTTTGGGCTTGGCTTTTTTTATAACAATCTGATTCTTAACAACACTGTAATCTAAAGAAAATTCTTCAGCAATGTTTTTTAAAACAACATCCAGAGTTTCATTTTCATATTTTAATGATATTCTTTTCGATGAAGCAATTGCACGGCTGCTATATGAAAAATATACAGATGACTTGCTGGAAATTTCTTTAATAATCTCTTCAATGTCGGCATCAACAAGTTTTATTGTTATTCTCTTTTGTAATATTGATTCCTGAGAGAATAAACCACTCGAAAAAAACAAAGCCAATGCAAAAAAAACAATGTGTCGGGATTTCATAACAGTTTTATTTACAGCCCTCTCCTACCACGTATATTACCCCTTCCGAGCGAACATATCTAATATCGAATGTCTCTTTAATTATAGACAACATATCTTCAAGAGTTCTATCTGAAAATGTTGCCGTTAGAATGCACTCTTCAAGAATAGAATCTCTTATCTTAATGCTTGAACCATAAGTGCTGTTTATAACACTAAAAACTTCAATAAGATTAGTGTCATCAAACACAATGTGCTTTGTTTTCCAAGAAATCAAATTAGGATTAATACTTTCCAACACTTCCGGCACTGTTAATTCAATATTATAAACACCTTTATTGCCGGGAGTAATTTCAACCCTTTTCTTTTCAGGAGTAACAAGCGCAACCCTTCCGGAATAAACAACAACCTCAACATTCGGATCGTCTTTTCTGGCTTTCACCCAGAAAGATGTGCCTAGCACAAATATCTCAGCGTTATGAGTTTCGACAATGAATGGTTTATTATCAATCTTTTCAACTTCAAAATATGCCTCACCTTCTAACTTAACTCGTCTTTCATTTGATTTAAATTTCGCAGGATATTTTATTACAGAGTTATAACTCAAGCTTACTTTAGAACTATCTTCAAAAACATACTCAACAACTTTATTTTCAGCAACTAGTGATTTTTCTCCAGGTTTTGCAAAGTAGTACGCAATATAAGTTCCTACTATTAGAATCAACGCTGCTGCTGCAATCCTCAAAGTAGTTTTAAATAAATTCCCCGAATAGAATGGTTTTATTTTCCCTTGCTCTTCATTAACAGTTATTGCCGCCACTTTCTTCCAGGCATTTTCCTTGTCAAAACTGTAATTTTTGCTCACGGCCAACTTCCAACTTCGTTTTATTTCATAAAACTGTCTTTTCTTGTCAGCATCAGATTTAACAATAGACTCAAGCAGTTCAACTTCTTCAGTTGAAGCATTTCCCGACAGGTATAATGCTGCCAGAACTTCAAAATCCATATGTTCGCTACTTGAGTTCATAATCTATTTTATATACACATAAAACACTTTTTACCCTTACTCGCAATTCGCTTTTTTATCAATTTTGTTAGCAATTCTATAAATGTATATACCTCTATACCCTTATACCCTTATACCCTTATACCCTTATACCCTTATACCCCAAATCCCTTTCAATTCAAATTCCCCCAATACCAAATCAGCAAAAGAACAAAATAATCTTTCAGCTCTTCTCTCAATATTTTGAGAGCTTTCGACATTTGAGCTTCAACTGTTTTTTGAGAAATTCCAAGCTTTTCGGCAACTTCTTTATACTTCATATCTTCAAAGCGGCAAAGCATAAAAACCTCCCTACATTTATCCGGCAATTTATCAAGAGCTCTATTAATTTGATTATTCAAATCACTCTCAGAAACAACATCTTTACCTTCAACCGGAATTTCCATTTCTAACTCAAAATCCAAATAATAACTTCGATACTTTTTATTATCGCGTATATAATTAAGGCTTCTGTTTTTTACTGAAGTAAACAAATATGTTTTTACCGATTTATCTTGATCAATTGTGTTGCGTTTTTCCCAAAGATTTACAAAAACTTGCTGAACAATTTCCTCTGCACTATCATTGTCGCCTAGAAAAGATACAGCAAACCTGCAAAGAGAGGTGTAATACTCATTAAAAACAACCTGGAACGACTGTTTGTCGATTATTTTCTCCGGCATTGTCATTTAAATTTCTGTGACTATTGATATGCTAATTTAAAAAAAAACATTGAATAAACGCGTGGCAAGATAATTGTTATGCAAAAAACATAGAAACACTTAGTTCACAAAACCAATTTCTGAATATATTTGTAATTGTTAATATGAAACTATCAGAAAGAGGAACTATAAAAACCCAATAATAAGCTCGTATGAAATTAAAATTAAAACCACCAAAAGTTAACGGTCGCATAGCAGTTGTTGTTGCTGCCGTTATTTTTTCTTTTCTAGCAGTTCAATGCGAGAAGGATCCAATTAAGGGATGGACATTTTATTATGAACCACCGCCTGCGCCGAAAATTCAAAGCATGAATTCAATCATCAAGAATTGTGAAGCACCTTTTCCGGTCACATTTTATCAGCAAACTGATTACCTGCTTGGCAATGTAAATTATTTTTGGGATTTTGGTGATGGCAATACATCAACAGATAAAAATCCAAATCATATATATACCGCTTCTGGGAATTATACTGCAAGGCTGATTGTTTCAAATGAAATTGGTGCCGACACAGCATATTTACCAATGCCTGATTTAGCTCTGACTACAATACCTGTAGTTGCAGATTTCAGCTACGAACACTTTAACAACAATAATTACGCTCCAAATAAAGCTCTGTTTACAAATAAAACAACAGGAGCAAATCAGTTTTACTGGTATTTTGGCGATGGTGGGGAACTAAACCACGACAATCCTCAATATGTTTACCAGAACGCAGGCACATTTACAGTAAAGCTGCGTGGAACATGTACCAATGGGACCTTCGATGAGGTTACACAGCAGGTTTTTGTTATTCCGCCGCCTCAAAGAGTATTTATAGACTCTATAAATCTGATGTTGCCTTCAATATTTAAGAGCAATCCTATCTACATAGAAATGTATCATAACACGATTTTTGTTGGAACTACAAGAATACTTTCTCCAAGCAGCTATCCTTTTAAATTTAAAAGGCCTGCAGACTTCCCCGGAGGCTATTTCTTTGATTACGTTCAATTTACAAGCAATGAGGTTTTTAAATTTGTTATTTTAAGGTATAATGGCACTGAAGAACCACCAACATTTTTGTATGAAATTGTTTTGGCCTCTGTTGATATTCAAAATAAATTTTATCCTAAAACATACTTTCAGCTGGAGACTATTCCAAGAAATCCTGATGTATTTATCGACCTTTATTTAAGCTATTAATCCTGAAAATCTGAATTATGATAAAAAGAATATTATTACTCGCGATATTTTCAGTTATAATAACTGAAGCATACACACAACCTGACATGAATTATTGGAATCGTGTCAGATATTTCAAAATTACAGGTGGAACAGTTACTCCTTGCCCAGAATTCAGTGATGCAACAGAAAATGGTTTATTTGCAAAAGACGGATATCAATTCGGATTTGATTACAACTACATGATTGCCTATGGGTTTGGACTTGGTTTAAATCTGGAGTTCAACAGGTTTCACTTCAACAAAGAAGCCTTTGCCAGTTTTGCGCAACCGGATTACATGGCAGTAATTGGAGGCTACAGTTCTAGCAAATTTGGACTAAATGCATTGTTTAATTTGCCTATTGTTGTAAGCCCTGATATTTTTACAATAAATCTTTACGCCGAAGGAAATGCTGGCATCAGAAGCATATCTATTCCATCTATTGATCTTGAGTATAATGAAATTGTGAATTATTATACCGAAGTAAAATATCGTTCAAGGCCAAGCTCTATGGGATATCTTGGTTATAGCGGTGGTATTCAATTTATTTTTAAGAATAAATTCGGCATTAATGCTTCATATAGCGCACTAAACAGAAGAATTAACAGAATAAACTATTCTGTTAGGATGTTTGATGCCCAAGGTGAATTATACGAAGAAGAGAGATACATTAGCAACTACCTAGATCATACAGGTTTGCAATTTGGAATATTTTTTATGTTTGGGAAAAAGTAGTTAGTTACCAACCTATTCCCAGTCTCATTCCGCCAATTATCATCATTCCGGAGTAACCAAACTCGTAGAAGTTGTAATTGTCTTGATAATGCAAATATCCTTCAGGAGTTGTAACTTCCGACATCTTAATTGAAAATCCGCAATAAAAATCTATTGCGAAGTTTCGGGCTGGCAACAATTGATAGCCCAAGGTGCCTCTGATATTTCCTGTGTGGATTTGTTTATTCCATTCACTATCTACATATCGAATATACGTTAGATTATTCTCAGTATATGTTTCCCATAAACTTCCTGAATATTTCTGAGCGATATAAAGATAACCTGCACCTGCTGCTAGATACATTCCTCCTCTATTTCTTATACCATGAGGATACCATCTATAGATAAGGTCTACACCTGCACCCGACATACTATTAACCTTCTGAGTGCCAAGCAACCAATTTCCGGGCTTGTCTTTGTGATATATTGATGGAGATATAGTAATCCAATTATGAGGATTTTCTAATTGTTTGTCGATTTCCAGTCTTATTCCATTTTGAAACAAATACTGAGGCACGCCCATAACCCATATTTTGTTGCTGTTTAATTCTTCTTTACCTGCCTTTAGAACAAAAGAAGAAAGTAATAAAAAACACGCAATAATTATCTTGAAAAACTTCATGGCTTTTATCATTAATGTTATTGTTTTATTTTAATGGCAATCCTATTCTTGCACCAAGCAATAAAATAGTTCCTGAATAACCGTAATCATAATAAAAATCGTTGAATTTTTTAGGATTAGAGCCATCTGAATTAATAAAAGAATGTCTAATGCCCATACCCATATAAAAATCAAAAACTACTGTTTTTCCGGCCCCGCTATATACTCCAATTGTAAAATCCAAAGCGGCTTTATGGATTTTTGAGTTTCTTTTTAAATAAAGCATACCGGAAGTTTCTTTATATTCAACATTTGTGTACTGATAACCCGGACCCCAGGCAACATATACAGGAATGCTTCCATAACCTAGCCCTGGATAATACCTATGATATACAGATAAACCAACCCCGGCTGCATTTGTATAATCACGAATTAACAACATTTTACTTCCCACATAAATTACAGGTGCTGTTTGTATCCAGTGATTGTTTGTAATTTTAATATCAAAATCTACTCTCAATCCACTTGCAAAAAAATACTGAGGCACAATACTAAGAATTTTAGATTCAAGTAAAACCTCTTTTTCTTCTGCCACTTCTTCATATACTTCATGTTTTTCTATATCTATCTGCCCAAACACAAGCAGTGGAAAAAGCAACAGGAGTGAAATAAAAAATCTCTTCATATCAATATATTTTAATTAATAGACATTGTTTTTGTGAAACTGTATATATCAGGAGTTAGTAGTAAGTGAACTAATTAGCGTTATATTTTCACCATCATAATCATACTGATAAATACCGTTTTCAGTTAACACATACAATCTTCCATTTTTAGGGATAACATCTATAGCCTGAATATCGAATGTATGTTTAAGTTCAATTTCATAGCCGTTTGTTACAGTATAAACTTTAAGTACATTATCGCACACAAAAAGAGTTTCTCCATCTATACCAAGTCCTCTCGGATTAACCATTTGATATTGAATTACTAGCTCTGGTACAATCACATTGCTAATATCAAAAATAAGAAGCTGGTTAGCTTCTGCCCAAGTGAAGTCAGGATTACTTCTTATTGTTGCATAGGCATAATTTCCCTGAACAACCACTGGGTCTCTGGCTACAAAATGAGCGGTAAAGCTTTTTCTAACAGGGCTAGAAGGCTCTTCAAGGCTATAAATATACATTCCATTGTTTGCACCTATAAACAAGTAATCTTCTGTCGGAAAAATTGTTTCAATCCCAAAGCCGAGGTATTGTTTGTTTTCATGAACAATATCTGCAGGATTTGAAATATTGAAAGAATGAAGGTTTTCATAGTCAACTGTATAAAGATAGTTATCTTTAATAGTAAACCTAGCCATAGAACCACCCGTTCCGGTATCGCTCTCCACATTATCTTTATCGCATGATAAAGTAATAAATGTAATTGCGGTAATTATATATAACAGTTTTTTCATCTCTAGTAATTTGTTTTTATTTTCTGAATGGAACTCGAATAAAAATATTCATATCAGTTTCGTAGATTTAATTAAAAATATCCCCTATTTTTTAACCCAGGCTACGATAACTGTATTAACCGGCCTGCTATATACAGAATATCCGTAAGGGATAAAGTCTAAATCAGGAGGCGTGAGTTCAGGGAAGACATCACTAACTCTATTCAACACCTGAATTGTAGGGTAAGCGCTAATATCAATAGAAACAAGATCAACAGCATTATCAGCAAAAAGCACATTATCCTTAATAGCAACATCGATAGTTCCGGGAATATTAATAAATCCGATTTTTTCCGGAGTTGAAGGAGATGAGTTATCAATCACATGAATACCTTTATAAAGCTCAACAATATATATATTGTTGCCATAAATGTAGACTTTACCTGAATTTACAAAATCCTGAGGTTGTAGGTTAATAACACTATTTTCGAGATCAGCCTTATGCATCAAAACCGGATAATATTCTGTCCAGTCGAGATGATCATAATCCGGCCTCCAGCTAAGCAAAAGGAGCAAAGCCGCAAAAACAATTATCTTTCGTAATGTTTTCATTTAATTTAAGTTTTGTATATACTGAAATTTTTTGCAAAGCTAAAACAAAAATATATAGGAATGTATAATGTTGAAATCTATTATTAAAACATGCGTTTTGATATTACAAAATTGGCGTTATATCAAAAAGTATAGATTTACCAAACTTATCTATTGAACTATAAGACCATACACCCAATTTATCAACACTTCTGAAAGTTAAAAAACCTCAAAAAATCAGCATTTCACAATATTTATAAAACCTATTCAATACTTTTACGTTCTGATTTTTAAACCATGCTGAATTCAAGTCACAAATGCAACTTTTTGTTTAATCAAATTTAATGATAAAAACTCAATTGGTGATAAGAACCCCAATTTTTTTCTTGGTCTGTTATTTAACTTGTGTTGAACATATTGAATTTGTTGATTAGTAATATTTTCAAAAGAAGACCCTTTAGGAAAGTATTGCCTGATAAGCC
>Ga0208244_100555_pt1 | contig 33407 bp, 29 predicted proteins | sample SubbioCR12Aug_5A_FD_184828 | JGI IMG/M metagenome (GOLD analysis project Ga0208244, IMG submission 184828) | Serpentinite rock and fluid subsurface biosphere microbial communities from McLaughlin Reserve, California, USA - CR12Aug_5A (SPAdes) | ecosystem: Environmental > Terrestrial > Deep...
CGGACGCAGGGTCGTTTCATCCCGCGGCACGGTCGGTAACTTCGAAACCACCGTGGCAGGCCCGGATGGAGAGCACACCTTCGGGCACGGGGTGACCGTCATCGCCACCGGTCTGCAGGAGTGGAAGCCCGCGATCTACGGGGCCGGTGAGGACGCACGCGTGGTGACGCTCTCGGAGTTTGAGGCGCGCCTCATGGCAGGCGGCGAGTCGCCTGTGGGAACCCCGGCATCTGTGGTCATGCTGTTGTGCGCCGGTCCCTGGGATCGCATGCCCTTCTACTGCAGCCGCACCTGCTGCGCCCAGTCCCTTGCCGCCGCGTTGGCGTTCAAGAAGGATCACCCCAAGGTCCCTGTCACGCTCATCGCCCGCGAGATCCGAACCTACGGGCTCACCGAAGATCTGTTCACCCAGGCGCGGCAGGCGGGGATCGTTGTCTTCCGTCACTCGGCCGAGGAGCCCCCGCGGATCACGCGCACTCCCGAGGCTCTAACCGTCACCGTGCGGGACCAGGCGCTCGGCGAGGATATCACCCTGGACGCCGGCCTGCTTGTGGTGGCGCCGGCCCAGGTGCCCTCGGACGGCGCGTCCGACCTCACCACGATCTTCAAGGTTCCGGCGTCCGCCGACGGTTTCTTCCTGGAGGCCCATGTGAAGCTTCGGCCGGCGGAGTTCGCCGGCGAGGGGCTGTTCCTCTGCGGAGGAGCTCACTACCCCAAGCCGCTGGACGAGGCGATCGCCCAGTCCCTGGCATCGGCGGCACGGGCCAGCACCCTGTTGTGGCGCGACAGCCTGGAGGTCGGCGGCGTGGTGACAACGGTCGAGCGCGACCGCTGCACAACCTGCCTGACCTGCCTCCGTGTGTGCGCCTACGACGCCATATCGTTCGATGCCGACGGCATCGCCGTCATTGAGCCCACCCGCTGCCAGGGCTGCGGCCTGTGCGTGGCGGTGTGTCCGGGCAGCGCGCTCAGCCTGGGACACTACTCGCGCGACCAGATGCTCGCCAAGATCGCCACGCTGTTGGGCGAGATGGAGGCCGTCCGTGTCTACTGACGTTGCCCAGGTCCCGACGGAGGCCGCCCCGGCCGCGGTGGAGATCGTGGCCTTCTGCTGTTTCTACTGCGCCTACGCCGCGGCCGACCTGGCGGGCGTGATGCGCCTTTCCTATCCGCCCAACGTGAAGGTGGTGCTGCTGCCGTGCACCGGCGGGATTGACCCCCTCTACATCCTGCGCGCCTTCGAGGCCGGGGCCGACGGGGTGTTCGTGGCAGGGTGCCTGGAAGGGCAGTGCCACTACCAGGTAGGCAACTACCACGCCAAGGCGCGTGTCCGATACCTCAAGGAGCGCCTGGAAGAGGCAGGCATCGGCGAGCAGCGCCTGGAGATGTTCAACCTCTCCTCGGCCCAGGGCCCGCGGTTCGCCGAGATAGCCCGAGAGATGACCGATCGCATTACGGCACTGGGTCCGACGCCGATCAGACGGGCGCGGACCGGAGCAGACCGGTGATGAGGTCAACGATGATTCGTCTTACGCTGGCGCAGGAGATTCAGGAGGAGAGCGGCCAGGATCTATCGCTCTGCTTCCAGTGCAAGGTGTGCACCAGCGGGTGCCCGCTGGCCGGGGAGATGGACCTGGCGCCGCACGCCGCGATGCGCGCGCTGCAGCTTGGGGTTGACGAACGGCTGCTGCGGAGCAACACTTTCTGGCTGTGCGCCTCCTGCCAGGCGTGCACCGCACGCTGCCCCCAGGGGATTGATGTGGCCCGCGTTATGGATGCGCTGCGGATCGTCGCTGCACGGCGGCGGGTCCCATCAAGCGTGCCCGAGGCGCTGGTCTTCACGCAGGCTGCGGTCCGCAGCATCCGCTTGTTCGGCCGGCTGTTCGAGGCGGGAGTGGGGGCAGAGGTCAATCTCCGGATGCGCCAGCCGCTCCGCCAGGGGAAGTTCGCGCTCCGGTTGCTCAAGGCAGGCAAGCTTAGGCTCGTGCCCGATCTGCCCGGCCGCCCCTCGGACAGGCAGGCGGAAGTGGGCGAGATCGCATACTACCCCGGGTGCGCGCTGCACGCCAGCGCGAGGGAGTACGATACCTCCACGCGCGCGGTGGCCGCTACGCTCGGGGTGAAGCTGCGCGAGATCAGCGGGTGGCGGTGTTGCGGGGCCAGTGCGGCGCACCAGACTTCCGCCGATCTGGCCCTGGAGCTGCCGCTGGCCAACCTGAGCCTTGCGGCCCGGGCAGGGCACGCCGCCGTAACCGCGCCCTGCGTCGCCTGCTTCTCACGCCTGCGCCATGCCCAGGTGGAGGGCGCAGACCGGGCGCCGCAGGCGCTGCGTGTGCAGCACCTGCTGCACACCTTCCTGGAAGGCGGGACGGAGTCGGTTCGTGCCAAGGTCAAGCAGCCGCTGCGTGGCATGCGGGTGGCCTGCTACTACGGCTGCCTGCTCACGCGGCCGCCCGCGGTCACCGGCGCCCAGCGCCCGGAGTATCCGATGGAGATGGACCGGTTGATCTCAGCGCTGGGCGGGGTGCCGGTCCCCTGGTCGTACAAGACCGAGTGCTGCGGGGCCGGGCACGCGATCGTGCGTCCGGGCTTGGTTATTGAACTGACAGGCCGCATCCTGCGGGACGCTCAGGCCGCCGGCGCGGAGGCGGTGGCGGTGGCCTGTCCTCTTTGTCACAACAACCTTGACGCCAGGCAGGAAGAGGCGGCGCGCTCCGCCGGGCTGCCGCCCATGCCGGCCTTCTACTTCACTCAACTAATGGCAATCGCCTTTGGCCTCCACGGGCAGGCCGTGGGCTTGGAAGGTTTGATGACCGATCCGCACCCTCTGCTCCAGATGCGGGGGCTGACCGAGAGCGGCGCAGAGATCTGATCACAAGGAGGTAGACATGTATCCGGAGCAACCGATCAACGAGTTCCTCGTCAAGCTTGCCTCAGCCGCACCGGAGCCGGGAGGTGGAGCCGCGGCAGCGCTGACCGCGGCCACCGGCGCCGCGCTGGTCGGCATGGTGGCCAACCTGACCGTCGGCAGGGAGAAGTTCGCGGCGGTCCAGGCGGAGATGGAGCAGGCCAGGGATCGGGCCGACGCGCTGCGCCTGGAGTTCTTGGCGGCCATTGACCAGGACGCCGAGTCGTTCCGACGGGTCATGGAAACCTACAAGCTGCCCCGCGAGACCGATGAGCAGAAGGCCGCCCGAAAGAAGGCGATCCAGCAGGCTCTGCGCGAGGCCTCCGAGGTTCCGGCCGCTGTGATCCGCCTGTGTGAAGAGGTGGCCCGCTGGAGCAAGGTCGTGACCGAGAAGGGCAACCCGCAACTGATCACGGACGCCGCCATCGCGGCGCTGCTGGCCGATTCAGGGGCGCAGAGCGCCGCCCTCAACGTCAAGATCAACCTGGGGCCGATCGGAGATCCCTCGTTCACCGACCCACTGTGGGCAGGGATTCAGGCCACGCTTGAGGGCATACGGGCGGTGCGCGACGAGGTGCTGAAGATTACCTACGAGAGGCTTGGGTGAGCGCCGATGGCGGAGATCATTGACGGCAACGCTGTCGCCGAGGAGATCAAGTCCGAGCTCAAGGCCGAGATCGCAGGGATGCGGGCGGGGGGACGCAATCCGGGCGTGGCGACGCTCCTGGTCGGAGATGACTACGGCGCGAAGATGTACCGGCGCCAGGTCGAGCGCACCGCGGCCGAGATAGGGTTGGCCTACAGGGATGTCTCGCTCCCGGCAGAGGCCACACCGGCGGACGTCCTAGCCGGGATGCACGCGCTCAACCAGGACCCAACGGTGCACGGCATCCTCCCGCTGCGGCCGTTTCCCAAGGGGATACCTGAGGCGCCCGTGCTTGATGCGATGGACCCTGCCAAGGACATTGACTGCCTGCACGCGATCAACGCCGGCCGGCTGTCCCTGGGGCAGCCTCTGGTCTACCCGGCCACCCCATGGGCCTGCTACGTGCTGTTGGAGCGGTTCTACGCCCACAAGGGGCTGGATCCGAAGACGGCTTTCGAGGGCAAGGAGCTGGTCATAGTAGGACGCAGCAACATCGTGGGCAAGCCTGCGTACTTCCTGGCGCTGGAGCGAAACGCGACGGTCACCACCGTGCACTCCTTCACCTCAAGGGCCGGCACCCTGCCCGCGCACACGCGCAGGGCCGACATCCTAATCGTAGCCATGGGCAAGACCGAGTTCATCACCGCTGAGATGGTCAAGCCGGGCGCCATCGTCGTGGACGTGGGCATCAACATGAAGCCGGTGCTGGACGGCGCGGGTCAGCCGGTGCTTGACGACCGCGGACGTCCCAAGCGCAAGACGGTGGGCGACGTGGCCTTCGACGAAGTCCGCGAGGTCGCGGGCGCCATCACCCCCGTGCCGGGCGGAGTCGGGTCCGTCACCAACATGCTGCTCATGCGCAACGCGGTTCGCGCTGCGGGGAGGGTCTGATGATGCCGGCTGCAGCTTCGGGCACCACGGCCCGGCCGCGCAAGACGGTCTACCTGGGTCATCCGCTGGCCGAACCACCGCCGCCCGAGCTGCTGGCCATCCTGGAGCGTCACCGGGGCCGCAGTGATGTGCTGGTGACCGTGTTGCAGCAGATCCAGGCGCAGTACGGCTACCTTCCCGAGCGCTCCGTGCGATACGCCTCCCGGGAGCTGGGTATTCCCCTGGCGCGCTTGTACGGGGTGGCGACGTTCTACAACCAGTTCCGCTTCACCCCACCGGGCCGCATCCAGTTGCAGGTGTGCTGCGGCACGGCCTGCCACGTCGGGGGCGCTCCGGCTATCGTGGAGAGGCTGAAGGCGCACCTGCAGATCGCGGAAAACCAGACGACCCCGGACGGGATCTTCACCCTCCAGACCGTCTTCTGTGTCGGTTGCTGCAGTTTGGCCCCGGTCGTCATCGCCAGCGGCGCGGCACACGGCCGTATGACGCCGGGAGGAGCCGAGAGCCTGGTGCGCGATCTGGGTGCGGCAGAGGAGGGCCGTCCGTGAGGTCCACGATCAAGGTCGGGACTTCCACCTGCGGCCTGGCCACAGGGGCCGAGGCCACTTTCCGCGCCCTGCAAGAGGCGGTGTCAGAGACGGGGCTGGCGGTCTCGACCCAGCGAACGGGCTGCCTTGGCGCGTGCCACCGCGAACCGCTGGTAGAGATCGTTGTGGACGGCGCGCATATGCTCTACGGCCCTGTTACCGCCGACCGGGCGCGCGCCTTGCTGGAAGGGCACTTCACGCTGCATGGAGCGCCGCCGCCGCCGGAGGACTGGGTTGTCAGCCGCACCCCCGATCGTCGTGACTACGCCTTCTTTGCCCCGCAGGTGAAGGTGACCACAGCCAACTGCGGTGTCATCGATCCGCTCTCACTGGAAGACTACCTGGCCGCCGGAGGCTACGAGGGACTGCGCCGGGCGCTGGCGATGTCACCCGAGGCCGTCGTCGCGGCCGTCACTGACGGCCGCCTGCGGGGACGGGGAGGAGCGGGCTACCCCACGGGTCTCAAGTGGAAGATCTGCCGCAGTCAGCCAGATCCGCTGAAGTACTTGGTCTGCAATGCCGACGAGGGAGACCCCGGCGCGTTTATGGACCGGACCCTTATCGAGAGCGATCCGCACCGTGTTCTGGAGGGCATGATCATCGCGGCGCACGGGATCGGGGCGCGCTGGGGATACGCGTACGTCCGGGCCGAGTATCCCCTCGCGGTCAAGCACCTGGAAGCAGCGATCGCACATGCCCGCGACGCGGGCTACCTTGGGACCGATATCCTGGGCTCCGGGCTGGATTTCGATGTGATCGTCAAGGAAGGGGCCGGCGCGTTCGTGTGTGGTGAGGAGACGGCGTTGATGCACTCAATCGAAGGCCGGCGGGGAACGCCCCGCATGCGTCCACCGTATCCCGCCGCGTCAGGATTGTGGGGGCATCCGACGAACATCAACAACGTCGAGTCCTATGCCAGCGTACCGAGCATCATGACAGGCGGCGCCGAGTGGTTCTCGAGCTTGGGAACGTGCGAGAGCGGAGGAACCAAGACCTTCGCTCTCGCCGGTGCGATCCAGCGCACCGGTCTGGTCGAGGTACCCATCGGGGTAAGCCTGAGGCAGGTGATTTTCGACGTCGGGGGCGGCATCCGCGACGGGCGTAGCTTCAAGGCGGTGCAGATCGGCGGGCCCTCAGGCGGGTGCCTTCCAGAGTCCTTGTTGGATACCCCGGTGGACTACGGTCCCCTGCGGGCCACCGGGGCCATCATGGGTTCCGGCGGAATGGTCGTGGTGGACGATACCACCTGCATGGTGGACCTTGCCCGCTACTTCCTGAGCTTCACCCAGGACGAGTCCTGCGGGAAGTGCATTCCCTGCCGGATCGGGACCCGCAAGATGCTCGGGATTCTCACCAAGATCACCAGGGGCGAGGGCGATACTGCCGATCTTGACCGCCTGCAGAAGGTCGCGCGTACCATCCACACCACCTCGCTCTGTGGGTTGGGCCAGACAGCGCCCAACCCGGTGCTGACCACCCTGCGGTACTTCGAGGACGAGTACGCGGCGCACATCCACGACCGGCACTGCCCGGCGGGCACGTGCACTGCATTGAGGTGATGACATGGTGACGTTGACCATTGACGGGAGGAAGGTCGAGGCGGGAGCGGGCTCCACGGTGCTGGACGCCGCGCTGGTTGCCGGCATCGAGATCCCCCGCCTGTGCCATCACCCTGAGCTGACGGCCTGGGGCGGGTGCCGGCTCTGCCTGGTGGAGGTGGAGGGGCAGCAGGCACCGGTTCCGAGTTGCGGCCTGGCTGCCGCAGACGGCATGGTGGTTACCACGCACAGCGAGCGCCTCACGGCGCAGCGACGCGAGGTGCTCGATCTGCTATTGTCAGACCACCCCCTGAACTGTGTTATCTGTGAGAAGGCGGGCGCCTGCGACCTGCAGCGCTATGCCTACGAGTTCGGCCTCTCCGAGAGCAGCCACGAGAAGGAGATCGCGCGCAAGCTCTACCAGGACGAGAACGCGTTTCTCGTGCGGGACCACCAGTACTGCATCCTGTGCACGCGCTGCGTGCGCGTCTGCGAGGAGATCGTGGGTGCCAGTGCGATTGAGGTGGCGCAGCGCGGGTTTGAAGCGTTCGTGGCCACGCCGTTCGATGCGCCGCTCGTGGAGACGCCGTGCACCTTCTGCGGCAACTGCGTCCAAGTCTGCCCGACCGCCGCGTTGGTGCCGGTGGATCGCATCGGCAAGGGCCGTGAGTGGGATCTGACCCGTACCCGCACGGTCTGTCCATACTGCGGCACCGGCTGCGGGATCGAGGTGGCCACCCGGGGCGGCGAGATCGTGTCGGTATCCGGCTACGGTGCGCCTGCCAACGGCGAGTTCCTCTGCACCAAGGGTCGGTTCGGCCTGGGATTCGTGGGGCACCCCGACCGGCTCCGCCGGCCGCTGGTCCGGCGCGACCTGGCCTACTCGCTGGGGTTGATTGACACCCCTCCGCCGGCGGCGCTGGGCCGCTCCCCGTTGGGTCGCCCGCCCACGGCTGGGGAAACGCACGTCGAGGTGGATTGGGAGATCGCCCTCGACCTGGTCGCCGACCGCCTGGCCGCGGTGGTAGGGGAATCGGGTCCCGACGCCTTTGCCGGGATCGGCTCCGCGCTGTGCACCAACGAGGACAACTACGTCTTCCAGAAGCTGGTGCGGGGGGTGGTAGGCACCAACAACGTGGATCTCTGCGCCAGGGTCTGACACGCTCCTTCGGTGGCCGGTCTGGCCGCCGCCTTCGGAAGTGGAGCGATGACCAACAGCATCCGAGAGATCAGGGACACCGACTGCATCCTGGTTATCGGATCCAACACCGGCGAGGCGCACCCGGTCATCTCCTACGAGGTGGTCAGGGCGACGAGGCGCGGGGCGACGCTGATCGTGATTGATCCCAGGAAGATCAGCCTGACCCGGCATGCGACGCTGCACCTGCGGCCGGCGCAGGGCACCGACCACGCGCTCTACCTGGGCATGTTGAACGCCATCGTGACCCGCGGGTGGCTTGATCAGGAGTTTGTTGCCGAGCGCACCGAGGGGTTCGAGGCGCTCGCCGTTCACCTTGAGGCCTGGACCCCGGAGGTCGCGGCGGCGGCGTGCGGGGTGCCTGCCGAGCAGATCGTCGAGGCAGCCAGGCTCTACGCGTTGGGTTTGCGGCGGACCGCGGCGGAGGGCGGCGAGAACGCCCCGCCGCGCGGGGCGTCCACCATCCTCTACGGGATGGGGATAACGGAGCGCTCCAACGGCACCGAACTGGTCAAGACGCTGGCCAACCTGGCCATGGTGACAGGACAGATCGGCCGTCTCTCCACCGGGGTCAACCCATTGCGGGGGCAGGTGAACGTGCAGGGAGGGTGCGACATGGGCTCGCTGCCCAACGTCTACCCCGGCTACCAGCAGGTCGCCGACCCCGCAGTGCGCGCGAAGTTTGCGCGGGCCTGGGCGCAGCGCCGGTCCAAGGCCGGCCGTGATCTGGTCATGCCCGAGAACCCAGGGCTGACCTTCATCGAGATGATCAAGGGCGCCGCCGATGGGCGGATCCGGGCGATGTACATCATGGGCGAGAACCTAATGATGACCAACCCCGACGCCACCCTGATGGAGCGGGCGATGCGCTCGCTCGAATTCCTGGTGGTCCAGGAGATCTTCCTGACCGAGACCGCCCAGTTGGCCCACGTCGTGCTGCCCGCGGCTTCGTTTGCGGAGAAGAGCGGTACTTTCACAAACACCGAACGGCGGGTACAGCTTGTGCGTCCCTTCACCCGGCCGCCCGGTGAGGCACGCCCCGACTGGGCGATCCTATGCGAGGTCGGCAGCCGTCTGGGCCGGCGGCTCCGCCGCCCCCTGCGCTGGGAATACGGTTCGGCGGCCGAGGTCATGCGCGAGATCGCCGCGCTGTGCCCGTACTTCGGCGGCATCACCCACGAGCGGCTGGAGACCGCGGGGCTCCAGTGGCCGTGCCCGTCCTCCGAGCACCCCGGGACGCTGTTCCTGCACGCCGAGCAGTTCACGCGGGGCAGGGGGCGGTTCCACGCGACCTCTCCGGCGCCCCCATTCGAGCCCACCGATGACGCCTACCCGCTGGTGCTTTCCACCGGTCGAATCCTGTACCATTACAACGGCGGGCCCATGACGCGGAGGGCGGCGCCCTTGGACTGGCGCGAGCCGAGGGCTTATGCTGAGATTCACCCTGAGGATGCCGCGCGCGCCGGCGTGCGCGACGGCCAGGCGTGCCTGATAAGCAGCAGGCGGGGCAGCATTCGCGTCCAGGCTCGCGTGGGGGAAGTTGTGCCTCCGGGGTTGATCTACGTGCCGTTCCACTTCCGGGAGGCCGCGGCCAACCTGCTCACACACGCGGACGGACTGGACGCCGGCGCCAAGACACCTGAGTACAAGTACGCGGCGGTGCGCCTTGAACGGCTGCGGGCCGAGCGTCCGGGCGCTGCCGGGGGGTCGCATCTGCCGCCTGAGTAGGCCAAACGCATGCGGCTACACCTGAAGATCTCCCTGTGGACGGTCGCCATTCTCGTGGTGGTGGGCGGGATCTCGGTCTATGCCCTCTACGCCTTCCAGCGCCGCGCCTCGATCCAGCAGTTCGAGGTCATGGCGCACACGCTCAAGACGACCATCCTCAACAGCTTAGAGATCACGATGGTGCGCAACAATCAGGAAGAGATGCGCGAGATCATCCGTCTCATCAAGCGCGAAGAGATGATCCGCGACGTGACCATCTACTCGCGGGACGGCCGCGTGTGGGCTTCATCGGGATTGCGGACCGAGGTGCCTGCGCGGGAGGCGAACGCGTTCCAGAGGGCGGCCGGCGGTCAAACTCGCCTGACCGTGGAGGACCAGGGCGCGGGCGAGCTGGTGGTGCTTACGCCGGTCTTCAACAAGCAGGCGTGTCACGCCTGCCACGCCGCCGATCCGCCGGTCTTGGGCGTGATCAGCGTTTCACTTTGGACGGTGCCCATCGCCGGCCAACTGCGCCGCAGCGCCCAACTTCTGGCCGGCGTGGTGGCGTTCACTTTTCTACTGGCGTTGGGCACCCTGAGCCTGCTCCTGGGCAGGTTCGTGCTGGACCCCCTGGCGGCGATGGTCACCGCGGTGCGGCAGGTGGCGGGAGGACGGTACAACGCTCGTGTTGAGGTCCGGGGGCGGGATGAGCTCGGAGTGCTTGCCAAGTCGGTGAACGAGATGGCGGAGCGCATCGAGCATTACACCGGCGCCCTGAACACGCAGATCGGCGATCTCACCGGGCGGCTGGCCGGCCTGGGGATCTTCGGACGCACCTTGACCTGGGCATCGGATCTCTCAGCGGCCACGGACGAGATGACCAGGGGCCTTCGGGAGATGCTGCGGGCCGACCTGGCCGCGGTGTACTTGCACGAAGGAGGCCTTCTCCGACTGACCTGCCGATCCGGCGAGCGTCTCCTGCCGGACCAGGTGCTCTTCGGGGAGGGAGCGGTGGGAGGCGCCGCGGCGATGCGCCGGTCGGTGCAGATGTCTAACACTGAGCTCGGAGCCGTACTCGCCGCCCCGCTGCTGATAAAGGACAGCCTGCTCGGCGTCCTGGTGGTCGCGCGGCAGTCGGCGTGGCCGTTTGTCGAGGCGGATGCCAGCCTGCTGGCCACCCTGTCCAACCAACTCGCGATCACCATGGAAAACGTGCGGCTCTTTGAAGAAGTGCGCGCAAAGGAAGTGCACAGAGGAGAGCTGCTGAACCAGTTGATCACCGCCCACGAGGACGAGCGCCGCCGGATCGCCCGCGAGCTCCACGACGAGGTGAGCCAGTCACTGACCGGCCTGCTAATGGGCATCACAGCGGCCAAGAACCTGAAGGACCCCGCGGCGGTACAGCTGCGCCTCGATGCGATTTACGCCTCCACCGAGGCCGCTCTTGAAGAGGTTGGGAAGCTCACGTACGACCTGCGCCCAACAGCCCTGGATGACCTGGGTCTGGTCTCAGCGGTCCGGGCCCATGCCCGCGATCTTCTGGAGACTGCGGGCGTGTCCCTGGCGTTTGACGCCTCCGGGTTTGGTCACCGCCGCCTGCCCTCCGCGGTGGAGACCACCGTGTTCCGCGTGGCCCAGGAGGCGATCACCAACATCGCGCGCCACGCGCGGGCGCGTTCGGTTGCCGTGCGGTTGATTTTGAAAGACGGGATACTCACGCTGATCGTGGAAGACGACGGCGTGGGGTTCGATCTGGCCGGAGCCGTTGACCGCAGGCCGGACCGCAGGATGGGCATCCTGGGCATGCAGGAGCGGGCCGTACTGATCGGAGGCGAACTGCGCATTGAATCCAGACCGGAGCACGGGACCCGTGTGGAGCTGACCACACGGATGCCGGAGGTGGGGCATGATGGCTGAGCGAGTGCGGGTGCTGATCGTTGACGACCACGTGCTGGTGCGCGAGGGTATCAAGTCGTTGCTGCAGGACGTCGCAGAGATCGAGGTGATAGGTGAAGCCGGGGACGGGTTCGCGGCGATCGAGGAAGCGCGCCGACTTCGGCCGGACATCGTGCTGATGGACATCGCCATGCCGAGGATGACGGGGGTGGAGGCCACCCGGCACATCCGGGAAGAGATGCCTGACGTGCAGGTGGTGGCGCTGACGATTCACGACAACGAGGAGTACCTCTTCCAGATGCTGCGGGCGGGCGCGGCAGGCTACGTGCTCAAGAAGGCGCACCCCTCAGAGATGCTCACGGCGATCGAGGCGGCGATGCGCCAGGAGACCTATCTGACGCCGGCGATGACAAAGGGCCTGGTGTCGGATTACCTGCGGCGCGTCCAAACCGGGGAGGAGCAGACGACCTACCGCGACCTTACCGACCGCGAGCGCGAGGTGCTCAAGCTCATCGCTGAGGGATACACCAACCCCGAGATCGCCAAGCTGCTGCACATAAGCGTCAAGACGGTGCAGGCCCACCGCGGGCACATCATGGAGAAGCTCGACCTGCACCGCCCCGCTGCGCTTATCATGTACGCTATTCGCAAAGGGCTGGTTGACCTCGAAGGCTGATTCGCGCGCCGATCGGAGGAGGACATGCGGACAATCGCTTACCAGGAGATCGTAGAGACCGCGAGGCGACTTTGCATTGATGCCAACCTCTACCTGGGGGAGGACGTGCTCGGGCTGCTTCGTTCCGCCCGGGAGCGGGAACCCTCGGCGCTCGGGCGGCGCGTGCTCGACGAGATCCTGGAGAACAACCGGATAGCCATGACCGAGGCCGTGCCTATCTGCCAGGATACCGGGACCGCTTTCGTGTTCGTCGAGCTGGGCGACGAAGTCCGCATCACCGGCGGAGGGCTACGCGACGCCGTGGACGAGGGCGTGCGCAGGGGGTACACGGAGGCGTATCTGCGGAAGTCGATGGTGTCGGACCCTCTCCGGCGCCGGAACACCGGCGACAACTCGCCCGCCGTCATGCACGTAGAACTCGTCCCAGGCGATCGCGTGCGCATGACCCTTTTGCCCAAGGGCGGCGGCGCCGAGAACATGAGCCGGATGACAATGCTGACCCCTGCCGACGGCGAAGGGGGTGTGAGGGCCTTCGTGATCGAGACCGTGGAGAAGGCCGGCCCCAACCCCTGCCCGCCCGTCGTTGTTGGGGTTGGGATCGGAGGGACCTTCGACACCGTCGGCTTTCTGGCCAAGCGGGCGCTGATCCGGAAGGCAGGCGAGCGCCACCCGGACCCCTTCTACGCCCGCATGGAAGAGGATCTCCTGGCAGCCATCAACGCGCTGGGCGTAGGCCCGATGGGGTACGGGGGTGAGACCACCGCGCTCGACGTGCGCATTGAGGTTTACCCATGCCACATCGTGAGCCTGCCGGTGGCGGTCAACCTGCAGTGTCACGCGGCGCGCGTGGCCCGCGCCGAACTCTGAGATACCGGAGGTGACAGCCATGAACCCGAAACGTCTGACGACGCCCTGGTCCGACGCGACCGTGGATGGATTGCGAGCAGGGGATCTCGTCCTGATCAGCGGTGTGATCTACGGGGCAAGGGACGCCGCGCACAAGCGCCTTGTGGAGGCACTTGAGCGCGGTGAAACACTGCCCGCCGATCTACGCGGCCAGTTGGTCTACTATGTCGGCCCAACACCGGCGAGGCCCGGCCAGGTAATCGGGTCGGCCGGGCCGACCACCAGTACGCGCATGGACACTTACACTCCCAGGCTGCTGGCCCAGGGACTCAAGGGGATGATCGGCAAGGGCTTCCGTTCCAAGCCCGTGCTGGAAGCCATGCAGCAACATCGAGCCGTCTACATGGCGGCGACCGGCGGCGCAGGAGCGCTTCTGGCGCGGTGCTTCACGCGCGCCGAGGTTGTAGCCTACGAGGACCTCGGTCCGGAAGCCCTCTTTCGGTTTGAGGTAGCCGACTTCCCCGTTATCGTCGTCAACGACGCCTTCGGGGGAGACCTGTACGCCGAGGGGAAGAAGGCCTTTAGCAAAGCCACTCCCGGATGACGTTCCTTGCCCGCTCCACGAGGGCGGGCAAGGCAGCGCGCACCGGTTCGGAGAGGTCCGCGCCAAGATAGACTTCGGGTGTGCGCTCCACCGCCACCACGCGGATCTCTTCCGGCATATCCAGCCCCACGGCGACGCCTATGGCAAGGGCCTCGCCGTATCCCACGTAGTGCGCCGACGGGCTGCGGACCACCGAGGGCTCCAGCGAGAACTCGGATATCGTCCCGGGCCGCCCCCCGGTGGCCTGGCTGTCCACCAACAACACGCGGCGCGCGCCGACGACCTCGTCCAGGAGGGCCAGACCCGAGCGCACGCCCGTCCGGACCGACAGGCCGTCTTCCCGCAGGGCTTCTGCAACCAGCAGGCCTGCCGCGTCGTCACCCAACAGATCGTTCCCGATGCCAAGGATAAGAATATCCTTGTCGCTCATCGCCTGATCTGACGCACTAGCTCTCCCGCGCTGTCGTAGACCGAGGCGACGAGAGGCATTTCCCCGGGCAGCGAGTGCGCGGCGCACCCGTGGCAGGGATCGTAGGCGCGGAAGGCCATCTCCACCATGTTGAGGAGGCCATCGTCCACTTGGCCCTTATGGATGACGCCCTTGGCGGCGCTGTCAACGGACATGGCGATGCGCGCCGCGTTGTTCTGGGTGGCGACTATGAGGTTGGCCCGGGTGATGAGCCCTTGCTCATCGGTCTCGTAGTGGTGGATCAGTGTGCCCCGGGGGGCCTCCACGACGCCCACGCCGACCGAGGGCTGCTTGGTGGGCAGCACGCGCAGCGCGGTGCTCGTGATCTCTGGGTCATCGGTCAGTTCCACCAGGCGCTCGGCGGCGTAGAGCAGCTCGATCACCCGGGCCCAGTGGTTGGCCAGGGTGTGGTGCACCGGCTTGCCGCCCAGCGTGGCGAAGAACTCCTCGTAGGCCTGCTGCGCCAGGGGCGTTGCCATGCCGTCCGCCGCGTTCAGGCGCGCCAGGGGCGCCACGGCGTAGACGCCGCTTTCCGGGCCGTCAACGAAGCCCTTCCACCCGACCGGCTTCAGGTAGCAGAACTTGACGTAACTCCACGGCTCCACGCGCTCGGCGATGTAGTCCAGGTAGTCCCCCGACTTAAACTTGGCGTACTCCCTTCCGGACGGATCCACCACGCGGATCATGCCGTCGTAGAAGTTGACCTTGTTGTTGGCGTCCACCATGCCCATGTAGTAGGTCCGGTGGGTGTAGGCGTCGGAGGTAATGAGGCGGACGTAGTCGGGGTTCGCCAGTACCACCTTGCGGAAGACGTCGAGCGTGAACTTGGCGAACTCCACCGAGCGGGCCGCGACCTCCCGGAAGCGTGGAAGATCACCGGGGGCGATGCCCTTGGCAACCCCGCCGGGCAGCCCCAGGACGGGGTGGATCGTTTTTCCGCCGAGGTAGGTCTCCAGGTCGCGCAGCTCGCGGCGCATCGCGATAACCTGCTTGCCGACCTCGATCCCGACGGCGGCAATGACCCCCAAGACATTGCGTTGCTCCTTGGGGGCGGTGGGCCCAACGACGAAGTCCGGGCCGCCCAGGAAGTAGAAGTGCAGCGCGTGGTCCTCGACCATGAAGAGCATGTAGTCGAGTTCGCGGATCTTTCTGGCCGCGGGCGGGGGCTCCACCTGGTAGAGGTCGTCCAGCGCCTTGACCGAGGCTATATGGTGGGCGAGCGGGCAGACCCCGCAGATGCGGGAGGTGATCTGCGGCATGTCCTCGGCAGGGCGCCCCCGGCTGAAGGTCTCAAACCCGCGCAGTTCAGGCACCTGGAAGTAGGCGCGCTCAACCTCTCCCGCCTCATCCAGAAATATGTCTATCTTGCCGTGCCCTTCCAGGCGCGTTATCGGATCTATCACCACCCGCCGTCGCTGGCTGTAGGCCTGGTCTGCGCGCTCCTTACCCGCTTCCCATGCCTGCTGTGCGGCCTCGGAGATCTCTTTGGTCATCTTTCCTCACCGGGTCCTTTCTCGCGGCATCTATCGCGCAAGCGCAAATGCAGGTGCTACCAACTCCGTACCGATGCCCAGCCGCTTCGCGGGTATTCCCATAGCGAGCCCGAGCAACTGTGTGAAGTAGAGAATCGGTAAGGAGAAGTTCGTGCCGAACTCGCGATTCACGTGTCGCTGGTAGCACTCCAGGTTGAGCTGGCACAGCGGGCAGACGGTTGCGATCACCTCGGCGCCGCGATCCACGGCGTTCTGGAGAAGGTCGCGCACCATGGTCAAGGCCGCCTTGCGGTTGGTCACGATCAGGGAACCGCCGCAGCACCGGAGTTTGAGCTGGTAGTCGGTGGGGGTAGCCCCCACGGCGGAGAGCAGGTCCTCGAAGAATTGGGGATGCTCGACGTCCTCCCGGTCCTTCTGCGGCCTGACCACCTGGCAGCCGTAGTAGGGCGCGACGCGGAGGCCGTTCAGCGGGCTGGAGGCCTGCTTCTTGATCTCGTCTATTCCCACGTCTTTCGCGAAGACCTCTATCAAGTGCCGCACCCGGATGCTCCCCGAGAACTGCAGGTCGTCTTCCGCCAGGGCGTAGTTGATGTGCTCCGCAAGGTCAGGGTCTTCCTTCAGGTGCGCGTTGGTGAAGTACATGTTCTTGTAGCAGCCGCTGCAAGGCGCCACAAGGTCCAGGCCCGCCCGTTCAGCAATGGCCAGGTTGCGGGCTGACAGCGTGTGCGCGAGGAGCTCGTCAACGTGGAAGTACGCGGTGGCGCCGCAGCAGTTCCAGTCCTCAAGCTCCTGGAGCTCCACCCCCAGCTTCTGCGCAACCTCCATGGTGGAGACGTGGTAGGATGCCGCCATCTTCTCGAGGGAGCAACCAGGGTAGTAGCTGTAGGCTTTCATGCCACCCTCCCCATCGGGATGATCCGGTTCAGGATCTTCCTGAACTTGGCCGACCGCTTGAGCTTCTTGGGGAAGAAGGGCAGGCGTCCCCTGACGAAGAGGGCCAAGGCGTTGCGGGCGTCGTACAGGAAGGCTCTCAAGCCGTAGTGAAAGAGGTACGGCGTAGCCAGCGCAGGCTCGAAGGACTTCCCGTTCTTCACGATCATCCTCGCGAACCGCCTCGAGAAGTCCGCCCCGATCAGGCCTTTCTTGAAGTGGTCTCTCCACATGGAGTAGCGCTTGAGACCGTACATCATGCCCGCAATGTCAATGCCCGCCGGGCATCTCACGGTGCACTGGTAACAGGAGGCGCAATACCAGAAAGCATTACTCGACAGCACGGGCTTTCTGAGATCCGCCCGGATCAGCGCGATGATGTTGCGCGGTGAGTGGTCCATGAAATCGGCCACCGGACAGGTCGAGGAGCAGGTGCCGCACTGGATGCAGCTCTCCACCGGATTCGTCTCTGCGTTGTACAGCAGGTTGACGATCTCTCTTGAGAACGAGGGTTTTGCCGGCATCGGATGATCTCCCTATTCGTACTATACTACTTCTCTGCCTTGCGCTTCGCCGCCAGTTCGAGCAGGGCGCTCACCTTTTCCAGCAGGAGCTGGGGCTCCACCGGTTTCTCCACCAACTCGTCCACCGGAAGGAGGTGGGGGTGGAGGGGCTGGCCTGGGAAGAGGAAGGCGATCTGCTCCCTCAGCCCTGTGATTATCAGCACCGGGATCTGGCTCAGGATAGGATCCTTTCTCAGCTTGCGCGCCACCATGATTCCCTCTGCGCCCCGTCCCATCATGATGTCCAGCAGCAACAGATCGTAGGGCTTGGCCTTCAACGCCTCGAGGCCGGCCCTTGGGTTGTAGGCGGCATCGACCAGGTAGCCCGCGGACTCCAGTATGGACTTGATCCCTTCCACGAAGTCGGGATCATCGTCTATGATCAGCAGTCGCGTTTCTTGGCTCATGTCACACGTCCCCCTTGCGGATTCTCCGGTCCGCCGGCTTCCGGAGTAGGATGCGTTTCCGTGCAAGAACCCTGTGCCGGTAAGGCGATCACAAAGGTGCTGCCCTCACCCAGCCCGCTGGTTACGGTAATTGTCCCGCCGTGAGCCTCGACGATGCGTCTGGTGATGGCGAGACCCAGTCCTGCTCCGGCCTCGCCTCCCGCGCCGGCCCGGCCCCGGTAGAAGTTCCCGAAGATGTACGGCAGCTCGTCTTCGGCTATGCCGACGCCCGAGTCTCGGACCGCGATCAGTATACGATCCGCCTGCTGCTCGGCGCTCACGTGAACCCTGCTACCTGATCGAGAGTACCTTATCGCGTTGCCGATCAGGTTGACCAACGCTTCAACCAGTGTGCCTTCGTCCCCGTGCACCAGGTCTAGCGATTCCTCGATGGCGACGTCTATCTCGATGTCCTTCCGCACGGCGTAGGGGTAGACGTTCTCGACCGCCCTGGAGATCGCGGTGGCCACTTGGGTCGGAGCGAAGTTCTCCCTGATGCTCCCGATGTCGCTCGAGATGGCCCTGAGCCAGGTGTGGATCATCTTGAGGAGGTCGTTGATCCTGGCTTTCATCCTAATCAGGCGGGCCATCTGACCTTCGTTTACCTGGTCCGACAGCTCCTGTATCAGCCGGATCAGGTTCTGCTGAACGGCGCTGAGCGGGGCCTTGAGCTCGTGAGAGATGATGGCCGCGAAGTTCTCCTGCAGCAACTCCTTCTCGCGCCTGAGCGCAATCGTCTCGAGGACCAGCTCGCGCTTCTCGATGCCCCTCTTCGTGATCAGGCGGAACTCGTCGGGGGTGAAGGGCTTGGGGAGGAAGTCATAGGCCCCTTTCTGCATGGCTTCCACGGCGGAGGCCAACGTGGCATACCCGGTGATCACGATTGCCACGATTGAGGGGTCAAGGGCGCGGATCCTCTCCAGCACCTCGAACCCCGAGATGCCGGGCATCTTGAGGTCCACGAACACGAGGTCAGGCCGGAACTCCGCCACCTGCCTCAGACCAACCGAGCCGTCCGTTGCGGTCCTCGTGGCATACCCGCTGCCGTCGAGGATCCGGCTGCACGAATCCAGCACGATCTCCTCGTCGTCAATTATGAGTATCCTGGGCTTGATCTCCATACGTTACGCTTCCCCAACAGTCTTGACGGGCAGCCTCACCGTGAACGACGTTCCTTTTCCTACCTCGCTCTCCACCAGGATCGTGCCTCCGTGCTCCTTGACGATTCCAAAGCTGATCGACAGACCCAGCCCGGTGCCGTGCCCCTGGTCCTTGGTGGTGAAGAAGGGGTCGAACACCCTCTCCATGTCCTCCGGGCGGATGCCGTGCCCGGTGTCGGCAATCGTAATCTCGAGGTGCCCTCCGTCGGGATCGGCCCGTGTGGACAGGGTCAGCCGCCCAACGCCGCCCATCGCCTCGGCGGCGTTCATGATCATGTTCATGGCCACCTGCTGAATCTGAGCGGGGTCCACGACGGCCGGCGGTAGCCCCTCCTGGAGCTCCTTGGCGACCTGGATGTTATGGAACTGCGCCTGGTTCTCGACCAGCGAGATGCACTGATGAAGGATGGAGTTGACGTCCGAGGGGCGCTTGTGAGGCTTCACCGGCCGGGCATAGTCCAGCAGTCCCCGAACGATATCCCTGCAGCGGCCCGCCTGGTCCACGACCTTGCTGAGGGTTTCGCGCAGTTGCCCTTCTGGCGGGGCCTTCTCCAGGAGCAGATGGGTGAAGGCGACGATTCCCTGGAGGGGGTTGTTTATCTCGTGGGCCACGCCGGCGGCGAGCTGTCCGGTGATCGCCAGCCTCTCAGACTCCATGATCTTCTTTCGCGCGTAGTCCTTCAACTGGGCGTCCCTCTGCTTCAGCGCGGACGCCATGGCGTTGAAGCTATCTGCCAGGTCTTGGAGCTCGTCGTTGGTTCGGATCTCCACGGTTGCGTCCAGGTTGCCGCGGGCAACTTCCCTCGAGGCGACGACCAGTTGCCGCACGGACGCGGACACCCTGCGTGAGATGAAGTAGGACACGCCCAGGGACAACACCGCGCCCGTGAGCGTCAGCGCCAGGAGCGCGGACACGGCCTGCTTTCTGAGATCCACGTACTTGCGTTCCAGAACGCCCACGTACAGTATCCCGATGATCTTGTGGTTGATGCTCTTTATCGGCTCGTAGGCGGTGATGTACCAGTTGTTGACCACGTAGGCACGGCCGATCCAGGGGTTACCGGATACGACAACCTGGTCGTAGACGTCCTCCGCGATCCGCGTTCCTACTGCCCTTGTGCCGTCGGCGGTCCTTACGTTGGTTGAGATCCGCACGTCGTTCAAGAAGATCGTTGAGGTTCCAATGTCGTGTCCCTTGTACTCCACGTCCTGGAACACGGTCTGCTTGATCTTGTCCACGATCTCGAAGTTCCGGTTCAGCAGAATCCCGCCGTACAGCATCCCGAGCAGGCTTCCGTGGGAGTCCAGGATCGGGGCCGCCGCCTTGAGCATCATCCCCGCGGTCTCCTCCGCGGCCTCCCTGGGCGCGGCCCTGGGCGTCTCGATGATCTTGAAGTAGGCCTGCTCGGCCAGGGCGGGCGACTCCCTGCGCAGGTCGGCCGAAGGAATCAGAGAGACCCCTGCGGCGGGCTTCCTGCTGCTCAGGGCGGCCGACACCAGCTCGTCATGGCTCACGTTGTCCCCGGCGTTGTGGGGAGGGCTGGTCCGCACCAGTACCCTGCCGGACCTGTCGGTGATCGTGAGCACGTCAAGTCTTTCCCTTTCTCGGATCTTGCCGAGCTCCTTCGCGAGTTGGTCGTAGTTTCGGGCCAGCAGCGCGTCCTTGATGAAGAACCTCTCGGCCGTGAGCCGGACCACGTCGTTGACATGGCCCAGCTTGCCGTGCAGGATCTCGCGTCCCGCGTTGAGGTTGTTGCGTACGCTCGCCTGGGCCTCAGACATGATGACCCTGCCGATGAGGTGGGTCCCCACGGCCGCGAAGACAACGATGGTGACCCCGATGATCAGCAGGTAGCTGATAACGAGCTTGGTGGCTATAGGGACTGTGCCACCGTTCCTGCGCGCGGAGATGAACCCGGGCAGGTACTTCCCGCTGATTCTCCTCAGGGTGCTGGCCATCGCGTCCTTCTACTGTGCCACCTCAGCCGGGGCGTTCAGCGACACCTTCCGCCGCAGGCGAGAGGCCGGGAGCGAGTACCGGTAGAACGTGCCCACCGGGTCGGGGATGGTGGAGAGCACGGCCTCGATGGCATCCGGGGTGCTGGCGTCGAAGGCGGAACCCACGGCTGATATCAGCTTGGCCCCGACATCATGCACGCGCGACGTCGGCCCAAAACACCCGGTGCAGGGCATGTTGCCGCCGGGACACAGGGCTTCACATCCGGCACGCGTAGCCGGCCCCAGGCACAACAGCCCCTGCGACAGGAGGCAGGTCTCGGGATCAATCAGCACCTGGTGAGGACGCTTGAAGCTGGTCAGGAGCAGCCGGTCGGGCTTGGTGGCCTTCAGGCGGCACTGATCGCACAGCGCGACATCGGGCGCCAGCACGCTCCCACGCGGTGGGAGGGCGCCGGCCAGGATAGCCTGGACCGCGTCCATCAGAAGCTTCGCGGTGGGGGGGCAGCCCGGAATGTAGTAGTCCACCTCCACGACCTGATCCAGGGTGCGCACAGTGTCGCGGAAGGCCGGAAGCGTGGTCCGGCGGCCGTTTTCCTGCCAGGCTTCCTGGGGCAGGGTGCCTTCCGGGTTGACCACCGAGGGCGGATCGCTGTAGCTGCCGCGGAAGATTGACTCACGGTCCCAGAGGTTGGCGAGCCCTGGGATTCCTCCCAGGTGGGAGCACGCGCCGAAGGCGATGATGAACTGCGCCTTGCGCCGGAGCAGGTGAGCCATCTCCTCCTGCTCCGAGGTGCGGACGGCGCCGTTGACGAACGCGACCGCAATGGATCCGTCCGGCCGCGCCTCCACGTCGCTGCGCTTGAAATCCAGGGCAACCGGCCAGAAGACTATGTCCACGGCGTCCACAACGGCCAGGACGCCATCGGCCAGGTCAACGACCGCTTCCTCGCAACCTCCGCAAGAGGCGCACCAGTAGAAGGCGACCTGCGGCTTCGTGGGGTTAGACATCCCGTTCACCTCCCATTGGATGCGGCGGCGGCCGCGAGGGTCTCGGTGGGCCCGTCATGGTGCAAGACCTCTGCGTCCCAGCCTGCCCGTCTCCCGGGCAGATCGAGCCTGCCCAGACGGCGAACGGCCTCCACCATTTCATTGATCACGCGGGCCACCTTGTCGCCTTCCGAGGCAGAGATCCATTCCAGCCGGAGACGCTCGTCCTCGATTCCCATCTCGCGGAGGACCCGCTTCAGCAGCGCTATCCGGCGCAGCGTTTTGTAGTTGCCTTCCACGTAGTGGCAGTCCCCAGGATGGCAGCCGCCGATGAGGACCCCGTCGGCGCCTTGCGCGAACGCCTCGACCACAAACTGCGGGTCCACCCGCCCCGAGCACATTACGCGGATGATGCGGACGTTGGGAGAGTACTTCATCCGCGACGTGCCGGCCAGGTCCGCCGCGGTATAGGTGCACCACGTGCAGAAGAAGGCCACGATCGTCGGCTCCTGCCCATTAGTCGTTCCGACTCTCTGCGCTTCCATCAGACTCTCCACCTCACTGGCGGATCAGATCGCTCTCAGGAAGCCGTCGTAGCCCCCGCGAGCACTCCCAGGATCTCGGCGTATATCTGCCTGTCGTCAAAGAGGTGCTGCTGGATGGACCCCGATGGGCAGGCCGCCACGCAGACGCCGCACCCCTTGCACAGCGCCTCGTTGATGACTGCCTTGGCGGTCGCCGCATCGAAGGCGATGGCGTTGTAGGGGCACAGGGGGACGCATGTCTTGCAGCCGGAGCAATCTTCCGCGAGCAGGTATGCGGTCGTGGGCTCCAGTTCGAAGTAGCCGGCGTCAATGAGCGCAAACGCCTCGGCCGCCGCTGCGCCGGCCTGGGCCACGGAGTCCGGGATGTCCTTGGGGCCCTGGCATGCGCCGGCCAGGAAGATGCCGTCGGTGAACGTGTTCACCGGCGCCAGCTTCGGGTGTCTCTCCAGGAACCAGCCTTCGTTCGAGCAGGAGATGTTGAACAGCCTGCGCACCTCCTGCGCGTCCGGCTGCGGATCCAGACCCGGGCTGAGCACAACCATGTCCACGGGGATGCGGCGTATCATGCCGGCCAGCGTGTCCTCCACCTGGACTACCAGCTTGCCCTGCTCCTCCGGCGTGGTTGCCCAGTCGGACACCTGACCCACCTTGCCTCGGACGAAGTGCACGCCCTCGGCGAGCGTCTTTGTGTAGAACTCCTCGAAGCCTTTTCCCGGGGTGCGGACGTCAATGTAGAAGTTGTAGACCTCGGCTTCCGTCCGCTCCTTGATCAGGTGGGCCAGCTTGATTGAGTACATGCAGCAGACCCGCGAACAGTAGACGTTGTAGTTCTCGTCGCGGGAACCGACGCAGTGGATGATCGCGACCCGCTCGGGCGTCCGGCCGTCGCGCAGGACGACATCGCCGCCGGTTGGACCGGAGGCGTTCACCAGACGCTCGATCTCCAGGGCCGAGTAGACGTTCGGGTATACGCCGTAGCCGTAGTACGGGACCCGGCCGGCATCGAACGTCTTGAACCCGGTCGCCAGGACGATGGCGCCGACCTCGATCTCCTCGGTGTGTTCGGTCTGGCGGAAGTCTATGGCGTTGCGCTCGCCGCATGCTTCCACGCATGTCTTCTTGCACTTGCCCGACTTGAACTCGATGCAGGTTTCCGGGTCGATCACGACGACCTGGGGGACCGCCTGGGGGAATGGGATGTAGATCGGGCGGCGCTTGCTCAATCCGAGGTTGAACTCGTCCGGGACTTTGGCTTCCTTGTAGATGCAGGCCGGGATGCACTCCTGGCATCCTATGCACAACTCCTCGTTGATGTAACGCGGCCGGCGCTTGACCTTGACCTTGTAGTTGCCCACGTACCCGTCAACCTGTGAGACCTCGGAGTAGGTCCACAGCGTGATGTTGGGGTGGGCCCGGACCGCGGTCATCTTGGGGGTCAGGATGCACGCCGCGCAGTCGAGCGTGGGGAAGGTCTTGTCGAACTTGGCCATGTGCCCGCCGATCGTGGACTCGCGCTCCACCAGGTAAACGTGCTTGCCGCCGTTGGCGAGCGTGAGTGCGGCGTGGATGCCCGCGATCCCGCCTCCCACCACCAGCGCGGCCGGGTTAACCGGGACCCGCCGCCGCTCCAGCGGCTCGTGGTAGATGACCCGGTGAACCGCCGCGCGGACCAAGTCCTGAGCCTTGCGCGTCGCCTCTTCCTTGTCGGTGTGCACCCAGGAGGCGTGCTCCCGAATGCTCACCATCTGGAAGTAGAAGGGGTTCAGGCCGCCTGCCTCGGTGGCGCTCCGGAATGTGTGCTCGTGGAGCAGCGGCGAGCAGGCCGCAACGACGATCCGGTCCAGCTTGTGCTCTGCGATGTCCTTTTGGATGAGCACCTGACCGGGGTCGGAGCACATATACTTGTAGTCTCGCGCCACGGCGACGCCGGGCAGGGTGGCCGCGTACTCGGTCAGGCGCTGGACGTCAACCAACCCGGCGATGTTCTTGCCGCAGTGACAGATGTAGACGCCGACTCGCGGCCCGCCGTTTGTGGAAAGGGCCTCACGCATGACCAGACACCTCCGGGTTTGTTGCTTCCTCGACCAGTTCGGCTAGGTCCTTGATCACGAGTCCTTCCTCATGTCCTGTCGTCTTCGCAGCGTCACGGAACATGGTGATCTCCTTGGGGCAGGCTACAACCAGCGTTCCCACCCCGTTCAGCGCGGCGGCTTCCCGTATGCGGCTCTCGGCCGGCCGCTCCTTGACGCCCGGGGCCTCTTCCATCCAGATGCGACCGCCTCCCGCACCACAGCAGTACGCGTTCAGCCGGTTCCTCGGCATCTCCACCAGATTCGCGCCCAACGCCCTCAGCACGCGCCGCGGAGCCTCGTAGATCCCGTTGTACCGGCCCAGGTAGCACGGGTCGTGGTACGTGGCGCGAATGCCCAGCCTCCTTGCGGGCCGGAGTCGCTCCCCGTCAATGAGGCTGTCGAAGAGCTCGGTGTAGTGCACGACCGGCCAGGTTCCCCCGAACTCGGGGTATTCGTGCTTCAGCGCGTTATACGTGTGCGGGTCGGTCGTGAGGATCTTGTCGAACCGACACTTCCGCATGGTGGCAATGTTCTTCTCGGCGAGCATCTCAAAGAGGCCTTCCTCTCCAACCCTGCGTATGTCGTTCCCGCTGGTCTGCTCGCCGTCGTAGAGGATGCCGAACGAAACATCCGCCCGATGCAGAACCCGCGCAGCCGCCCGGGTGGCCTCGCGCGCGGCCGGGTCGAGCGAGGCGTAGTCCCCTACGAACCAGAGGTACTGCGCCTGCTCGCGGCGGATGTCCTTAACCGGAACTTCGAGCCCCGCTGTCCACCTTGCGCGCGTCTTGGGCGACTGTCCAAAAGAGTTGCCATAGCGAGAGGTCGCCGTGAGCGCGTCCTGTAGGCGCGCGTCCACCTCGCCGCGGGTCACCAGGTACCGCCGCATCCGCACGATGAGCGGGATGTGCTCGTTCATGACCGGGCACCGCTCCATGCAGGCGTAGCAGGTGGTGCAGGCCCAGAGCTCGTCGGCAGAGACGACGCCGCCCACCAGATCGGGGTAGTGCCCGTTTCGCGGGTCTCCCTTCATGAGGTACGGTCCGGCCCCCAGCAGGTGCTCCTTGATGTGGTGGACCATCTTCTGAGGGGAGAGCGCGGCGCCGCTCGTGTGGGCCGGGCAGACGCGGTCGCACCGCCCGCACTCGGCGCAGGCAAACGGATTCAGCAGCTCCCTCCAGGTGAAGTTCCTGGCGTTCAGCGGGTCCGGCCCGCCACCGTCCGCGTCGGCAGGGCGCAGCCGGCCCCGCGGGCTCAAATCGGTTAGGAAGACGCTGAACGAGGACGCCAGGAGGTGCAGGTGCTTGGAGTAGGGGAGGTAGGCCAGGAACCCCAAGACCAGCGCCATGTGCGCCCACCACATGGCCATCCGCAGCGAGGAAGCCGCGCTTGGGGTCAAGTCATATCCCACCAACAGGGCGGCCAGCGGCGTCCCCACCGGATTCCACAGGAACGACGCGTGGCCGGTGGCCACCACGTGGAATCCCGACGATAGCAGGGAGGTCACCATCAGGCTGCCGATGAGCAGCAGGATGACACCCGCGTCACGGCTCTGCTCCAACCGCGGGGGGCGGAGGATGTACCGCCGGACCGCCGCGCCTCCTATGCCGGCGAGCACTGTCACGCCGAAGACATCCAGCGCCAGCGCCACCGGGCCGATCTCCTCGGGCATCGGATAGGGCAGGAACGGTAGTAGTCCCTTGAGCAGGGAGAAGACGAACGCCGAGGCGTAGACCACGAAACCCCAGAAGATGCCGAAGTGCAGCACCCCGGCGGGTTCCCGCAACAGCCGTCTCTGTCCCAGAACCTCCCAGGCCACCGCTGCCAGCCGCCTCCAGACCTCTCCCAGGCGGCTCTCACCCCTGCCGAGGCCGAGCAGCCTGACAAGGTAGCGGACGCGGAACGCGAACAGGCCCAGGGCGATGAGGGAAACGACCCAGAGAAGCAGCAGCCCTGAAGGGCTCATCCTTCCATACCTATGAGGGCGAGGGCGTCCGCGCCCTCAGCTCCTCGATGAGTGTAGGGAGCAGGTCGAACATGTCCGCGGCCACCCCGTAATCCGCCACGTCGAATATCGGAGCCCGGGGGTCGGAGTTCACCGCGATGGTCAGCTCCGACTCCTTCATACCCTCCACGTGCTCGGAGGCCCCGCTGATACCGAGAGCCAGGTAGAATTTGGGTTTGACGACCATCCCGGATTTGCCCACCTGCCGGGTCAGGGGCAGCCAACCCTGGTCAATGACCGGACGGGAAGCGCAGACCGCTCCGCCCAGCAGGCCGGCCAGCTCCTCCGCCAACGGCAGGTTGTCCTGCCGCTGGATCCCGCGCCCGATCGCGACCAGGACAGGAGCACGCGTGATGTCCACGTCCCCTGCTTCCGGTTCCAGCAGCCGGGTGACCCTCATCCGCAGGCGATCCAGCAGGACCGGCGACAGGAGTTTCTGCACCGCCGGGGCCTGATCTGAAAGGCCCTTCTGGGAAGGAAACGCGCCGGGGAGAACCGTGAGGGCTACCATCTTACCCACTGTCTCCACCTCGCCCAGCAGCTTGCCCCCGCACATCTGGCTGGTGACCACGACCCGGTCGCCCTCGATCACTATCTCCTTGCAGTTGACCACCAGCGGGATACCCATCGTAGCCGACACCAGCGCGGCCAGGTCCATGCCCGCAGAGGTCGCGCCAAAGAGCATCAGGCGCGGGAGATCCTTCTCCGCCAGCGCCCGCAGCACCGCGCCGTGGCCCTCGGGTGTGAACTCGGCGAGGCCCGCGTCCTCGACGTACAAGACGCTGTCCGCAACCCCCAGCGTGCCTGCCAGTGGTTGGACCTCGCTCCCTGCCAGCACGGCCACAAGACGGCCGCCCAGCGCACCTGCGATCTCCCGCCCCTTGCCCAGGAGCTCGTAGGTATGCCCGGCAACCTGGCCCTTCAGGTGTTCCACGTAGACCCAGACGTCCTGGCCCGATGTGCTCATCGCACCAGCCCCCGGCTCTCAAGGATCGTTACGATCTGTTTGGCCATCTCCTCTGGTGTTCCGTCGAGCATCTCCGCGCGCTCGGCCGGCTCAGGTTTGAAGAGCCTGCGGATCACCGGTCCCTCCGGCACCGCAACGGACGGCGCCTCGCGCTCGGATATTGTCTTTGTCTTCCTGGCTTCTCGAATACGAGCTACCGGGACGTATCGAGGCGGCTGGGGAGCGGAAAGCACGCCTACCACCGCCGGCAGGTCCACCTCGATCTCGGCCGCCAGGCCACCCGGATACTCCTTCTGCACCAGGACCTTGCCCGCTCCCGGCGCATCCACTGACCGGGTCACGCCGACGTACGGGAGGCCCAGCAGGCCTGCCAGCGCTCCTGCCGTGTGCCCGTCCATATCATCAATCGCCTGCACCCCGGCGAGGATGAGGTCCGGGGGAGACTCCTTGAGCACCGCCCCAAACACCGCAGCGGCGGCGCGCTTGCCCAGCCCTTCCTCCGGGATTCCCGTGAGCTTTACGGCTTCGTCGGCTCCCCGGGCCAGCGCCGTGTAGAGCGCCTCCTCGGCCTCACCGCGGTCCAGGGCCATCGCCACGACCCTGCCGCCGTGGCGCTCCTTCAGCAGCAGCGCCTGCTCAAGGGCGTGGTCGTCACTCTCGCTCAGCAGATAGCGCAGCCACTGCGTATCCAGCGCCACGCCCGAAGGCGCGATCTCCAGCTCCTCGACCAGGTCGGGCACCATGCTCAACAGCACAACGATGTTCACGCAGGCTTCACCCCCTGTGTCCCCGCGGACTCGTCGAGCAACTCTATGATGTCCTTTACGACTATCTTGCCTTCGTTTCCGGTGGACTTGAGGGCGTCCTCGAAACGTGAGGCCTCAAACGGGCAGGATACCGCCATGATGTCGGCTCCGGTCGAAAGGGCGTGGGCGACCCGACGATCCGACAACCGCTCGTGCGCGGCCTGCCAGATCACGGTGTCCAGCCACATGCCGCCTCCGCCTCCGCCGCAGCACAGGGCGTTCTCCCTCGCGAATGGCATCTCCACGAGCGAGATGCCCGGGATCGCCCGCAGCAATTCCCGCGGGGATTCGTACAGTCCACTCATGCGTCCCAGACAGCAGTTGTCGTGGTAGGTCACGCGGGCCTCGACGCGATTCTTCAACAATGGCCGCAAGGCGTCCATTCTCGCGGCCAGAAACTCCACGTAGTGCCGGACAGGGAACTGACGTCCGGTCTGGGGGGGGTAGATGCGGGTCAGCGAGTTGTAGGCGTGCGGATCTGCGGTCACGATCTCGTCGAACTCGTACTTGTCGAACAGCGATATGTTCTGCTCCACCAGGCTCTCGAACAGGCCCGCCTCGCCCGAGAGGCGTTCGCAGTCCCCCACGCAGCGCTCCTCAGGCCCCAGGACCGCGAAGTCCACGCCCATGGAGTGCAGCACCCTGGCCATGGCCTGGGCCTGCAGCTGGTTCCGTGGGTGATAGGAGGGGTAGCACTCGACCAGCCAGAGCGCCTCGACCGGCCGCTTGAGCTGCGAGATAATCGGAACGGGCACACCTGCGACCCGGGCCCAATCCATCCTCTTTCTCGGGGCCTCGCCAAAGGAGTTCCCATAGCGGTAGGTGTTGTCCAGCGCTTTCTTGAACTCCGCGGGCAGCGTGTGGCCGGCGCTCATGGCAGCGTCGCGCAGGGCCGGGAACAGAACATCGGTGATCTTCAGCCCGCTTGGGCACCTGGCGGTGCAGTTGTAGCAGGAGACGCACAGCCAAAGGGTGTTGCTCTTGAGCACCTGGTCCAGCAGGCCTTCCTTGAGGAGGTAGATGGAGTGGCGGGGTGTGTACTCCATGGCGAAGGCCAGGGGGCAGGCGCCGCCGCACATTCCGCACTGGATGCAGGGGTTGAACTCCGCTTGCCAGGTAGTTCGTGGATCGGATGATGCAGAGGGCGCAGCCTGCTTATCTCCGCTCAACACCGTGTCCCCCCTGTGGAGGCCCTCTCCACCCGGGCGGGCTATTCCAGGCATGGACGACCCCCATTCTCTTACCTGTAATTCCACGCCAGGCGGCCCAGTGAGAGAATACGGCGACAACCCTATTCCGGCCTGCAAGAGAGGCCCATGTCTCGCTGCCGGTTTCCCTTATGAGTCATCTGCTAGCCCTAGGGTTACCGCCCTAGGCCATCACTCCAATCTTTGTCACGCTTCCCCAGGGGGCTCGCCCGTAGACGGCGAATATGCACAGGGGTGATGCAAACGATGCCTGAGAGACGAGACCTGACAGCGGTCATTCGACCCTCGACCATAGCCGTTATCGGCGCCTCCCGTGATCCGGCCAAGGTGGGGCATGCGATCTTCCACAACATCCTAACCGGAGGGTTCCAGGGTGCGGTGCATCCGGTAAACCCCACCGCCCGCGCGATCAGCGGGGTGCGGGCCTATCGGTCGGTCCTGGAGGTTCCGGATCCCGTGGATCTGGCAGTGGTGATCACACCGGCCCACCTGGTGCCGGGTGTGCTGGACGAGTGCGGCCGCGCCGGGGTGCGCGGCGTGGTTGTGATCTCAGGTGGGTTCCGCGAGGTGGGGGAGGAGGGCCGGAAGCGGGAGGATCTGGTTCGCGAGCGGGTGGCGCGCTGGGGTTTTGCCCTGATCGGACCCAACTGCCTGGGCATTATCAACACCGCCCCAGACGTTCGGTTGAACGCGACCTTTGCCGCTCAGCTCCCCGACGCCGGCAACATAGGTTTCCTTTCCCAGTCCGGCGCGCTCACCGCGGCCGCGCTCGACTACGCCCGCACCAAGCGCATCGGGTTCTCGAAGGTCTTCAATCTCGGCAACAAGGCGGATGTGACCGAGCTGGAGCTGCTGGAGGTACTGGCCGCCGACCCGGACACGCACGTCATCCTGCTCTATGTGGAGGAGCTGAGCGAGGGGCGGCGCTTCATCGAGACCGCCCGCGAGATCAGCGAGCAGTCGCCTCCCAAGCCCGTTCTTGTGCTCAAGGCGGGCCGCACCGCAGCCGGCGCCAGGGCGGTCTCGAGCCACACCGGGTCGCTGGCCGGCTCCGACCAGGTCTACGAGGCCATCTTCGCCCAGGCCGGCGTGCTGCGGGTCGAAAGCATCGAGGAACTGTTCGACTACGCGGGCGCGTTCTCGCGCCAGCCGCTGCCCAAGGGCAGGCGTGTCGCTATTGTCACCAATGCCGGCGGCCCCGGCATCCTGGCCACGGACGCCTGTGTACGAGAGGGCCTGGAGCTGAGCAAGCTCTCGGATGCGACGATCGGGGCGCTGCGGCGCGTCGTGCCCGGCGAAGCCCACGTGGGCAACCCCCTCGACATCATCGGCGACGCGGACGACAGCCGGTACGATGCCGCCCTGGAGGCGGTGCTGGCCGATCAGTCGGTGGACGCGGGCGTGGTGCTGGTGACCCGCCAGGCGACAATTGACGTTGAGGCCGCGGCCGATGCCGTTATCCGGCGGGCGCGCGCCTCCGGCAAGCCGGTACTGGCCTCGTTCGTCGGCGCCCTGGCCGTGGAGTCGGGCGTCGCCCGCCTGGAGGAGGCCGGGATTCCCCACTATCCGTTTCCTGAGGCGATCGCGCGGACGCTGGCGGCGATGGCGCGGTACGTCTCTTGGATCGAGCGGCCCCGTACGGACTATGTAGCCTTCAACGACGTGAACCGGGACCGCGCACGTCAGATCATCGCCGGCGCGGAGCCGGGGTTCTTGTCGGAGTCGGCTGCCCTGGAGCTGCTGGAAGCCTACCGCCTTCCGTTGCTGCCGTGGGCGGTGGCCACGAGCGCCGGCGAGGCGGCGGAGCGCGCGCTGGGCATCGGACTTCCGGTGGCGCTTAAGATCCTCTCCCCGCAGATCATTCACAAGGTAGACGTGGGCGGGGTGCGCCTCAACCTCGGGACCACGGCCGAGGTTCGGGCGGCCTACGAGGCCATGATGGTTGCGATACGCAAGCACCACCCCGATGCGGTGCTGGATGGGGTGCTGGTGCAGGCGATGGCGCTCAAGGGGCATGAGGTGATCCTGGGGCTCAGCCACGACGCGCAGTTCGGCCCGGTGTTGATGTTTGGACTGGGCGGGATATACGTGGAGGTGCTGAAGGACGTCACATTCCGCCTGGCGCCGGTCAGGGAGCTGGGGGCCAGGCGGATGGTCGAGGAGACCCGCACCGCGGCCATCCTGCGGGGCGTCCGCGGCGAACCCCCGTCGGACCTGGAGGCCATTGTTGAGTGCCTCCTGCGCCTGTCCCAACTGGCGGTTGATTGCCCTGAGGTAGCGGAGCTCGACATCAATCCCCTGTTTGTGTACGCCGAGGGGCAGGGCGCCGCGGTGGCGGACGCAAGGGTGCGGATCGCGCCTCCCCTGGGGTGACCCTGCTGATTCGCCTTAGGCGTATGCCGCTGCTCTACAAGATCCTGGCGGCCAACGCCGCGGTCGTCCTTTTGGGCGCGGTGGCCGGTACGGCCATCTCCTTCCGCCACGGCGCCCTGCATCCGGGAGAGCCGCACGGTGATCTGATGGCGTCTTTCGCGGTGGCGGGCGTCGCGATCAGCCTGGTCGTGAACTACGTGGTCCTGCGGGCCCTGCTCCGACCGCTGGACCACCTGCAGCGCGCGGTGGACGCCGTGCGCGCGGGCGAGCCGGGCGTGAGGGTGGAGCGCGAGGGCCCTTCGGACGAGCGGTTCGAGCACCTGGCGGATACCTTCAACCGCATGCTCGCGACCCTGGAGGAGCATGCTGAACGGCTGCGCCTGCTGCCAGGGCAGATCCTGCGTGCGCAGGAAGAGGAGCGCCGCAGGATCGCCCGCGAACTGCACGACGAGGCCGCGCAGTCCATAACCTCGCTCTTGGTCCGTCTGCGCCTGCTGGAGCAGTCCCAGACTCCCGAGACGGCTCGGCAGCGCGTGCGCGAGCTGCGCGAGCTGACGATGCGCGCCCTCGAAGATGTGCGCCGCATCGCGCTGGAGTTGCGCCCCTCGGTCCTCGACGACCTCGGCCTGGTAGATGCCCTCCACGCGTACGCAGACGCCCTGAACGCCGCGGGCGGCACCCGGGTGACAATCGCGGCCGAGGGCCTGGAAGGCCGGCTGCCGGCCGATGTGGAGCTGGTGTTCTATCGCGTGGCGCAGGAGGCCCTGACGAACGTGCGACGCCACTCGCACGCTCCGGCGGCCCGCGTGCGCCTTCGGCGGAACGGGTCGGAAATCATACTTGAGGTGGAGGATGAAGGTGTTGGTTTCGACACGCGAAGATCCCCGCCTACCGGCACCGGACTGGGTCTGGCAGGCATGCGCGAGCGCATGGCCCTGATAAGCGGCGAGATTGCCGTGCGCTCATCGCCGGGCCGCGGTACGACCGTCGTGGCCCGAGCGGATCTGGCCGGATGGGAGCAGCAGCGTGGCGGGTGAGATACGCGTGGTGCTGGCCGACGATCACCCGGTGCTCCGTACCGGTCTGCGGACGCTTCTCGAGCAGGAGCCCGACATGCGCATCGTAGGCGAGGCCTCCGACGGGCACGAGGCCGTGGCCCTGGTGCAGCGACTACGGCCCGACGTGGTCATCATGGACATCAGCATGCCCGGGCTGGACGGGCTGGAGGCCACGCGCCAAATCCGCGGCCTGGACCTGCCCGTGCAGGTCCTCATCCTGACCGTGCACGCGCAGGAGCGCTACCTGTTTCCGGTGCTCAAGGCCGGCGCAGCCGGCTACCTGAACAAGACCGCGGCGGATGTCGAGTTGGTGGCGGCCATCCGCACGGTTGCCGCGGGCGGCGCGTTCCTGCATCCGGCGGCGACGCGCCAGTTGCTCGAGGATTTCGTTGCCGGCGCCCAGGGAGGTCAGGAGCGGGACAGCTACGACAGGTTGAGCGATCGAGAGCGGGAGGTGCTCAAGCTGGTGGCCGCGGGCCACACGGCGCGCGAGATCGCCGGCCTGCTGCACCTCAGCCCCAAGAGCGTGGAAACCTACCGCGCCCGCATCATCGAGAAGCTGGAGTTGCGCACCAGGGCAGACCTGGTGCGCTACGCGCTGCGCCGCGGCCTGTTGACCGAAGACGCCTGAAGCGCATCTCCCGCCGGGCGTCCCGTGCGGCCTCAGGCAGCGCCGGGACTGCCTGTGGGGAAAACCCCTCCGCACAACCCCAGGATTCCCCGATACCACAGCGCGCCCCGCGCCCCTACGATTGTTGCGACTGGCATGGCGAGGTGCCGCATGGAGTTCAGGCTGCTCGTCGCAACTGAGAACAGCGAGTTCGGCAAGACCCTGCGCGAACTGACCGAGGCTGCGCGAGCCATGCTTCCCA
>Ga0208244_100556_pt1 | contig 33381 bp, 33 predicted proteins | sample SubbioCR12Aug_5A_FD_184828 | JGI IMG/M metagenome (GOLD analysis project Ga0208244, IMG submission 184828) | Serpentinite rock and fluid subsurface biosphere microbial communities from McLaughlin Reserve, California, USA - CR12Aug_5A (SPAdes) | ecosystem: Environmental > Terrestrial > Deep...
GTAACGGGCTGACCACGCCATGTTTGATCGACTGCGACCTTGGCAACGGGCGCAACCGGGGTGCTTACAGCACAGACAGCCTTTTGCTGATCTGCGCCGATATATTCTGTACCGGTGACGGATTTGCACCCGCCCATTTCGTCACCGGACACTTTTGGGCTGCGGCCTACCTCCGTGCCGGTCAAGGTACGACCGGACAGGGTTTGCATGGTAGCCACCTTTTTCGGCGCAGCGGCATCGCAAAGCGCGCCGAAGCTGCCCGACGTGTAGTACTGCGAACCCGTAATGCTCAGGCAGGAACCCGGCTCATCGCCCGTCACCCTGCTGGAGCGGCCGACTTCCGTGCCCGAAACCGGCTGGTTGCCGCGCGAGGACATCACGCTGACCTTGCGGGGCGCTTCGGGCGCGGTTGTGCTGCACACGCCAGTGAACTGTTCCCGGGCCAGATATTCGGTGCCGGTAATGCCGCGGCATGCGCCGGTTTCATCACCGGTGACTTTCGCGGCATGGCCAACCGCGGTACCGGTCACGGCTTTGCCATGGCTGGTATGCGTCACGGCAACTTTCTGCGGAGCCGCGTCTGCGTTGGTCGGAAGCACGTAGCCCGTGCCCGAGATGGCTCGACCGGCACCCGGCTCGTCGCCGGTGACCTTCTCTGAATGTCCGACCTGCGTGCCTGTGACAGACTTGCCCTTGGCCGTATCGCTCACCCCGACTTTGGCGGGCGCCGGCGCGGGCCGGGCAGCGCAAAACTCGTCGAAACGCTCGGCCGCCAGATATTCGGTGCCGGTAATGCCGCGGCAGTTGCCGGGCTCGTCACCGGTGACATTGGCGGCGCGGCCGACTTCGGTGCCCGTGACCTTGCGCTCACCCACCGTATGGCTCACACCGACCTTGGCCGGCGCCGGCGCCGGACGGGTGCTGCACAGTGTATCGTACTGCTCGGCGCCGATGTATTCGGTGCCCGTAACCGCGCGGCAAGACCCCGGCTCATTGCCGGTCACTTTCTTGCTGCGCTCAACCATCGTGCCGGTCACGCCATGGCCCGACAGCGTATGGCCTTCTTCAACCTTGGCCGGCGCGGGCGTGACCACGCGGGCACGCATGCGGCCAGCGGGACGGGCGTCATTGCTGCTCTTGGTGCTGCCAGCCAACGATTGCACCACGCGGCGCTGCATGGCTTTTTGACGACCGGTTGCACCCTTGGCGATGGCCGCCTGCCAGTCCTGGCCCGGCATGGTGGCCGCGATTTTGGTCGCTTGCGCCACGCGCCGCAACCCGGCTTTGCCATCCTGCGACAGCGCTGCACGACGTGCGCGCGCCAACGCGCGGCCAGTCGGCTCAATGACTTTTTTCGGCACATCCGGGGAAGAAGACAGCGCTACAGCCGGCATCATGCCCGCCGAAGCCGGCTTGTCACCACATCCCCCCTTGGCACCGTTGCACCCGCAGCCACACCCCTTGGCCAGCGCTTCAACCACGGCAGCCGGTGCGATGGCCGCATCAAGCTGCGGTTTCTGGCGCACCCGACCGCTTGGCCGCGAGACGGCAGGCTGCAGCGCAGCCTTGCCCGATGTGCTCAGCGCTTCGCGACGCGCACGGCTGGCACTGCGGCCGTTGGCAGCAACAGCCGCCGCGGCCTGAGCCATGATCACCGCATCGGGCACCGATCCGGCGGCAGACGCCCTGCTCGAACCTGACGCAGCGGCAGCAGCCGGATTAACGCGTGACGCAGCCGGCCTGGCAGACATGACAGACGCCGTTTTCGTGGCGCCGGTCTTGCCGTGCAAAGCCATCGCCTTTCGGCGCTTCAAAGCCAACTCGCGCCCGGAAAGGGTCGCAGTAGCTGTGCTGTCGGTGGTTAGTGTCATCACTTACCTCGAATTTAACGAGTTTGTTGAGGTCGCGACTCCGCGAACAACACGCGCCGCAACCGCGACCTCAACAAACAAACCTGGAATACACCCATCCTGCTCAGCGCCAGTGCCTTCGCACCGGCGCCAATTTGCTTTTTTAACGATACACCACGAAATTCATGCCCTGGCTCTGCGCGTAGTTGTCATAAGCGACAAAACGCACCAGATGATCAGGGAATTCGCGATGGCAAGCATCCAGCTCGGCCAGTACGTTGTCGACCGACTGCTCGCCAAAGAAGGGCAGCTTCCACATGTACCAGTAGTTGCTGGTGGAAGCGGTGCCTTTTTCGGTGTGCTCAACCGACGGGTTCCAACCCTGGCTAATGCAGTAAGCGATCTGGCGACGGACCTGATCAGCCGTCATCACCGGCAGATAGGAGAAGGTCTCATACTTGGTCGCGGCTTTGTAAACTTGAACAGCCATGTTTATTTCCTTTCATGTATGGAGCTGGGGGCCAGGATTCAGGATCTAGGGGCGGTGCGGCTGCGCCGCGCTTTTCCCTAGCCCCTCGTTCCCGGTTCCTGTCTCCTCAAAAAATTACTTGTTCGCGATGTCCAGCTTGTCGACGGTGTCGAATTCGAACTTGATCTCTTTCCACGTTTCCATGGCGATCTTGAGTTCAGGGCTATGGGAAGCGGCGGCGGTAAGAATCTCTTTGCCTTCCTTCTCCAGCTCACGGCCTTCGTTACGTGCCTGAACGCATGCTTCCAGCGCAACGCGGTTGGCGCATGCGCCGGCAGCGTTGCCCCAGGGGTGTCCCAGCGTGCCGCCACCGAACTGCAGCACGGAGTCATCGCCGAAGATGTTGACCAGTGCGGGCATGTGCCACACGTGGATGCCGCCGGACGCAACCGCGAACGTACCGGGCATGGAGCCCCAGTCCTGATCGAAGAAGATGCCGCGGCTGCGGTCTTCCGGAATGAAGGATTCACGCAACAGATCGATCCAGCCCAGCGTCGAAGCGCGATCGCCTTCCAGCTTGCCCACCACGGTTCCGGTGTGCAGGTGGTCGCCGCCGGACAGACGTGCAATCTTGGTCAGCACGCGGAAGTGAATACCGTGGTGCGGGTTACGGTCGACCACGGCGTGCATGGCACGGTGGAGATGCAGCAGCATGCCGTTTTCACGACACCAGTTGGCCAGGCCCGTGTTGGCACAGAAACCACCGGTGATGTAGTCGTGCATGATGATCGGCGCGCCGATTTCTTTTGCGTACTCGGCACGCCTGTACATCTCTTCCGGGGTCGGTGCGGTGACGTTCAGGTAGTGGCCCTTGCGCTCGCCAGTTTCGGCTTCGGCTTTCAGGGTGGCTTCCTGCACGAAGTCGAAACGCTGGCGCCAACGCATGAAGGGCTGGCTGTTGACGTTCTCGTCGTCCTTGGTGAAGTCCAGACCGCCGCGCAGACATTCATACACAGCACGGCCGTAGTTTTTGGCGGACAGACCCAGCTTGGGCTTGATGGTGCAACCCAGCATCGGACGGCCGTACTTGTTCATGACGTCGCGTTCGACCTGAATACCCAGGGGCGGGCCGCCACAGGTCTTGACGTAGGCAATCGGGAAACGGATGTCTTCCAGACGCAGCGCACGAACGGCCTTGAAGCCGAACACGTTACCGACCAGCGAGGTGAACACGTTGACCACCGAACCCTCTTCAAACAGGTCGATCGGGTAGGCGATGAAGGCGTAGAAACAGGTGTCGTCGCCGGGCACATCTTCGATGCGGTAGGCGCGGCCCTTGTAGTAATCCATGTCGGTCAGCAGATCGGTCCACACCGTGGTCCAGGTGCCGGTGGATGACTCCGCACATACGGCAGCAGCCGCTTCTTCACGGTCGACGCCCGCCTGGGGCGTAATCTTGAAACACGCCAGGAGGTCGGTATCCAGCGGAGTGTATTCCGGCATCCAGTAAGTGTGCCGGTATTCTTTTACCCCGGCCTGATAGGTTTTCACTGCCATTGTGTTTGCTCCTTGCTTGCTGATTCAGATAAAAAGTCCAAACCCTCACCCAACCGCTTTACGGTTGCGGCCGGGGCCCCAGGAAACCCTGAACGCTCCCCCCGTTCTCGGATGGCTTGTTCAAAGCTTCCATTTAATCAACTACTGACTATTACTGTGTCACGACCCACCAGGGCCATCACGCCACGCAACCTTATCCGCTCAGTCATATAATTGACAATCGATATTTATGATGAAAACCATAACAAACGCTTACTATTGAGCCATGCATATCACGCTACGCCAACTCCAGGTCTTCGAGGCCACCGCCCGGCTTGCAGGCTACACACGCGCTTCCGAAGCGTTGCATCTGTCGCAGCCGGCGGTTTCGATGCAAATCCGCCAACTTGAAGAACAGGCCGGCATGCCGCTGTTCGACCAGATCGGCAAAAAAATCCGTCTCACTGACGCCGGGCGAACCCTCTACCGGCACGCGCAAGGCATTCTGGCGCAGGTTCAAGAAACGCAACTCGAGCTTGAAGAAATGCGCGGCGTTCGCCGTGGCCAGTTGAACATCACGGTTGCCAGCACCGCCAATTACTTTGCGCCCCGCCTGCTGGCAACCTTTTGCCAGCGCCATCCCGGGGTCAAGGTCAGCCTGGACGTCAGCAATCGCGAGCATATTCTCGCCCAACTGAGCGACACTGACAAAGACCTGTCCATCATGGGGCAACCGCCCACGGGCTCAAACCTGGTCGCGCACCCCTTTATGGAAAACCCGCTGGTGGTCATCGCCGCACCCAGCCATCCGCTGGCAGGCGATCGCGCCATCCTGCCCGCGCGGCTTGCCGAAGAAAGTTTCATCAGCCGCGAACAGGGTTCCGGCACGCGCATGGCCGCAGAACGGTTTTTCGATGCGGCAGGCATCCGGCTCACCACCGCCATGGAAATGAGCAGCAATGAAGCCATCAAGCAGGCCGTGCAGGCCGGGCTTGGCCTGGGCGTGGTCTCGATCCATACGCTGGAAATGGAGCGCGCGCTGAACCGCCTGGCGATCCTTGACGTGCAGGGATTTCCGATCCTGCGTCACTGGTATGTCGTGCATCGGCCCGCCAAACGCTTTTCGACGGTGGCGCAGGCCTTCCTCGATTTCGTCCTGTCCGAAGCCGGCAGCCTCCTGGCGCAACCCCGCGCATAAGCGGGCTCAGGATACAAACTTCTCGCGCCGCAAAACCTGCGTATCGGACACAAAGGCTGCCAGATGGTGGCCGCGCTTCATCAGCTTTTCAATATCGACCATCACCCCGTCCAGCCTGGATTCGGCCACGATGAGCATGAACAGGATATTGCTCCCGCCCTCCAGCACACCAGTCTGCAGGCCCGCACTGCCCGCGCCGCGCGCTTCCAGCACGGTATAGCCCGAGGTGGCATGCGCCTCGGCGATGCCGATCAGCCGCTCCTCCAGCGCTGCGTTGGCGATCACGTTGATGAGTTTCATGGAATGAAATTGGGGCATGCCGGATCCTTGTTCAGACGCCCGCAAGCCGGGCAGCAAAATAATGGTACAACGGGATGCCGACGATCACGTTGAACGGAAACGTCACCCCGAGCGAGAGCGTCAGGTAATAGGACGGGTTGGCTTCGGGAATCGCCAGGCGCATGGCCGGCGGCACCGCGATATAGGATGCGGACGCACCCAGCACCGCCACCAGCAATACGCCGCCCACGCCGAATGCCAGCCAGTAGTGGCCGACCAGCAGCCCGGCCGCCCCGCCAATCAAGGGCATCAACACGCCGAATGCCACCAGAAACCAGCCGACGCGCTTGAACTCGCTGATGCGCTTGCCGGCCTCCATCCCCATTTCCAGCAAAAACAGCGACAGCGCGCCCATGAACATCATGCCGAAGAAGGGCGTGATCGTGGCCAGCGAGTCCGGTTTGACGACAAATCCGATCACCATCCCGCCGAACAGCAGGATCACGCTGCCATTGGTAAACGCATCGCGCAGCAACTCGCCCATGTGGTTTTCACGTGCATTTTCTTCACCAGCGGGCTGGTTGTTTCGTGAAAAACGCGCCAGCAGCAGGCCCACGATGATGGCAGGCGATTCCATGATCGCCAGCATGATGACGGGATAGGACTCGTACTCGATATTTTGCGCGTTGAGATAGGCAATCGCGGTCAGGAAGGTGCCTGCGCTGACCGAGCCGTAGTGCGCGGCGATCGCCGACGCATTGAGCTTGTCGATGCGCCCGGCCAGCAGGATGACATAGGCCAGAATCGGTAGCGCGAAACCAAGCACCAGGGCCGCCATCACAGCTTGCAGTGCGGCACCGAAATCTGCATGCGACAGCTCGATCCCGCCCTTGAGGCCAATGCCGATCAACAGATAGATCGACAGCGCCTTCGCCAGTTCGGGCGGAAACTTGAGGTCGGACTTGATCCCTTGCGCCAGAAACCCCAAGGCAAAGAACAAAACCGCCGGTATCAGCAGATTGCTTACATCCATCGCACTTCCCCCTCGCGATCGCTCAACCCGCCGAGCGCGCACGCAATGATTTAAGGTGTGAATCAGTTTTTTTTATTGCCACATTGGCAAAACTTCACCGCCACCTTAAGCAAAACACGCCATCATTAATAATGAATGTTAATGATTGAAATCATCAGAATAGCTTATGGATGCGGGAAGGGGGGGTCGGAAAGATCAGCCTGCTTCGCGCAGATACGCATTGACGGCCACAATGACCGCATCGGCCTTGATGACCAGGCCGAGATCGATCATTTCCGACCCCATCATGATGGGCTGATTGTTGGGCGGCACCGGAAGCGGCACCAGACGATTGGCTTCTTCGCGAAAAAATACCGCCGCCACCACGCCGGCGAAAAGAAATTTCATGCCGCCGCCCGATTGCGATGGGCGCAAGGTATCCGGCTGATAGACGAACACCGGACTGCCGCTGGAGCCGGGATACACCGCCGCGTCGATCAGAAATTCCTGGCGGCCTTCGAAATCCAGTGCCATCGGCGTGGCGGTGGTGCCGCGCCGCAAGATCGGCATCAGGTTGACCTGATCCCACACCCCGCTGGGATAGCCGACGAATATCACCTGCTCCAGCGCATCGAGCGCGCGCAAGGTGGAAGCGTCGGGTGCCAGACGGCTGTCGATCGCGTGGTAATACAGTTCGGCGCCCTGGTCGCGCGCCGCCTGTTCCAGCGGACGCAGCGGGATGATGGCGAGATCGACTTCCGGGTTCGGATGCATGAACCAGGCATGCGAAAAATCGTTGATGTTGATCTGGAAACGCTCGCCGAACACGGGCTGGCCGTGCCTTTTCTGGGTAAACACCAGGCCGCCGCTGCGCACGCCCTCGACCAGATGACGGTTGGTGACGACGAAGGTATGAACGCCGCTGCCCGTCGTGTGGCTGAACACGAAAGCGGTGCCGGAGCCCTCGCTGCCGTCCTCCAGCACCGTGTCGACGCGGATCGTGTTGAACAGCAGCTTCTTGGTGATGGAATTGATTTCCAAGGCGAGACTCCGATCAGGGCTGTGTCAATCAAGCTGTAGCCGGCTTCACCGGGCAGAACAGGTCGCCCTTGGCTTCATCGCCCAGGCGTTCGTAAATGGCGGTAATCGCCTGGTCCTCGGTCGAGAAAATATTCTCCTGGCCAAGCAGTTCGAACAGACCCGTATTGCGCATCACGTCCAGCACCTGCTTTTTCAGGCCCGAGAACACCAGGGTGACCCCCGCCGCCTTCAGACGGTCGATCAGGTGGTGCACGACTTCTTCGCCCGAGGCGTCCAGCTGGTTGATGGCATCCCCCACAATCAACACATACTTGGCCTTGGGACGGCCAGCCAGGCCTTCCAGAACGGCATCTTCAAAATAGGAGACGTTGGCGAAATACAGCGAGCCGTCGTAACGCAGCGCCATGATGTGCTCGCTGGTCGGCATGTCCGGGTTGACCTTGATGTCACGCAGGGTGCCGTCCGTATAACGTCCCAGCAGCGCCACGCGCGGTTTCATGGTGCGCAGCAGGAACAGCACGATCGCCAGCCCCGCGCCTACCATAATGCCCACATCCAGATGCGGCGCGAACAGCAGGGTTGCAATAAAGGTGACGACGGCGGCGACGCCGTCATGCTTGTGTGCATGCCAGGCGTGCCTGACCGCTTCGATGTTCACCAGTCCGCCGACCGCCATGATGATGATCGCGGCCAGCACCGCCTGCGGCAGGTGGTACAACAGCGGCGTCAGGAACAGCAGGGTCACCATCACCGCCAGCGCGGTGAATACCGCCGACAGTCCGGATGTCGCCCCCATGCTGGCGTTGACCGCCGTTCGCGAAAACGAGCCGGACGAAGGGTAGGCCTGCGAGAAGCTGCCGACGATGTTGGCGAGACCCTGGCCCACGAGTTCCTGATTGGGGTCGAGCCGTTGCCGGGTTTTGGCGGCCACCGCCTTGGCGATCGAAATCGCCTCCATGAAACCCACCAGCGAAATCACCAGCGCCGCCGAGAGCATCGCGCCGAACTTGTCCATGTCCATGGCCGGCGCGGAGATGGGCGGCAAACCTTCCGGCACCTTGCCCACCACCTCGCCGCCGCCCACCAGCTTGAATTCACCCTTGGTCACCGTGCGGATACGGTAGACCGTATCGTCGAGCTTGACGCCCGCGGGCGCCATCCCTTCCGGGTAAACCGCGACCGTCTTGCCGGCCTCGTCGATCTGCCGCACCACCGGAATCTTGCGCATGACCTTGCGCAGCTTGCCGGACACCACCTCGGCATCCTTCAGCGCCAGACGCGCCAGCGCCACCTCGGCTTCGAGTTTCACCGCATCGACGCTGTCATGCCCGCCCGCCTTGACCGCCGCGCTCAACGCGTCATTTTTTTCGGCAATGGCCACATTCAGACGATCAACTTCGGCCACGGCCGCGACCACTTTTTCAACCTGCGCGCGCAATTCCGGCTCGACCACCTGAACCACGCTGCCGCTCGAATTCTTTTCAAATCCGATCGCCCAGGAAATGAGCGTCGTCAGCACCACCGCGATCAGCACGCCAGGCATCTTGGGCGCGTATTTCCTCAGCCCCCACATCAGCATCATGGCGCCCAGACCCATCGCCAGCGTCGGCCAGTGCGTGTCGCCCACCTGCTTGAACACGCTGACGATGTCGTTGATAAAGGATTCAGTGCGCGTCATCGACACGCCAAGCAGCTTGGAGAGCTGCGACAAGCCGATGATGATGGCGGCCGCGTTGGTGAAACCGACAATCACCGGATGCGACAGAAAGTTGACGATGACACCCAGCTTGAACACGCCCAGCGCCAGCTGAATCAAGCCCACCAGCAGGGTCAGCATGATGGCCAGCGCGATGAAATGCTCGCTTCCGGGCGCAGCCAGAGTCGCCAGCGCCGACGCGGTCAACAAGGAAACCACCGCCACCGGCCCGGTGGCGAGCTGGTTCGACGATCCCCACATCGCGCCGATCGCCACCGGCAGGAACGCCGCGTACAAGCCATAATATGCAGGCAAGCCTGCCAGCTGCGCATACGCCATCGATTGCGGGATCAGCACCAGCGCCACCGTCAGACCGGCCAGGAAATTGATCTTGACCGAATCCGACGTCAACGGAAACCAATTCAGGAAGGGAAAGAAACGGGCGAAGCGATCAAGCTTAGACGGCATGGCGACAAACCAATCAAAAAAACCGCACCAGGTGCGGGGCTATAAAGATAACTTGTTATTATATCAGCAAACTCTTATTGCCTTTTCGCCCCCAACCGCATGTTCTCCAACCCGTCTGGCATCACGCGCGCACTGCAATCTTTCCATATCGAGAATCAGGCGCTGTGCTACAGCACATTCGTGCCAAAACTCTATAATTGGTGTCTCAAGCTGGGCTTCACGCGCGGCAGGATCATGCCCTCGCGGGCATTTTGCTCTGACGAAAGCCAAGGCGTGCCCATCATCCTGCTTGCCAAGCATTTTGGCGTGTTTCCGTTTAACCATGGCCGCGTGGGCGGCATCGTATCGATTGATCGCCACGGTCCGCACGCGGATCACGGCAAGGACCTGATGCTGCTGCAGTCCAGTCATGTCGGGCATGATCCGGAAACTGGCGAGTTTGGCGTGTATCGGCGGCTTCACACCGAAAACGCCCACAATAGCTGTAGTTGCGGCAAGATCGGCCATATTCTCGAGTGGTATCGCACCGAGCATCACTATGCGCGGGAAAACGTGCGGCTTGCACGATTCGACGGGCAACCCGTCGTGCTGGTCGACAACCTGCTGCTCAATACCGAACGCAGGCAGGGCCTGTTTCTCAATCTGGAGCGCCTGGTTCAGCATGACGCCGCCGGAAAATTTCATACCCTCAACACGCTGAGCACGGCCTACGCTCTGCCTGCCGCCACTGCGCTGATCGAGCGCCTGGGGGAGTCTTCATGGCCCGAACACGGCAGTGTTGAACTGGGGGCGCGCCTCGCTCCAGAGGATTTCTACTACAAACACATTTTTGCCAACCGCGATCCTTTACAGGACCAGCTTGAACGCAACCTGCAGGCTCCGATGCCCTGGATCGTCAGCGCGAAGCACCCCTTATTGACCGCAGCCTGCATCAACACCCAGGCCGAATTCGACCGCACCTACCGCAGCCTGGCGCACAATCCAGCCATGCACGGCAAGAACATGCTGTTCGTGTCCGGCATCAACATCGACATTTCGCCGACCGACCAGTCCCACTTCCCGCTGACCCAGTTCGTGCCCTGGGCCGCCTACCTGCATCTGGCCGACGGCACGCGCCAGATTCTGGAACAGGACGAACTGCTGGATACGCTGGACGGCATGCCGGCCGACAACCCCGACCAGATCCATTTCGATGAATCCATCGAAACCATGGCCCGCGCCCCCAGGGTGCGGGTGCAACTGGACAGGGACTGAAGCACTCCCCTGTTCAATGAGCGCCTGCCTGTATGGTCGTAGTCGTACCCACATAAGGCAGGTCCGTTTGACTGATTGCACGGCACCGCACTAGAATCGCGCCAGTCGGGGTTCCAGCCCCCGGCGTCAGGATTTCCCATCCGCAAGACGGTGTCCCGTCCAAGTCTGGTTTTATCCATTCAATCTGGAGCACTTTTCTTGGACACCGTACCCACCACCGCACCCGCGCCCGTCACCCTGGGCGACTCCTTCAAATACTGGCTCAAGCTCGGCTTCATCAGCTTCGGCGGCCCCGCCGGGCAGATTTCGATGATGCATCAGGAACTGGTGGAGAAGCGCCGCTGGATTTCCGAGCACCGCTACCTGCACGCGCTCAACTACTGCATGCTGCTGCCCGGCCCCGAGGCGACCCAGCTGGCGATCTACATCAGCTGGCTGATGCACGGCATCCGCGGCGGCATCATCGCCGGCGTGCTGTTCTTCCTGCCGTCGTTTCTGCTGCTGTCGCTGCTGGCCGGCCTCTATCTCGCCTACGGCAACCTGCCGTGGGTGCAGGGCATCTTCTACGGCATCCGGCCGGCGGTGGTCGCGGTGGTACTGTTCGCGGCCTGGCGCATCGGCAGCCGCGCCTTGAAGAACGAGGTGCTGTGGGCGATGGCGGCGCTCGCCTTCATCGGCATTTTCGTGTTCGGCATCGCGTTCCCGTGGATCGTGCTGGCCGCGGGGCTGCTCGGCGCGATCGGCGGCAAGCTCGCGCCGCACAAGTTCAAAAGCGGCAACGGCCACGGCGCCAGCGCCCGCGAATACGGCCCGGCGATCATCGACGACGACACCCCGCCACCGGCCCACGCCCGCTTCACCTGGAGCAAGCTGGCACTCAAGCTTGCTGCCTTCATGCTGATCTGGCTGGGCGCGATGGCGGCGATCTACGGCATGCCCGACCTCTTCCAGATGGGCAAATTCTTCACCAAGGCGGCCTTCCTCACCATCGGCGGCGCCTATGCGGTGCTGCCCTACGTCTACCAGGGCGGGGTCGAGAATTTCCAGTGGCTGACCGGCCCGCAAATGATGGACGGCCTGGCGCTGGGCGAGGCCACGCCGGGGCCGCTGATCATGGTCGTCACCTGGGTCGGCTATCTCGGCGGCGTTGCCAAGGGCGTGTTCGACAATCCGGTGGCGGCGGGCCTTGCGGGCGCAGCGGTGGCCACTTTCTTCACCTTCCTGCCGTCCTTCCTGTTCATTCTGGTGGGCGGCCCGCTGGTCGAAGCCACGCGCGGCGAAATCCGCTTCACCGCACCGCTCACCGGCATCACCGCGGCGGTGGTCGGCGTCATCCTCAACCTTGCGGCCTTCTTCGCATGGCATACTTTCTGGCCGCAGGGCACGGCAGACGCACCGTTCGCGGGGGTCTTCGACTGGTTCCCCGTCATCGTTGCCGTCGCCGCCTTCGTCGCCCTGTGGAAATACAAAACCGACATCATGAAAGTGATCGGCGTGTGCGCCCTCGTCGGGCTGGCTTATTCGTTCTATATGTGAGGACAGCATGGAACCTGAAACCCAACCCCTGAAGCGCTGCGGCTGCGGCACGCCCACCGAGAAGTGCCCGGACCTGCCGCGCACCATCGCGCCCGCCGACCTGAATCCGGACGCCGTGCTGGTATTCGACGTGCGCCGCGAGGCCGACTATGCCGCGTCCAATGAAGCCATTCCCGGCGCAATGTGGAAAAACCCGGACAAGATCGATGCCTGGATCGGCGCCCTCCCGCTCACGCTCGACGTGGTGATCTACTGCGTGCGCGGCGGCAGCGTGTCGAACAGCGTGGTCGACCGCCTGCAGGCCGCGGGCGTGAAAGCGCGCTACATCGAGGGCGGCATCGAGGCCTACAAGGCCGCGGGCGGCAAGGTGGCCATGAAGTGAAATGGATCACCCGCGCACGACCAAAAATAGACCGCATCGCCTGCCCCTGGCTGATCGCGCGCTTCATCGACCCGGCGGCCGAGTTTCTCTACGTGCCGGCTGACCAGGTACTGAAGGTGGCGGCAGAAACCGGCGCAACACCCTACGACATCCCAGGCGTGGAATACGGCCACGTCGGCGAACTGTGCAGCTTTGACGCTTTTTTGCGCCTGCACGACCTGCGCGATCCGGCCTTGCAGCAGCTTGCCGTCATCGTTCGCGGCGCCGATACCGCCCGGCTCGACCTGGCGCCGCAGTGCGCCGGCTTGCTGGCGCACTCGCTGGGCCTGTCGGCCCTGTTTCCGGATGACCATGTGATGCTGCAGCACGGCATGGTGATGTACGACGCCTACTACGCCTGGATCAAACAGGCCCAGGGCGAGTCCCATGCCTGGAAACCGAGCGCCGTCCAAGTCCCGCCCCACCCATCGCGAGTGGTTGACTAATTTACTTGGTTATTCTATCGTTCGGTATCGTCATTTTTTACTGAACACAAGGACACGCATCATGGAACGCGAAATCAACGGCAAAATGGTCGAAACCGACCCCGAAGGCTACCTGGTCAACCTGGAAGACTGGTCCGAAGAACTGGCCGTCGAACTGGCCAAGGAAGACAAGCTGGAACTGGGCGAGAACCACTGGAAGATCATCCACTACATGCGCGAGTTCTTCGCCCAGAACGGCACCGCGCCCAACCTGCGCTTCCTGCAGAAGGGCCTGAAGGAAGAATTCGGTCCGGAATGGGGCGACAAAAAATTCCTGTTCGACCTGTACCCGTTCGGCCCCGCCAAACAGGCTGGCCGCTACGCCGGCACTCCGAAGCCGACCGGTTGCGTATAAACAAAGCAGCCTGCCGCATCAAAACGCCCCGCCCGTGCGGGGCGTTTTGTTTTTACTGTGGGGCGCCTCGCCCCGAATACGTCCGTCGCTCACACCACCCCTTCGTCCCGGGGGCGGACGAGCGTGGTTGTTGACGCTCAGCGGCTTGACAACCACGGCCTGCCCCTTGCGGGTACGCCTACTTGGGCGGCGGACCGCCTGCCACCGCATCCACCGGCGATTCGAATGCGATGAACAGCACGCAGGGGCCGGCCGCCCCGCACGTCGCCGAGTGCGGCATCCGGGCAGGGCCGTACGCATAGGTGCCCGGCTTGAGCACAGCGGTCGGGTGCCCGTCATAGGTCACGCGAAGCTCGCCGGCCACCAGCACCATGCGCTCGGCCGAGGTGTGCCAGTGGCGCGGAATCACCGCATTCGCGGGCACCTTGAAGAAGACGTCGGCATTGTCTTTGGCGGGGTCGCCGTGGAGCACCGCAATCTCGCAGCCTTTGGGCATGAAGTCGGGGCAGCCGCCCCACTTGAGCGCGGCGTCCCCGGCCGTGCTTGCCAGCGGAGCGTCCTGTGCGAAAACCACGGCAAACGGACTGGCAACTAGCAGCGCCGACAGGGCCGCGCTTACCGGCAAGCGGCGCATTCTGGTTTGGATGGTCATGGGTTCCTCCTTCAAGATTGGAAAGTTTGTCATGCAGATGCCCAGAAACTGCGTTAAGCCTATCACTATAGTCAATCCGCTGAAAATTACGCGCCGTTCTTCGGTCCGCTGCAAGCGGTGTCGGCAGCGCCGCACCGCGATTTCGAACCGCCGCGTCGCGAATTGCAGCGGCCTCTCGCGTTAAAATGCCGCTTTTATTCGGCGAATCAGGCATATGAACGCTCCTCTGGTCGGTGTGGTGATGGGCTCTTCCAGCGACTGGGAGGTGATGAAGCACGCGGCGATGCTGCTGAAACAGCTGGGCATCCACTTCGAGACGAAGGTGGTGTCGGCGCACCGCACGCCGGATCTGCTGTACGAATACGCCGCCAGTGCCGAAGCGCGCGGACTCAAGGCGATCATCGCGGGGGCCGGCGGCGCCGCCCACCTGCCGGGCATGATCGCCGCCAAGACCATCGTGCCGGTGCTGGGCGTGCCGGTGCCGTCGAAATACCTCAAGGGCATGGATTCGCTGCTGTCCATCGTGCAGATGCCGAAGGGCATTCCGGTCGCCACCTTCGCCATCGGCGAGGCCGGCGCCGCCAACGCGGCGCTGTTCGCCGCGGCGCTGATCGCGCGCTACGACAACGGCTTGGCCGCGCAGCTCAGCGATTTCCGCCGCGGCCAGTCGGACTCGGTGATCGCGATGGATCTGCCCGATGTCGAGTAAGCCGCTGCCCATCCTGCCCGGCGCATACGATTCCACACGGGCTTCAGCCCGTAGTGGATCGGAGTCCTTCAGGGCCACGCTACCTATTTTGCCCGGCGCCACCCTCGGCATCCTCGGCGGCGGCCAGCTCGGCCGCATGTTCGCCCTCGCCGCCCGCACCATGGGCTACAGGGTCATGGTGCTCGACCCCGACGCCGCCAGCCCCGCCGGCCAGATGGCCGATGTGCATGTGCGGGCGGACTACACCGACCTCGCTGCCCTGAGAACACTTGGCGCAGCCTGCGCGGCCGTCACCACCGAATTTGAAAATGTCCCCGCCGCCAGCCTGATCGAGCTGGCGAAGCATTGCCGGGTGTCGCCCGGCGCCGACGCGGTCGCCATCGTGCAGGACCGCAGCCACGAAAAGGCCTGGCTCGCCGACAACGGCTTTGCCACCGCACCGTTTGCGCTGGTCAATTCCGAGACCGACCTCGATGCCGCGCTGGCGACAACCGGCACTCCGGCGCTGCTGAAGGTGTCGCGCTGCGGCTACGACGGCAAGGGCCAGGCCCGGGTCGGCACGCTTGAAGAAGCGCGCGCCGCCTTCCGCGAATTCGGCGGCCAGGCCTGCGTGCTGGAAGGCTTCGTCCAGCTCGAGCGCGAAATATCAGTGGTGCTGGCGCGCGACGACGCGGGCCACTGCGCGCTGTTCCCGGTCGCCGAAAACCGCCACGACGGCGGCATCCTCGACGTCTCCATCGTCCCTGCACGCGTCCCCGACAGCCTTGCCCAGGCGGCGCGCGGGATGGCACGCGCGGTGGCCGACAAGCTCGGTTACGTCGGCGTGATGGCGGTCGAATTCTTCGTCGCCGGCGGCCAGTTGATGATCAACGAAATCGCCCCGCGCCCGCACAACTCCGGCCACTACACGCTGGATGCCTGCGTCACCGACCAGTTCGAGCAGCAGGTGCGCGTGCTCGCCGGCCTGCCGCTCGGCGACACGCGCCTGCTGTCGCCGGTGGTGATGGTCAACCTCCTCGGCGACCGCTGGCACGACGGCGGTCCGCGCTGGACCGCGTTGTTGTCGCACCCCGCCATCAAGCTGCATCTGTACGGCAAGGAGACCGCCCGCCCGGGGCGCAAGATGGGGCACTTCAACGTGCTCGACGCCGATCTGGAAGCCGCGCTGCAACTGGCCGAGCAGATGCGCCATGCGCTTTAGCGCATCAGTTCTGAGTTGGCGCTCTAGCGCATCAGTTCAGGGCCGGCGCTTTAGCGCATTGACCCGGGCCAGCCGCTTTGGCGCACTCGCGCTGGTCGTCCTGTGGGGCACCGCCAGCGCCGCGGCAAGCGACGCGCGGCTGCCGCTGCGCATCGGCCCGCATGCCTTCCAGGTCGAGCTTGCGGCCACCCCGCAACAACGCCAGCGCGGACTGATGGAGCGCACCCATCTTGCCGCCGATGGCGGCATGCTGTTCGTGTTCGAACAGCCGGGCCGGCATTGCTTCTGGATGCGCGACACGCCGCTGCCGCTGTCGATCGCGTTCATCGATAAGGCGGGCCGCATTGCCAGCCTTGCCGACATGCAGCCTCGAACCGAAACGCCGCACTGTCCGAGCGCGGACGTGCGCTACGCGCTGGAAGTGCGACAAGGGGAATTCCAGCGCCGCGGCATCACGGCGCGCATGCAGGTGGACGGTTTGCCGCAGTAAGCTTCAGGGCGAAATCGACAGCAGCGCGAGCTCCATTTCGTTCCCTTTGTCGTCGCTGCGCAGCACGCGCACCGGCAGGTAATGCCGGTCGATCGCCAGCCAGACCTCAAACTGGCCGTCGCCATCGGCCGTCCGCGCAAGATGCAGGGTGCGCAATGCGCCCAGCTCGGTTTCCAGCGTTTCTTCGCCCCGCACTTCGTAGCGATAGTCGCGCAGCTTCTTGCCGTTGAATACCGTATAGCTCAGCGGCCCCGCCGGCGGCGGCGCGGTCAGCGCAAACTGGAAAAACAGGCTGAGCACATCCTGCACGTCGCCCTGATATGCAAAATGGCGCGGCGCGCCCTTCGCCGGATTCAGCGTAAGCGTGCCATTGGCCGCGTCGAAGCGCGCGCTGCTGCGCTTGTCGCCGCGCTGATCCCAGAATTCTTCCGGCACCAGACCGCGCGGCGTGATGCGCCCGCGACTGGTCTGCACAAACCGTCCGCGGTAGAACACGCCCGCGAGGCCGGTGGCGCCGGCCACGCTGATCAAGGTGTAGCGCTCGCTTTCGTTGACCCACACCAGCGTCTGCTCGCCCCTGGCCAGCCCGTAACGCACCTGGAAGCGCAGATCGAGACGCGGCGGCAGCGGATTCAGCGGCGGCCAGACGACCTCGGCCACGGGCTCGGCTGCGGCCGGTTCGGTTTCTGCCTGGCGGGATTCCGTCTGGGGCGCAACCTCCGGCGCGACAGCATCGGTTACGACTTCGGCCACTTCGGCCACGTCGGCCACGTCGGCCACGTCGGCCATCGCCATGTCGGCGGGCGGTTCGGGCGGCGCGGGGCGGGGCAACGGGGGCGCCAGCTTGGGCTTCGCCACCGCCACAGGCGGAACCGGCGCCGGCTTGGGCGGCGGCGGCAGCAGACGCGCCTCGATGGGCGGCGGCTCAAGTAGCGCCTGCACCTGCGGCAGCTGCCACCCCAGCCCGCCGAGCAGGCCGAGGTGCAGCAACAGCGATCCCCCCAAAGCCAACCACCATGGGCGAACGCTGCGCCCCATCATCCTAGAAACCGCAGTTGGGCGCGCTCGAGTGTGCGGTTTGCGCGTCGTCTGGCAAGGCGCGATGAGGCGCATGGTTGTTCCCTGCAACGAAGAGCAACGCAGCCAGGCGGCGCGCAAACCGTGCAATCGGGCGCGTAGCATGCTCACCCAGCAGGTGAACATGATCAACGGCACTCAAGCAAGCATTCATGTGGAATTCCCAAGAGTGATAAGCGGTCAACTGCGGTTTTTAGGATTATGGCGAGTCCCTGACGCTCGCGCGCACCAGGCGCTGCTCAAGGGTGACGCCGTCTTCGCGCACCCGGATTTGCACCGGCAGATTGTTGCGCGCAGGCGCGACCCACACGGTGACGGCTTTTTCGTCGGCTTGCTGCGTGATGCGCTGATATTGCTGGGTGAGCAGCGGCCCCAGCGGCGTCTCGATGGTGCCTCCCTCGCTACGGGCATAACGATAGTCGCTGAGGTCGCGCCCGCTCACGACCTGCAGGCTGTAATCGACGGGCAAGGCGGGGGCGAACATGAACTGGTACAGCTGCGACAACGGGTCCTGCGCGCCATCGAGCAGGCCATCGGCCGTCCACGATTCGCCCTTGTACTGCCAGGCGATGCTGCGTTGTTTCCAGTCGAGGCGCGCGCGCGCCTGCTTGTGCGGCGAATCGCTGCGCGCATGCAGGAATTGCTCGGGGCGCAGGCCCTGGCGGGTGACGTCGCCCGTGCTTTCGAGGCGAATGCTGCCCGGCCACAGCGACTTCAGCGGGCCGGACGCGCGCGTTTCGCTGGTCAACGTGTAGCGGCCGCCGCTGCGGGTGAAGGTGTCGGTAACCTGGCCGAGCTTGAGGCCGTTGCGGTAGAGGTCGTACTCCAGGCTCATTTGCTGCGGGGCCGCCTGGGCTGCGGCGGCGAACAGGCCGGCCGCAAGAAGCAGGGTCTTGAGCATGGTCACACTCCGGTGGGAAACACAGACTGTGACGTCAAATCGTCCTTCAAGTTTACGCGGCCCTGGTTTATTTCCAGCCGCCCTTCGGCAAACCAGCGGATCGCCTGCGGGTAGATGCGGTGTTCCTGCGCCAGCACGCGCGCGGCCAGCGTGTCGGGCGCGTCGTCCGCGCGCACCGGCACCGCGGCCTGGATGACGATGGGGCCATGGTCGAGATCAGCGGTGACGAAATGCACGGTGCAGCCGTGGACCTTCACGCCTTCCGCCAGCGCGCGCTCATGGGTTTTCAGCCCCGGAAACATCGGCAGCAGCGAAGGATGGATGTTCAGCAGGCGGCCCTCGAAGCGCGCGATGAAGGCCGCGCTGAGGATGCGCATGTAACCCGCCAGCACCACCAGATCGGGCCGATGACGCTCGATCTCGTCGGCCAGCAGGGCGTCGAAGGCCACGCGGTCGGGATGCGCGGTGTGGTCGAGGGCGACGGCGGCGAGGCCGTGCGCGCGCGCGTAGTCCAGCCCCGCCGCCTGCGGCCGGTTGCTGATGACGGCGACGATTTCAATCGGCAGTTGCGCCTCGGCGATCGCCTGGAAATTGCTACCGCGCCCGGACAGCAGCACGACAACGCGGCAACTCACAGATAGATAACCTGCTCTGAGTCGGCGGGGCGGGCGACGATTTCGCCGATCTGCCACACGGTTTCGCCGCTTGCCGTGAGCTGCGCCATCGCCGCTGCGGCGTCGGCGGCGGCCACCACGACGCACAGGCCGATGCCGCAGTTGAAGGTGCGCAGCATTTCGTCCGGCTCGACGTTGCCGGCCTGCTGCAGCCAGTCGAACAGCGGCGGCCGCGTCCAGCTGGCGGGATCGACGCTGGCGGCGACGCCTTCCGGCAGGCAGCGCGGCAGGTTGCCGGTGATGCCGCCGCCGGTGATGTGCGCCATGCCTTTTACGTTGTGCATTTCGATCAGCGCCAAAAGCGGCTTGACGTAAATCCGCGTCGGTTCCATCACGGCGTCGGCAAACGGCCGGCCGTGGAAGTCCGATCCGAGATCGATGCCCGACACCTCGATCAGCTTGCGGACCAGCGAATAGCCGTTGGAGTGCGCGCCGGAAGACGCCAGCCCCAGCACCACATCGCCCGCGACGATGGTCTGGCCACCGATGACTTTCGATTTCTCCACCACGCCCACGGCGAAGCCTGCCAGGTCGTACTCGCCTTCCGGGTACATGCCGGGCATCTCGGCGGTTTCGCCGCCGATCAGGGCGCAGCCAGCCTGCTCGCAGCCGGTGGCGATGCCGGCGATCACCGCTTCGGCGGTGTCGAGGCTCAACTTGCCGCAGGCGAAGTAATCGAGGAAGAACAGGGGTTCGGCGCCCTGCACCAGGATGTCGTTGACACTCATCGCCACCAGGTCGATGCCGACGGTGTCGTGGCGGTTCAGTTCGAACGCCAGCTTGAGCTTGGTACCGACGCCGTCGGTGCCGGACACCAGCACCGGCTCCTTGAATTTCTTGGAAATCTCGACCAGCGCGCCGAAGCCGCCGATGCCCGTCAGCACTTCGGGACGCATGGTGCGCCTGGCCAGCGGCTTGATGCGCTCGATCAGCGCATCGCCGGCGTCGATATCGACGCCGGCATCTTTATAGGAAATGGATGACACGCCCGGCTCCAGAATCAAAAAATGCGGTATTTTACCGCCTATGCTGACTCCCCGCCCGTTCAACCTCCCCTGGCTCGCGCTCGCCATCCTGCTCGTCGCGGGTGGACTGGTCTACCTGCTGGGCCCCATCCTCACGCCTTTCCTGGCCGGCGCCCTGCTGGCCTACATGTTCGACCCGCTGGTCGACCGGCTGGAAGCGCACGGCTGGTCGCGCATGTCTGGAACCGTTGCGGTGATCGTGCTGGCGGGACTAACGGTATTTGGTCTGATTCTGATTGCCTTGCCCCTGTTTCAAGGCCAATTCGCCGAGCTGAGCCAGCGGCTCCCGGCCGCCCTCGACCTGCTGCAAACCCGCTTCCTGCCGTGGCTGCAGCAGACCTTCGGGATCGCCATCGCCCCCAGCCTGGACACACTCAAAACCTGGCTGACCGAACATGCCGCCGAAAGCGGTGCCAACTGGCTACCCACCCTGCAAACCGGCGCGCTTGCGGTCGTGGGCGTGGTGGTCAACCTGCTGCTGATTCCGGTGGTGATGTTTTATCTGCTGAAGGACTGGGACGTGATGGTGGGGCGCGTCGCCGCGCTGGTGCCGCGCGACTGGATGGGGGCGGTCACCCGCGTCGCACGCGCAATGGACGCGGTAGTCGGCGAGTTCCTGCGCGGGCAGCTGGCGGTCATGACCATCCTCGCGCTTTATCACGGCATTGCCCTGTGGGTGCTGGGTCTCGACTACGCACTACCGATCGGCATTCTCACCGGACTGCTATCCTTCGTGCCTTTTCTCGGCATCGGCCTGGGCCTGACGCTGGCCTTGCTGGTGGCGCTGTTGCAGTTTGCCGACTGGAGCGGGGTGGCCTGGGTGGCGGGGATTTTCGTGGTCGGCCAGCTCATCGAAGGCTACGTGATTACCCCGCGCATCGTCGGTGAACGGGTCGGCCTGCACCCGGTGGCCGTCATCTTCGCGCTGGCCGCATTCGGTCAGTTGTTCGGCTTCGTCGGCGTGCTGCTGGCGGTGCCGCTGGCGGCGGTGCTGCTGGTGGCCCTGCGCGAGTTGCGCGGCGTATACGAGCAGAGCGACCTTTATCGCGGCAGCTATAATGCCGGCTCTCCCGATCCTGCCTCGTCTGCCATGTCCGCACCACTGCCCGGCCAGCCCCTATACGAATCGCGCATCGCTTCCCTGCCACTGGTCCATCGGGGCAAGGTGCGCGACATTTACGCCGTCGGCGACGACAAGCTGCTGATCGTCACCACCGACCGCCTGTCGGCGTTCGACGTGGTGATGCCGACGCCGATTCCCGGCAAGGGCTGCGTGCTGACCAGGGTTTCGGCCTTCTGGTTCGACAAGCTGAAATCCATCGTGCCGAGCCAGGCGCTCGACATCGCGCCGGAAACGATCGTCGCCGAAAATGAACGCGACCAGGTGGCCGGTCGCGCCATCGTGGTGAAAAAACTCAAGGCGCTGCCGGTGGAGGCCATCGTGCGTGGCTATCTGGTCGGGTCGGGCTGGAAGGAATACCAGGCCAGCCAGTCGGTGTGCGGCATCGCGCTGCCGGCCGGCTTCGCGCAGGCCGACCGCCTGCCGGAACCGATTTTCACGCCGTCGACCAAGGCCGCGCTGGGCGCGCACGACGAGAACATCAGCTTCGAGCAGATGGCCGAACTGATCGGCGCCGACCTGGCGCAGCAGGTGCGCGACGTCAGCCTCGCCCTGTACAAGGCTGCGGCGGAATATGCGCTGACGCGCGGCATCATCATCGCCGACACCAAGTTCGAGTTCGGCCTCGACGAAGCCGGCAAGCTGGTGTGGATCGACGAGGCGCTGACCCCCGATTCGTCGCGCTTCTGGCCGGCCGACCAGTACCGGCCCGGCAGCAACCCGCCCAGTTTCGACAAGCAGTTCGTGCGCGACTGGCTGGAAGCGAGCGGCTGGAACAAGCAGGCGCCGGGCCCGGAACTGCCCCCCGGGATCGTGGCAAAGACCAGCGAAAAATACCGCGAGGCGATGTCGCGGCTGCTGGGATAAACAAAAACCTTATCCGCGAAGGACGCGAAGGAACGCCAAGAAAACCCTTGGAACCGACTGTCGCATTCCAATAACTCCTTCGCGTTTCTTCGCGTCCTTCGCGGATAGCGATTTTATTTCAACGTCGCATTCAGAAAGTCCGCCACCGCCCCAACCATCTCGCTTTCGTGTCCGGTGAAAAAATGGTCGGCGCGGGCAATTTTCACCTGCCTTGATCCCTTGGCCGCCAGGCTCTGCTTGCGCTTGCCGGCGTTCGCCAGTACCTGCGGCAGGTCGTTGTCGCCATACAGATCGAGGATCGGCAGCTTCACTGCCTTGTAGTCGTCGACCGAAATGCCCAGGCTCGCCCACGACTTCACCGCGGGGTCGGGCTTGCCGGTCACATACGCACGGCTCATGCGCGAGCCCATGCTGTGGGAGACGATGGCAATCTGCTTGTAGCCCTTGGCCTTGAGGAACGCGACCGCCTCCGCAATGCGCTCGGCGGCCTCCGGGAAGGTCGGCGGGTAGGCTTCGCCCCTGGCGTCGGCAGCGAGGATCGGCATCTGGATCGACAGGGTGGCGAAGCCGCGGTCGGCCAGTTCGGTGCGCAGGGTGCCGACCATGCCCCAGTCGGGGTGGATCCCCATGCCGTGGACGACGATGGCCGCCTTGCCGGTGTCCGCCGGGGTAAACAGCGTGAGGAACTTGTGGTGGCCGCGCGGCGTTTGCAGGTAGACCGGATCGCCCACCACCAGTCCGGACACGATTTCATCCGCCCATTTCTTCTCGCGCGCATAATCCGCCACCGGCTCGGCAAGCGCCGTCAGCGAAAACAGTGCAAGCAATCCCGCCGCCAGACCCAACACCATGTTTTTCTTCATTTCATCTCTCCTGCGCATTAAAGTTCATGACTCACCCGCCCGATAATTCAACTAAACCGTTTGGTTATCAATCGTTTAAGGTAGAAAACCAGTGTCCGCCAAGCAACTGCGCATCGTGCCTGCCGCCTTGCCGACCGCGCCGCCGCACGATGTGCGCCCGCGCGGCGGCGCGCGGGTAGTGATTGTCGACGACCGCAGCACCGCACGCAGCCTGCTCGAAAGCCTGGCGCGCACGCTGGAGCCCGGCGTGGTGGTGGAAAGTTTTGCCGACCCGCTGGACGCACTGGCGCAGATGCAACGCGTGACGCCTGATCTCATCATAAGCGACTACCGCATGCCCGGCATGGACGGCATCGAGTTCACCCGCCGCGTGCGCGCAGAACGGCGCCTGGCCGACGTGCCGCTGATCATCGTCACCGTGGTGGAAGACCGTCAGATCCGCTATCAGGCGCTGGAAAACGGCGCCACCGACTTTCTCACCCGGCCGATCGACCCGCAGGAATACCGCGCCCGCTGCCTCAACCTGCTGGCCCTGCGGCACAGCCAGAAAATGCTGGCCGAGCGCGCGCAGTGGCTGGAAGACCAGGTGATGCTGGCCACCCGCGAAGTGCGCACGCGCGAACGCGAAACCCTGATGAAGCTGGCCAAGGCCGGCGAATACCGCGACGAGGAAACCGGCAACCACATCGTCCGCATGGCGAAATACGCCCGCCTGATCGCCGAGGAACTCAGTCTTACCGCAATGGAATGCGACGAGATCGAAACCGCCGCGCCGATGCACGACATCGGCAAGATCGGCATTCCCGACCGGATTCTTCTGAAGCCCGGGCGGCACACCCCGGAAGAGCAGGCCATCATGCGGCGTCATCCGCTGATCGGCCACGGGATTCTGACCGACAGCCCCTCGCACTACCTGCAGATGGGCGCGGTGATCGCGCTCGGCCATCACGAAAAATTCGACGGCAGCGGTTATCCGCAGGGCCTGGCCGGCGAGGCCATCCCGCTGCCCGCGCGCATTGTGGCGGTGGCCGACGTGTTCGATGCACTCACCTCCGTCCGCCCCTACAAGCAGGCATGGTCGTTTCAGGAAGCACTGGACCATATCCGGTCGGAAAGCGGGCAACACTTCGACCCCGACTGCGTGCGCGCCTTTGAACGGCGCATCGATGCCGTGGCGGTCATCATGCGCGAACTGGGCGACACCCCTGCGTAATCGACGCATGAGGGCCACGCTTCATTCGTCGTTGCCCGGGTTTTTGCAGCGCCTGCTCAAACGGATCCGCAGCCGGCCGGATACGGAGTTTCAGCAAGCGCTGATTCGGGTCGTCATCGGGCTGGTTTTTCTGGCCTACTTCTCCAGCGATGTTGCGCCGCTCGATGGCGCCACGCGCGGCATGGCCCAGCTTGTCAGCGCCGTGTTCACGGGGCTGGCGGGGCTGATCGTTGCACTTTCGCTGGTCAGCCTCGCCGCCTCACCGCCACGCCGCATTGTCGCGATGTTGCTGGATTATGCGACATGCTCATTTCTGCTGACCTACACAGGCGAAGCCGGCAGCCCCCTGCTGGTTGTTTATCTGTGGGTCACGCTTGGCAACGGCTTTAGATATGGGGTTGCTTATCTGTACGCCGCCACGGCCATGGCGATTACCGGTTTTCTGCTGGTTCTCGCCTACTCGCCTTTCTGGAGCACCCACATGTCCATTGGGGTGGCGTTTCTGCTTTCCATGATTGCCGTGCCGCTCTATTCGGCATCGCTGCTGAAGCAGGTCCATTCTGCGATTCAGCGCGAGCGGAAAGCCAACCAGGCCAAATCCAGCTTTCTCGCCAACATGAGCCACGAGCTCCGCACGCCGCTGAACGGCGTCATCGGCGTCTCCGACCTGCTGGCGGAGACGAAACTCGACAAGGAGCAGCAGGAATTCGCCCAGATCATCCGCGCATCGGCCAACACCCTGCTGGAACTGATCGACAACGTGCTCGACATCTCGCGCATCGAAGCCGGGCGCATCGCCAGCACCAACGAGGACTTCGACCTGCACCGCCTGGTCAACGGCACGGTCGCCATGATGCAAACCCTGGCCCAGGGCAAGGGAATGGTGCTGGCGGCGCATATCGCGCCGCAGACGCCGTTTCACCTGCATGGCGATGCGCGCCACCTGCGCCAGGTTCTCATCAACCTGATCGGCAATGCCATCAAGTTCACCGAACAGGGCCGGATAGACGTGTATGTCCGCCCGGTCGGGCAAAGCCGTCCGCAGCGGCTGCGCTTCGAAGTCGTCGACACCGGCATCGGCATCCCGGACGCCGCGCAGGCACGCATCTTCGACAGTTTCACCCAGGCCGATCCGTCGGTCACCCGTCGCTTTGGCGGCAGCGGGCTGGGCACCACCATTGCCAAGCAACTGGTGGAAACCCTGGGCGGGCAAATCGGCCTGCACAGCCGAGAAGGCGAAGGCACGACCTTCTGGTTCGAGCTGCCGTTTGCCCTGCAGGCTGCCCCGACCACAGCATCCGACGAACATTTCGACGCGCCGATGCGGGTAGCCATCCTGGCGGGGAGCGAACTCGCAGCCCGCCTCCAGTCGGTCATTCGCAACTGGGGCGCAGAAACCGTGACGGTGGACAATACCAGCCGGCTTGCCGCCGAACTGTCCGCCAACGCGTCGGGGGAAACGCCGGTGGGTGCGGTGGTGGTGGAACGCTGCGCGCTGCCGGGCGACCCGGTCGCCTTTCTGCGCCTGCTGCACGACGGCCCCAGCCTGGCTGCACTCCCGGTCATCCTGATTGAATCCGACAGCAGCATCGCCCTGCCACACGACAACCTGCTGATGCGCGAAGGCTATGCCTCGGTGCTGCGTACGCCGGTCAACACCACGCTGCTGTTCAACGCCATTCACGCGGTCGTCAGCCACGGCATGCCACCCAACGTGGTGTCGCTGGCCAACCGCTTCCAGGCGCAATCCGGTCAACACGCCCGCCTGCGCATCCTGGTGGCGGAAGACAACCCGGTCAACCAGCGGGTGATCCGCGGCCTGCTGGAGCACGCCGGCCACGAAGTTCATCTCGCGCACGACGGCGAGGAAACGCTGACCATGCTTGAAGCCGCCGGGCAAACCTATCACCTGGCCATTATCGACATGCATATGCCGCAGCTGTCCGGGCCCGAGGTGGTGCAGCGCTGGCGGTTCATGGAAAACGGCCACCTGCCCATCATCATGCTCACCGCCGACGCACGCGCCGAGGCACAGGCAGCCTGTGAAGAAGCGGGAGTCGACGCCTTCCTCACCAAGCCGGTCAACGGCCGCGATCTCATCGATGCCATCGCCCGGCAGGTCGCCCGGCGGATGCCACCCACTGCAGGCAAGGTAGCATCAGCGGAACACCGGGAAGCGGAATTCGATGAGCGCGTGCTGGACGAGTTGGCGCAACTGGGAGGCGCGGCCTTCGTGGAAGACCTGCTCGCCAGCTTTGAAGAAGAGAGCGGACGCACGCTGCGCGACATCGAACGCGCCCTGGCCGCCCAGGATTACGGGCAATGGCACCATCAACTGCACATGCTGAAAGGCGGTGCCCGCGATCTCGGCGCCAACCCGCTGGCCGAGCGATGCGCCGAAGCCGAGCGCATCAAGGCGTTCGAGCTCGCAACCCGGCTGGCGCATGACAGGCTGGACGCTGTGCGCGCTGCGCTGGCCACGACACGGGCCGCACTGGTCGCCTATCAGGCCAACAAGCTACGCGCTGACCACAGCTGAACCGCCGCTGTTCACGCTGTCCGTTTTGCCGGTCTGACGCGCAATCAGACGCTCCATCATGCGCAAATCCCTGGCCTCGAGCCGCAGTGCCGCGTCAACCCAGATTTCGGCAATTCGCATCAGCTCCTCATGCGCAATCGGTTGCGACACCTCGCGCGCCGCGCGCAACGCCAACGCCCCGTTGCGCTGGCGAGCCTCCTTGCGAACGAATTCGTTGACTGCCTGCTCGCCGCCCCCCGGTTCGGCAAGAATATCCACCGCGCCCAGTTCATACATTTCTTCTGCACTGTAAAGCTTGCCGCTCAAGATAAGCTTTTCGGCCTTGCTGTAGCCAATCCTTCGGCCAAGCAAGCTCATCGCCCCCATCCCCGGAAACAGGTTGAACAGGATTTCCGGAAATCCCATTTTGGATCCGCGCTCGGCAATCAGCACATTCCCTGACAGCGCGCACTCGAAGCCCCCGCCCAGCGCATCGCCCTGCACCAGGGTGATGGTCTTCAGATTGGGGTGGTTCAAATGCAAGGCATTCAAAAACAGGGGGCGAATGCAGGCTTCCGCATAGGTGTACAAGCTGTCACGATCACGCGCCTCGATCAACTGGCGGAACAAACTGAGATCGCCCCCCAGGTTGTAGATGCCGGGGTGCGCCGAGGCCACCACTGCATAGTTCACATCGGCACATTCAGGGTCATCCAGCCGCTTGCTGATGCTCCCAAACCAGTCAACGATTTCTCGCAGCAACACGCCGGTAAAACAGGGGCGGGGTGCGGCATTCATGTAGCCCCAGGCAACCTGGTTGTGCTCGTCGTAATAGGTCGTGAGTTGGCTGTAATGGTTCCGCTGCGGTTGCAGAAGAGGGTGAACGGTTTGCAGTTGCGCCATGTAAATCTCCACGGGTTAGGGAATCGGCCATGCGACGAAAATCGGCATGCGTCGAAAGACTAACGTGGGCAACACCGCCGCTCAAGCGCCAAATTTTTACGCGCAGCGCAGCTCGATTGCCGATGGAATCGGGCGTTTCGGGGGCCGCAGGCGGCGCCTAAAACGTCCACACCATACGTAGCGCCAATGCCAGCAACAGCAGCGCAAACACCCGCTTCAACGGCCGCACCGGCAGGCGATGCGCGGTGCGCGCACCGAGCGGGGCGGTCAGCACGCTGCCGAGGGCGATGCCGGCGAGCGCCGGCAGATAGACGAAGCCGAGGCTGCCGCTGGGCAGGCCACTCGCGTTCCAGCCGCCCAGCAGGTAGCCGGCCGCACCGGCGATGGCGATCGGGAAGCCGATCGCGGCCGAGGTGGCGATCGCCCGGTGCAGCGCAACGTTGTGCCACAGCATGAACGGCACCGACAGGGTGCCGCCGCCGATGCCGACCCAGCTCGACACCGCGCCGATCACGCCGCCCGCCAGCGTCGTCCCGGCGCGCCCCGGCAATTCGCGGTGCGGCGCCGGCTTGAAGTCCAGCCACATCTGGATGGCGGCGTAAAACAGGAAGGCGACAAAGAACACTTTCAGCACCGTCGCCGGCATCTGCGCCGCCAGCATGGCGCCAACCAGCGTGCCGAGCAGGATGCCGGGCGTAATGCGCCGCAGCAGCGGCCACTCGACCGCGCCGTGGCGATGGTGCGCGCGCACGCTCGCGAGCGAGGTGAACAGGATCGAGGCGAGCGAGGTGCCGAGCGCCAGCTGCGGCTCCATGCCGGCGGCCAGGCCCTGCGCGTGCAGCAGCATGATCAGAACCGGCACGATGATGAGCCCGCCGCCGACGCCGAGCAGGCCGGCGACGAAACCGACCACCAAGCCGAGGCCGACGTAGGCCGCGAGCAGAACCGGATCGAAAATCAAACCGAAGCCCTTTTGAACCGCAGAGACACGGAGACACGGAGGAAACAAGGGTTTGCCTGCGAGTCGCGTCCGGCGGGTTCTATGCCGGCACAACGCGCGTATTTCTCTGTGCCTCTGTGTCTCTGTGGTGAAAAACCCGGCATCAAAGATGCTTGACGATGAAAGCGTATTCGGCCGGATCGACCGGGGTGATCGACAGGCGGTTGCCCTTTTGCAGGATGCGCATGTGGGCGAGTTCAGGATAGCCGCGGATTTCGGACAGCGGCATCAGCCGCGTCTTCTTCACCAGCTTGACGTCGACGTTGAACCAGCGCGGCGTTTCCGGGGTGGCCTTGGGATCGAAGTATTTGTTCTTCGGGTCGAACTGGGTGGCGTCGGGATAGGCCGCCATGCCGACTTCGGCCAGCCCGGCGATGCCCGGCTCGGCGCACGACGAATGGTAGAACAGCACCTTGTCGCCGGGCTGCATCTGGTCGCGCATGAAATTGCGCGCCTGGTAATTGCGCACGCCGTACCAGGCGACGCTTTGATTCGGCATGGCGGCGAGGTCGTCGATGCTGACGTCGGAGGGCTCGGATTTCATCAGCCAGTAGCGCATTTTTTATGGTGGAGAGCGGAGAGCGGGGCGGGTCAGGCGCGTTTGATCAGGGTGCCGACGCCTTCGGGAGTCAGGATTTCCAGCAGCAGGGCGTGCTCGACCCGGCCGTCGATGATGTGCGCGGTCTTGACGCCGCTGTTCACCGCGTCGACCGCGTAGCCGACCTTGGGGATCATGCCGCCGGAAATGGTGCCGTCGGCGATGCGCTCGTCGACCTGCCGCGGGGTCAGGCCGGTAAGAAGCTCGCCCGCCTTGTCCAGCACCCCTGGGGTGTTGGTGAGGAAAATGACCTTTTCCGCCTTCAGCACGCCCGCCAGCTTGCCGGCGGCGACATCGGCGTTGATGTTGTAGGCGTTGCCCTCCGCGTCGGTGCCGAGCGGCGCGACCACCGGGATGAAATCGCCCGAGTCGAGCAGCTCGATGAGTTTCGGATCGATGCTGGTGATCTCGCCCACCTGGCCGATGTCGAGAAACTTGCCGAGCTCATCCTGGCTCGCCATCAGCATCTTCTTGGCGTGGATGAAGTTGCCGTCCTTGCCGGTCAGTCCCACCGCCTTGCCGCCGTGCTTGTTGATCAGCGTCACGATGTCCTGGTTGACCAGACCGCCGAGCACCATTTCGACCACGTCGAGCGTTTCCTCGTCGGTGACCCGCATGCCCTGGATGAAGTCGGACTGCTTGCCGATTTTCTTCAGCAGATTGGCGATCTGCGGGCCGCCGCCGTGCACCACCACCGGGTTCATCCCCACCAGCTTCAACAGCACCACGTCCTTGGCGAAGGCCTCCATCAGATGCCGTTCGGTCATGGCGTTGCCGCCGTACTTGATGACGATGGTCTTGTCGTAGAAACGCTGGATGTAGGGCAGCGCCTCGGACAGGATGCTGGCCTTCTCGGCGGCGGTATGGGGGGGGATCATGGCGGCTCCGGATTGAGTTTGGGGCGAATTTTACGCCAATAAAAATGAAGGCGGGGGCGCCCTTAACCGCGACTGTGGGGCAGGGGCTTGCCGCTTTGCATGGCTGCCACTAAAGTGCCTCACCCTCGCGCAATGCAGACAAGGACCATCGATGGATCCGCTCGACACCCACGCCTGGCTGGCCGACCACGGCGATTATCTGTTCCGGATGGCGCGCCGCCAGCTGCATTCGGACGAACTGGCCGAGGATGCGGTACAGGAAACCCTGCTCGCCGCGCTCTCCGCGCAGGCGCGCTACGCGGGCAGTGCCAGCCCGCGCACCTGGCTCACCGGCATCCTCAAGCACAAGATCGTCGACCAGATCCGGCGCAGCGTGCGCGAAGTCGAGCTGCCGCGCGACCAGGACGGCGAGGAAGCGGTCGACAGCCTGTTCAAGCCGGACGGCCACTGGGCCGAGCCGGTGCGCCCGTGGGGCAACCCGCACGCCGAGGCCGAACTCGCCCAGCTGCGGCGCGTGCTGGACGAATGCGCCGACCGCCTGAAGCCGGTGATGGCGCAGGTGTTCAGCCTGCGCGAGGTGGCCGGAATGGAAACCGAAGAAATCTGTAAGGAACTGGATATCACGCCGACGAATTGCTGGGTACTGCTGCATCGGGCACGGATGTTCATGCGGCAATGCCTGGAGTTGAACGGGTTCTCGAAGGCGGGTGCGGCATGAAATGGATGGTGACATGCAAGGAAACCAGCCTGCTCGCCTCGCGCGCCATGGACGAACGGCTGCCGTTTGCCGACCGCCTGGCGTTGCGGATGCACCTTGCCATCTGCGAAAACTGCGCCTGCTTCAACCAGCAGTTGCAGGAAATGCGCCGCCTGTTTCAGGCGGAGACCGGGGCCGATGAGGCTATCGCTCCCGGGCTCACGCCCGAAGCCCGGCAGCGCATCGAAACCGAAATGCAAAAAAAGCTCGATGCATGAGCCTGTTGCAAGCAGCCGGATTCGTCCGGAAATTTTTGACCGTCGTGAAACCTGTCAGGAGAGAAACACCATGTCCAGAAAAACCCTGTTCGCCGCCGTCGGCACCGCCTTCGTCGCCGGCATGACCGCCGCCCCCATCGCGTCGGCCGCGGAAAATCCTTTCGCCCTGTCCGGCCTGTCCTCCGGCTACCAGGTCGCCGACAATCACGCCGCCAAGCCGGCGGAGGGCAAGTGCGGCGGCGACAAGGCCAAAGCCCAGGACGGCAAATGCGGCGAGGGCAAATGCGGTGAAAACAAGAAAGACGCCAAGCCAGTGGAAGGCAAGTGCGGTGCCGGCAAATAAACCGGCGCATCGATGAACCCACTGCGCCTTGCCGGCGCGGGGCTGGGGCTTCGGCGCGAACTCGTTCCCGCGCTGAAATCCCGGGTTCCCGACGCCATCGATTTCTTCGAGATCGCTCCGGAAAACTGGATCGACCTGGGCGGCGCCTACGGCCGCGACCTGCGCGGCTTCACCGAACGCTACCCGTTTGTCTGCCACGGCCTGTCGCTGTCGCTCGGCGGACCCTCCCCGCTCGACGAAATGCTGCTGGTGAAGACGCGGCAGTTCATGGACGCACACGGCATCCAGCTCTACACCGAACATCTGTCGTACTGCTCGGATGACGGGCACCTGTACGACCTGCTGCCGATTCCCTTCACGGAAGAAGCGGTGAAACACGTCGCCGCGCGCATCCGCCGCGCGCAGGACATTCTGGAACGCCGCATCGCGATCGAAAACGCCTCGTACTACACGTCGTCTCCGATTGCCGACATGGACGAGATCGCATTCATCCGCGCGGTGCTGGACGAGGCCGGCTGCGACCTGCATCTGGACGTCAACAACGTCTACGTCAACAGCGTGAACCATTGCTACGACGCGCTCGAATTCATCCGCGCGCTGCCGACCGAACACATTGTTTACATGCACGTGGCCGGACATTACAACGAGGCCGACAACCTGCTCGTCGACACCCACGGCGCCGACGTGATCGATCCGGTGTGGGCGCTGCTCGATGCAAGCTACCGCATCCACGGCGTGGCGCCGACGCTGCTGGAACGCGACTTCAACATTCCGCCGCTGGATGACCTGGCGCGCGAGATCGAGCACATCGCGCGCATCCAGGCACAGCACCAACGACATGAACACGCCCGCCGCGCTTCCTGAATTCCAGCGCTACCAGCTCGCCTTCACCGCGCACATCCGCGATCCCGCGGCGAATCCGCGGCCGGCGGGCGTGGGGGCGCGGCGCATGAAGGTCTACAACGAACTGCTCATCAACAATATCGAAGGATTCCTGCTGGCCTGTTTTCCGGTACTGCGGCAGGTGCTGGGCGCGCGCAAGTGGGCGAAGCTGGTGCGCGCCTTCTTCAGCACGCATCGCTGCCGAACGCCCTATTTCCGGCAGATACCCGACGAGTTCATCCAGTTTCTGCAGCACGAATGGACGCCCGCAGGCTATCCGCCGTATCTGCTGGCGCTGGCGCATTACGAATGGATCGAGCTGGTGTTGTCGGTGTCGAACCGCAGCGCGGATCGCGCGTTCGATGCGGCGGGCGATTTGATGGCGGGTATGCCGCTGCTGAACCCGGTGCTGGCCAACCTGCGCTACGACTGGCCGGTGCAGCGCATCGCGCCGCGCCGCAAGGTCGTGCCTGCCGAAACCTGTCTATTGGTGTTTCGCGACGCCGACGACCAGATACAGTTCAGCGAAATCAACGCCTTCACCGCGCGGCTGCTGACCCTGCTGGAATCCGGCACGCTCACCGGCCGCGCCGCACTGGAGCGGATCGCGGCCGAGAGCCGCCATCCAGATCCTGCGATGATCCTGCAAGCCGGCAACGCGCTGCTCGACGACTTGCGCGCACGCGGCGCCATTCTGGGAAGCGGTCAGGGCGTGCTGTAGCGCGGCCCGCCCTCGGGCCGAAAAGTGCGCCGGCTATTATTTAGGGCTCTTTTGAAAAACGAGTGGGTTAAGCGGCATGGGGGTTGATCTTGCTGAAATCGAGCTTGCCGGCGAGGAGGAAGACGACGGTGCGGATGGTGGAGAAGTTGCCATAGCCGCGCGCCTTGCGCT
>Ga0208244_100557_pt1 | contig 33355 bp, 33 predicted proteins | sample SubbioCR12Aug_5A_FD_184828 | JGI IMG/M metagenome (GOLD analysis project Ga0208244, IMG submission 184828) | Serpentinite rock and fluid subsurface biosphere microbial communities from McLaughlin Reserve, California, USA - CR12Aug_5A (SPAdes) | ecosystem: Environmental > Terrestrial > Deep...
TTCAGGAAAACGCGTCTGCGGCGTTGCGCAGCTTGCGAATGGAACAACCATTCGCTGCGCTTCGCGTCTTGCATCCATCGCTTTCCTGAAACAACGCATACGTGAATTTTAGTGTGAACACGCCCTAGTTCAGGCTTTTACAACTTGCAACTGCGAGTTACAAATTCAGTCAGAATGAACGTAGCGGCCGCCACATACCTGATACCAGCGCTCGAACTCTCCGGCGGCAAGCGGTTTCGATAGCAGATAGCCCTGCGCCATATCACAGCCTGCACTTTGCAGAAAATCGTAGGCCGCTCTGTGTTCCACCCCTTCGGCAATCACCTTCATACCCATCTTGTGTGCCAGGGTCACCGCTGCCTCGACGATGTTGACCGCGTCTTTTTCGGCTGGCAAATCGCGTACAAAGCACTGGTCGATCTTGATGATGGAAATGGGCAGCAGGTGCAGATACTGCAATGAGGAATAACCGGTACCAAAATCATCGACCGAGATGATGATCTTCGCGTTGGATAGCGTTGCCAACTCGTGAGTCGTGTGCGCCATATCCATCATCAGGGCTCCTTCCGTCACCTCCAGTTCAATGGAGGCGCCATCAAGTTCATACTCTTGCAGCAGCCGCAGGATCAAATCGGCAAAGCCCGGCTGCAGCAGATTTCTCGATGAAATATTGATGGCTACGGCAATATCGATCCCGCACTTTTTCCACTGTGCCAGTTGCCGCATGGACTGTTCCAGTGCAAAGTCCGTCACCAGACTGATCAGTGTGCTCTGCTCAGCGCGGGGAATGAAGGTGCCTGGCGGAATATTGCCCAGCTCAGGGTGATTCCAGCGCATCAGCGCTTCCACACCATGAACTTCTCCGGACTTGATATCGACCTTGGGCTGATAATGCATGGACAGTTGCCCATCGCCGAGCGCGTCCTTCAAACTGCCGATAATTGCCAGATTATCCTGCTTGACTGAGTGAAATACGGGTTTATAAGCCACCTTATCCTGCACCCTTTCGATCGCCACAGCCAGCGCCTCCTCCGCCTTGCGCAGGCAATCTTCAGGACCATCCATATCCCGACTGCAGATAGCATAGCCTATACGCACGTCAATATGGATGGGAATGCCATTAATGGAAAAAGGCGTACGGAAGGCATCCACCAGGCGATCCAGCAATGCATCCTGTTCCTGTTCGCCAGCCTCAAGCAGAACGCTGACCTGTGCCGAATTGATGCGATATACGGGAAGTTCGGTTTGTACTGCGTCAACGACTCTCTGCGGAATCTGCCTGACCACCTCCTCGACCACAGCCTCGCCAAAGGACGATCTCAGCTCCATCTCGTTCTCGAGAAAGATCACCACCACCAGAAAATTCGAATGCCCTTCTTCAGCGATTTTCGACAGGCGTCCAATCAAGGCATTGCGGTTCGGCAACTGCGTCGCCAGATCATGTTCTGAAGCCCACTTGAGACGCTCCACGTAAGACCGGGTCATCTTGCTTGCTGCGCCACTGAGAAAACCGATCAATACGAAAAAACCGGTGCGATAAAGCCAATTGGCCGTTTGCTGCATTTCCCCGGTCACTACATCGATCGGCATGAACGGTCCCAGCACGAAGCCGGCAAACAGGCCGAACAGCACACCGCCGGTCATACCAAACAGGAAACCAGACAGCAGGATCGGCACATACATGGAATGAGAATAAACGAATTTGATACCGCCGGTCATGTAAACCAGCAGGTAGACGCCGATTGCGAAAGCAATCAGCAGAATAGCGGCAAAGATGCGTAGTAGATGACGGTGACGGTAAAGCCATTTGTATTGTTGTTTTTCTTCCATCTTGCAATCTCCTGTAGATCAGCATGTGGCTCTATATGCAGATTAAACCTAAAATCCTCAGTTGACCGCTTGTATATTGCTTTAACTTTATGACTATTCAAAACATTTTGAGATACCCAACGCTCCCCCTTCAGGTGAGAACGCTACGAGGTGGATTGTACGTTTTTCCGGACGCATGGCGGCGTTGCAACTCGTTGGAAGGGAATAACCATTCCGCCTCGTTGCGCCTTGCCCTGCACCCGGAAAAACGCACACTCCACCACGTCCAACTGAGGATTTTAGGTTAAACAGACGCAGTTCTGTTATGTCATGACGCACCCCGATTCGGCGCCAGCATCAATTCCCTGAATGTCTGCATGCTCATTGCCTCTTGCCCCGCTCCAACCTGTCTTCCAGTTCCCCGATATAAGCTGCCAGCGAATTGGTCGATTCCTCCATGCTGGAACGCAAGGTATTGCCAAGCTGGTCGACCCGGGCATGCAGCGTGGCTTCGAAGTCATCCTGCCGGCTGCGCTGCTGCTGTATTGCCGCTTCAAAAACGTTGCGCAGTTCAGTCAGGCGTGAGGACTCCGCTTTTTCCGCAAGTTCCCGGCTTGCCTGCAGCTCACGCGCATGGCGCCGCACTTCAAGCAAGGCCGCTGTCTGCACATAAATGGCGAACAGGATGAACAGGACCGTCACAAAGACCATCAGTCCCAACATCAGCAAGCCGAATGGTAGTTGAACTGAAACAAAGCCGAACGACAACTCGGACGGCGCGACAAAAACGCCCCAGTTCAGCATGGTAAAAGCCGCCATCAGGAAGATGACCAGCAGTAAAAGGAAGACAGGTAACCTCATATCAACTCACTCCTAATCAACAGACCCGATGACGGTACATGGTAAACCTCATACAGCCCCGACATCGGAAGAATTCCCGACAGCAGCAAATTGAATACCATTGCGGCCGGATTCCTTGACCGCATACATGGCCTGATCGGCACGACGCAATATATCCTCGGAGCTCTGTTCGTCTGAATGGAACAGGCAGACACCGATGCTGGCCGTACAGGCATGTTCAATCGTGAACGCACGTCGCTTCTCACGCTTGAGCTTGAGTTTATAAGGCTCTGACAAGGCGACATGGATCTTCTCGGCAATGATGGCGGCCTGACTGCGTGACCTTTCATCATCCGTATCCAGATTCTGAATCATGACGACGAACTCGTCACCGCCCAGACGCGCCACGGTATCCACATCACGCGAACAATTCTGCAACCGCCGGGCGACCTCTATCAGCAGCAAGTCACCGGCTTCGTGGCCATGACTGTCGTTCAGCGGCTTGAAGTTATCGAGATCGATGAACAACAAAGCGCCATAAAGATTGCTGCGCCTGCTGGCCGCGATGGCAAGATCAAGACGATCGAACAAGAGTCGCCGGTTCGGCAGTGAGGTCAACTCATCGTGAAAGGCCTGCTGGCGCATCTTTTTCTCCCTGTGCTTGTAATCGGTGATATCCGTCGATATCCCGCACAGGGCGTAAATGTTCCCGGCTTCGTCGCGCAACGGCAGCTTGATGGTCAAAAAGGATTGCTGTTCCTTGCCTGGGGATTTCAGGTTGATTTCCTCGATACGGATAGTCCTGCCTTCGTCCAGTACCAACCGGTCATTCCTGTGGATCTGCGCCAGCGACTCGGCATCGAAGAAACGCGCATCGGTCTGCCCGACAATTTCCTCCAGCGGCACACCGAACATGTCGCGCGTATAACGGTTGGCAAACAGATAGCGTCCCTCGGTATCCTTGAGAAACACATGCGCATTAATGTTGTCAAGGATGGTGGAAAGCTCCTGCTCGCTTTTGCGCAACTCACTCTCACGCAATGCGACCATTTTCAACAATCGATTGAAGCTCTCAATCAGCTGGCCAATCTCGTCATCGCGTTCTACATTCAGGGCCTGCAGCGGCAGGTTCCGGTCCGTCAGCATCGTCAGCTTGCTGATGGCCTGATGCACCGGCTGCAGCTGACGACGCATGACCCGCCAAGTCAGCACCCCGACCAGCAGAGTCATCAACAGGGCTGCCAGCAGATTGCGTTGCTCCAGCTTGTGGAATGACGCCAATGCCTCCTCGACCGGCAAGGCAACGACGATAAACCAATCGGCAATACCCAGTTGACGTGAAGACGCCAGCACCTCGATGCCGCGTGGATTGACGGTGATACCGGTCTCTTCAGCACCTGAAATATAGCGGTCGATCAACGGATTGACGCCGGGTTCCGGCAGTTTTTCCATGATACGGCTGTGGTCCGAGCTGGTAATGATGCTGCGGTTGCTGGCATTGACCAGTAGAATGTAGCCGGACTTGCCATAGGGATTCAGCGTGACCTGATCGAGAAAGTTCGCCTTCTGTAATTCAGTGACGCCAGCCAGGGCACCCACCACCTCACCCTGCGCGTTCAGAATGGGCACCGCCATGCCGAATACCGGTGCAGACAATGCGCGCCCCATCGCCGAGCTGCCTACGGTCGCCTTGCCATCCTGCAAGGCAGCGGCAATATAATCGCAATCCTGATAATTGATGCCGATACGCCCGGCACTCAATGGCAGCGATGCCAGTGTGTCACCATTGGCATCGGTGATAAAAACGCCGGCGTTGAACAAATGCAAAAAAGCCGGCAAATCTTCCAGTGTCTGCTGCAAGATAGCAGCATCATGCATGCGCGGCGGCAGCCCGTCGGCGATCCGCGACATGACAGTGAGCCGATCTGCCAGTTCATGATTGATCTCCACCGCGATATAACCGGCGACCGATCGCTGCTGGTCACCGGCGATACGCAACAGATCCTCTTGCAGAATCTGGCGGATATAAAAACTAAAGGTCCAGATGCCGGCCGTGAACACTGCCAGCGCAAGCACGGTAACTCGTGTCTGCAGAGACAAGGCAAGGGAGTTTTTCTTTCTTGCGTTCATTCTGCCCCGCTGCTACTCATAGCATCGTCCCCTGACCAACGAACCCTCTACCGGACAGATTCGATCGAATCTGCACCGGCTTGCATCCATTAAACACGTTTTTATCAATGGATGCGAGTATCTGGATGTTGCACCAGCACACTCAAGCAATCAGACCGGCCGATGTCTAGCGGGCCTCGGTCAGCATCCTTGCCACCGCACGTTTGAACGGCGCAATCCGATTTCCGATGCGCAGACTGGCAGCCCGCAGGAAACGGGCCGGCGGTGATTCATCGCTATAGAGCTTGGCAATGGCATGAGTGGCAACGAACAGCGGATGCGTGGCGCGACGATGCGCACGTTCATAGCGTGTCAACAGACTGCTTGAGGCTATATCCTCGCCACGCGCGTGGGCAGCGATGATCTGTTTTGCCAGGGCATCGGCGCCGCGCAAACCAAAATTGAAACCATGCGCCGTAACCGGATGCATGCCGACGGCAGCATCGCCGATCAGGGAAAAACGCTGCTTGATGAAACGGCGGGGATAGACCGTCACCAGCGGATAGGCATGCCGTGTCGACACCAATCGCATGGTGCCGAGACGCTGCTGAAAGCGCTGCTCCATCTGCCGGCCGAAAGCTTCCTCCGTCATCTCCATCAGCTCGCCAATCTCCTTGGCCGGCATGGTCACCACGACTGACGAGCGCAGACCGTTCATCGGCAACAGGGCCAAGGTCTGGCCATAATCGAACCACTCCCAGGCCACATGCTGGTGCGGCACCTCATGTTCCATCGCGCAGACCATCATGACCCGGCCGAAATCGTGCATGGAAGCGGCAATGCCCATCGCCCGCCGCGTTTCGGAGAAACGGCTGTCGGCCGCGACCAGCAGTTGGGCTGTTATGTTTTCTCCATTGTTCAGTGTGATATGCGCGGCTTCTGTATCCGTCCGCACGCTACCGATTTGTACACCGGTCATCAGCGTAATGGCAGGAGAGGATTTCACCGCCTCATAAGCCGCTTTTCGAATCAGGCAGTTGGAAACGAGATAGCCCAGCTCTTCCTTGCGGCTGTCGCGATGGTCGATCTGCATGGCATATAGGGACAAACCGTTCAGCACCTTGGCATCGCGCAATGGGGAAATCGCATCCTGTGCAATGCGATCCCATATGCCCAGTTCGCGCAACAATCTGGCGGAATGATGTGTCAGCGCAATCTCGCGGCCGTCAAACGCCGGTTCTGCCAGCGCTGCTTCCGCCTGCCGCTCCAGAATCGCGATACGCAATCCGCTCCCGGCCAGCGCACGGGCAAAACAAAGCCCGCTGGGGCCGGCACCAACAATGGCGATATCGAAATGCATCTTGTGCTGTTTGGTCAAAGCCTGTCTCCATTAAATGCAGAGATAAAAGTATCATCCTATGCCTTACGCCGCCGCCGTCATTTGACTTTTATCAAGTAATTGCCTGAATTCGCTGTATTTTCTGCCAATGTTGCAAGTTAATTCTGTAAAGCATATTTATGCCGGCGCGGCAGGCCCGCCTGTTAAAATACGGTATGCCACTCATTACACTAGAAAACGCTTCCTTGGCCTATGGCCATCACCCTCTGCTCGACCATGCCGGCTTCCAGCTCGACCCCGGCGAACGTGTCGGCCTCATCGGCCGCAATGGCGCCGGCAAGTCCAGCCTGCTGAAAGTCATTTCCGGCGACAACAGACTTGATGACGGCACGGTCTGGCGCGCGCCCGGCATCCGCATCGCCTATGTTCCGCAAGAGCCTGTGCTGAACCCAGCAGCCACGGTTTATGAAGCGGTAGCCGAAGGCTTGGGCGACCTGCAGGCGATCCTCGTTGAGTATCACCATGTGTCGCATGCCATGGGCGAAGCCGATGCCGATCTGGATGCACTGATGCAAAGAATGCAGGACTTGCAGCATGAGCTGGAAGCAAGACAGGGCTGGCAATCGCAAAGCAGGATCGAAACCGTGCTGAGCCGTTTGCATCTGGATGCCGACCAGCCTATCGCCAACCTTTCGGGCGGCTGGCGCAAACGCGTGGCACTGGCACGCGCGCTGGTGACCGAACCGGAAGTCCTGTTGCTGGACGAGCCGACCAACCACCTGGACCTGGAAGCCATCGAATGGCTGGAAGACCTGCTGCTCGGCTTCAATGGCAGCGTACTGTTCATCACCCATGACCGGCGATTCCTCAACCGCCTGGCAACCCGTATCACCGAACTGGATCGCGGCCAGCTGACAGATTTCGTTGGCACCTACGCCAACTATCAGATCAAGAAGGAAGAACTGCTGGCAGTGGAAGCCACCCATGCCGCGAAGTTCGACAAGGTGCTGGCACAGGAAGAAGCCTGGATACGCCAGGGCATCAAGGCACGCCGCACCCGCAACGAAGGTCGCGTAAGGCAACTGGAGAGGCTCCGGCTGGAACGCGCCGCGCGGCGTGAGCGTCAGGGCAACGTCAAACTCACGCTGGATAGCGGCGAGCGTTCGGGCAAACTGGTGGCCGAACTGGAGCACGTCAGCAAGCGCTATGGCGACAAAATCATCGTCAAGGATTTCAGCACACGCATCCTGCGTGGCGACCGCATCGGTCTGCTGGGGCCGAACGGTATCGGCAAGACCACCCTGCTGAGGATGATACTGGGACAGGAAGAAGCCGACAGCGGCAAGATCGTTCGCGGCACCAATCTCAATATCGCCTATTTCGATCAGATGCGTGAACAGCTGGATGAGGAAGCGACGCTGGCCGACACTATCAGTCCCGGCTCCGAATTCGTGCAGATCGGCAACGAACGCAAGCATGTCATCAGCTATCTGGAGGACTTTCTGTTCCCGCCGCAACGCTCGCGCTCACCAATAAAATCACTCTCTGGCGGCGAACGCAACCGTCTGCTGCTGGCCCGTCTGTTCGCCCGCCCTGCCAATGTACTGGTACTGGACGAACCGACCAACGACCTCGATATCGACACGCTGGAACTGCTGGAAAGCCTGCTGCAGGATTTCGACGGCACCCTGTTCCTCGTCAGCCACGACCGCGCTTTTCTGGAAAACACCGTGACCCAGGTCTTTGCCTTTGAAGGCGATGGCATCATCACCGAGTTCGGTGGCGGTTATGACGACTGGCAACGCTTCAGCGCACAGCGTGCCGCCGAAAAGGCAGCTGCGGAGTCCAAGCTCACCCCGGCAAAACTGCCAGCCAGCGCTTCTTCCAGCAAGAGCAAACCGGGCAAATTCAGCTTCAAGGAACAAAAAGAGCTTGAAGCCCTGCCAAGCGTGATCGAACAGCTGGAACAGGAGCAGGCCGGCATTCATGTCACCTTAAGCGAAACGGATATTTATCGCGACAATCCTGACCTTGTGAAATCCTGTCAGCTACGTCTGGCTCAGATCGAAGAAGAACTGATGCAGGCACTGGAGCGCTGGGAAGAGCTGGAAAGCCGCCGCACCTGAATTGAATTGAATTTTTTTACAGACAGGTTCTCTTAACTGTCATAGTTCAGTCATGAGTAAGCAAATGCGATACTACATCCATACAGCAAGTCTGGTGTTTCTATTGTTCGCACTTTCCGGCTGCAACGCCGTCAAGGTCGGCTACAACAACGCTCAGGATCTGACCTACTGGTGGCTCAACAGCTATGTGCAGTTCACTGCCGGGCAGAGACCGGCGATCAAGGTTGAACTCGCTGCGCTGCATGACTGGCACCGCTTCAACGAGATCCCCGTCTACATCAGGCTCCTGGAATCCGCTCAGAAGAAAGTCCTGCGTGATACCAGCAGCAAGGAGGTCTGCAGTGTGGTGGAAGATGTGCGCGAGCGTCTGCGTATATTGAGCATGCAAAGCGAAGGCATCGTCGAAAAGCTGGCACCTGCATTGAGCCACGAACAGCTGGAACACATGCAGCGCCACTTCGACCGGAACAACGCCAAATGGCGCAAAGACTGGCTCGATGGCTCGCAGAAGAAACGTGACGAGCACAGGCTGAAACTCGCCATCAAACGCGCGGAAATGTTCTACGGCAAACTCAACGACTCTCAGCACAAAATCCTGCAGGAAAATATCCGCATCTCTACCTTCAATGCCGACACCAGCTATGAAGAACGACTACGGCGGCAGGCGGATGCCATCGCGACGTTGAAGAAGATCCTTGACCTCAAGCTGGAGGAAGCTGATATCAAACTCGAGATCGCCGCCTATTTCGACCGGTTGCAGAACGGCGATGACCTGGCCTACCAGAACTATATGGACCGTCTCACCGCCGACAGTTGCGATGGTTTTGCCAGACTGCACAACAGCACCAGCGCAAAACAGAGACAGCGTGCCGCCGACAAGTTGGGCGGCTATGTCAAGGACCTGGAGGCGCTAAAAAGCTCCGCTCAGGTCAAATAGCGACTACCAGGGAATCACCTTGCCGTCATAGGCAACAAAGCGGCCACTGTTATCCAGCGTCAATTCGTCTATCACGCGGCGCATGCCGGCCACGCTCTCCGGCGCATCGATCAGGCCATTGGGGCCACCCATGTCAGTGCGCACCCAACCCGGATGCAGAATGGTCGAGGCGATCCCCTTCGGCTTCAGGTCAATCGCCAGACTTTTCATGACCATGTTGACCGCCGTCTTGGTGCTACGATAGATATAGCTGCCACCGCTGGTGTTGTCGTCCAGACTGCCCATCTTGCTGGACACGGTGACGATCTTCTTCAGATTGCTCGAAGCGACATGACCGGCAAACGCTTCTACCATCTTCATCGGTGCCATGCTGTTGATATGGAAGGCTTCGGCCCAAGCCTCATAATTGACATTGCCGAAATCGCTCTGCGGATAGACACCTGCATTGTTAATCAGAAGGTCGATGGATCTGCCCTGCAGTATCAGCGCCAGTGCATCGATCTCCTCGAAATCCGCCACATCCAGCGTATGAATCTCAACCTGATCGCCCGACCGCTCGGCCAGCGCCTGCAGTTCCTTGGCCTCCTCCGGCCAGCGGCAACAGGCAATGACCTGCCAGCCCGCCACGGCGTACTGTTTGACAAATTCCAGACCGAGGCCGCGATTGGCTCCGGTGATCAATACTGTAGCTTGTGACATAGTTCCCTCTTATAAACCTGAAAATGAAAACCTGAATCTATTATTGTCCTGCCTGCTGTCGCCTGCCTGCTAACGTGCCTGCTAGCGAAAGAACAGCAAATAAATCATCAATCCAAAATACAGACATGCGAATATAGCCACTATGCCATAAACCAGCATCAGACTTTTACCGATTTTAACCAGTTCGGATTTAATTTCATCCAACTGCCTGCTCACAATCTCATTTTTCTCCATACCATGCTCCTGATGTTGTTGATTTGCACTTTAACCGCTCATGGTTTGTCAGATATCCTGCTGAAATGGTTTCAAACATAAAAAATCTGTCGCAACGGGCGACCGATGCCCTCGCGCTGGAACACTTCCCTGCCACCTATGCGCTGGCCCGCAACCTGCAGCGCAACATCCATTTCAAGATCGGACCGACCAATTCCGGCAAGACCTACGATGCCTTGATGGCATTGCAACAGGCGAACTCCGGTATCTATCTGGCACCGCTGCGATTGCTGGCAATGGAGATCCGTGACCGCCTGATGGAAGCCGGAGTACCGTGCAATCTGGTGACGGGCGAGGAGCGCGTCATGGTGGCCGGCGCCCGGCATACCGCCTCCACCGTCGAAATGATGAACCCGCATCAGGAAGTCGAAGTAGCCGTCATCGACGAGATCCAGATGCTGCAGGATGAGCATCGCGGCCATGCCTGGACCGCCGCCATCGTCGGCGCCCCGGCGCGGGAGGTCTACCTCTGCGGTTCGCATGCTGTCATGGCCGCATGCACCCGTCTGCTCGATGCGCTGCACGAGCCTTACGATATCAGCCATCTGGAGCGCAAGACGCCACTGGTGCTGGAAGAACTGGCGCTATGCAGCGACCGTTACAATCGCTGGCGCCTGAAAGGAAAACTGCAAAAAGGTGACGCCGTCATCGCTTTCACGCGCAAGGACGTGCTGACCCTGGCTGCACGTATCCGCCAGTGGGGTTTCGGCGTCGCCACCATCTACGGTGCACTGTCGCCTGAAGTGCGGCGTACCGAAGCCAGACGCTTCAATAGCGGTGAAGCGGATATTCTGGTGGCGACGGATGCCATCGGCATGGGTCTCAATCTGCCGATCCGCCGCGTGATATTTTCCACCGTGGAAAAATTCGACGGCGTTGCCAGTCGCCGGCTCAATCCGACCGAGGCTAGGCAGATCGCCGGCCGGGCCGGCCGTTACGGCATCTATCCGACCGGCTTCGTCAACGCCTTCGAACAGGATGAACTGCTGCATCTGGAACACGCACTCTATGCTTCGGATATCTCGGACCTGCAGCGATTGCCGATCTCGCCGTTCTTCGGCCATGTCGAGGTGCTCTCCGGCATGCTGCACACTGAGCGCCTGGGAGAACTTCTGGCCTTCTTCGCCGAGCGCGTGCGGCTTAAAAGCAGCCTGTTCCAGACTGCCGACATGTCCGCCCATATCCAGCTTGGTCTGTGGATTGACCAAATAGCGCCGGAGCTGTCATTGCGCGAAAAGTTCATCCTGTCCTGTGCCCCCGTCTCGCTGGAGAAACCCCATGAAAGCGATTATCTCCTCGCCTGCGTGCAAAGCATATGTAAAGGCAAAGCCAGAAGTCTGCCGCCGGAACAGGATTGGCTTAAATCCAGCAGTCCCAGGCATCTGGAAGAAGCCGAAGCACTGAGTCAGGACATCAGCCTCTATGCGTGGCTGGCCGGCAAGTTCCCACATATCTTTCATGACGCGGATGCCATACCAAGCGTCAGAAGCCAGGTCAGCCGCTACATCGAGCGTGCTCTACTTACGCAAGCCGGATATGGCAGCATTTCAAAAGAACTGCTTTACCAATACTGAAGCATGCAGTCACAATCCTTGCCGAAACATCAATTTTAGCCACAGAGAACACAGAGGCCACAGAGTGCTGGTTTTTTCAAGCATTCCCGATATGGCAGCCAGAGCAAAGCTCTCAAGGTAAGCTCTTTGGTTTTCTCTGTGAACTCTGTGTTCTCTGTGGCTAATTGCTTTTTTCAAGCCTAAATTCCTCACCTGTAAACCAATAAGACAACACAACACAGAAATACATTTGCACAAACTATATTTGTATCAATGTATTTTTAATGGCATAATCTTCTCCCATGACTGCTTCAATCGGACATGCTGCACAGCTTCAATCGGCCAACCAAGAACAGTTGGCTTCGGCAACGCTGAAGGATTTCCGCATCATCTTCAATTCGGTCAAGAAACACTTCAAGCAGATCGAGGAACGGTGCGGCGTCAGCAGTTCTCAATTGTGGGTCTTGTGGGAGCTGCAAAAGACGCCGGGGCTGAAAGTCTCCGAACTGGCCGGCAAGCTGGCCATACATCAATCCACAGCCAGCAACCTGATTGAAAAGGCCTCCAAAAAAGCCCTGATCAGCAAAAAGCGCGAAGACCTGGATCAGCGTGTGGTCCGGCTCTACCTGACCGAAACCGGCCGGGAAATCGTCAAGAAGGCACCCGGTTCGCCGCGCGGGGTCCTGACCGAAGCCATCGACCAGTTATCGATACAGGATCTCGTACAACTGCAAAACAGTCTTGAAATCCTGATCGGAAAAATGAATCTCAAGGATGAAGCGGATGCGATGAAACCGCTCTCATCACATTAAAACTGTTACGCCGGCAGATGCCGGCCATGCATGTTTAGCCTGCAGAAAGGAGAAACATTGGCATCAGCAACAGAACCTTCCGGAAAATACATAAGGAAAACCGTGGCCCTGTTCGGCGAAGTACTTGCCGACATCTTCCCGGACCAAAGCGTACTGGGCGGCGCTCCGTTCAATGTCGCGCGTCACTTGCAGGCTTTTGGACTGCATCCTGTCATGATCAGCCGCACCGGCAACGACGCACTGCGTGACGATCTGCTACGCGAGATGGACCGGCTCGGCATGGACAAAACCGGCATCCAGTGCGATCCCACTTATCCGACCGGCCAGGTGCAGGTCCATATGAAAGACGGCGGACACAGCTTCGATATCCTGCCCGATCAGGCCTATGACCATATCCATGCCGGCGTCACTCACATGATGATCATGTCGCTCAAGCCGGAGCTGGTGTATTTCGGCACACTGGCGCAAAGAGGCATGGAATCTCGTCTGGCACTGGACAAATTCCTTGCAGACAGCAAATGTCCACGCTTCCTCGACATCAACCTGCGTAGCCCCTGGTATAACAAACATACGGTTCGACGTTCGCTGCTACGCTCGGATATCGTCAAGATGAACGAAGACGAGCTGGAAATCGTTTCCGACTACTTCAGGATAAGCGGCAACACGCCACTGCTGAAGGCCGAAGCCTTACTGGACCAGTTCGAGCTGAACTGCCTGCTGATTACCTGCGGGCAGAATGGAGCCTGGCTGATCAACCGCCAGCATGAGGTATTCAGCACCACTCCTGCCGGGAATACACAGACGGTGATCGATACGGTCGGCGCCGGCGATGCCTTCGCTGCCGTCTTCATCATCGGCCTGCTAAGCCAATGGGAGATGCCGGTCGCCATGCAGCGTGCCAATCAATTCGCCGCCGCCTTGTGCGGCATTCGAGGCGGCGCACCACAGAATCAAGACTTTTACCTGCCATTCAAGCAAGAGTGGCAACTTTAACAGGCCGTTAAAAAGGAGAGCAATCTTTAACCCAATATGCAGAACACAAAACAACAGCACAAATCCGAAAACCCCATCTATATCCTGATGATCAGCATGCACGGCCTCATCCGCGGCCATGACATGGAACTTGGCCGCGATGCCGACACGGGAGGCCAGACTACTTATGTCGTCGAACTGAGCAAGGCACTGGCCCGCCACCATGAGGTGGAAAAAGTCGACCTGCTGACACGTCTGGTCGAAGACCCGAACGTCAGCCTGGACTACGCACAGCCAGAAGAGGACCTCGGCGATGGCGCCCGCATCGTGCGCCTGCCCTGCGGTCCCAGACGCTATCTGCGCAAGGAGCTGTTGTGGCCTCATCTCAATCAGGTCGTGGACAAATCCCTGCACTTTCTGCGTCAGCAGGGCCGTCTGCCGGATCTGATCCACACCCACTATGCCGATGCCGGCTATGTCGGTCAGCAGCTTTCCTTGCTGCTCGGCATCCCGCAGGTACACACCGGCCATTCACTGGGTCGCCCAAAACTGGAACGCATGCTGGCCAGCGGCCGCAAAGCGCATGTCTTGGAGAAGCAGTTCAATTTCGAGCGCCGCATCAATGCCGAAGAAGAGATCATAAAGAATGCATCGCTCATCGTCACCAGCACCCAGCAGGAGATCGATCGGCAGTACGGCCTCTATACCAACTTCAACCATTCGCGCTTCCGTGTCATACCACCTGGCACAGATACCTCCAGGTTCTCGCCGCCACTGCGAAGAAAAATTGAACCTGCCACACAAAAGCTGGTGGACAAATTCCTCGCCGAGCCGGAAAAACCGCTGATATTCTCCATCAGCCGGCCGGATGCCAGAAAAAACATCAAAGGCCTGGTCAAAGCCTATGGCCAGAACCCGGAACTGCAGGAAACCGCCAACCTGCTGATCGTCGCCGGCACCCGCAACGACATCCGCGAACTGGAAGAATCCGAACAGAAGATCATGAGCGAACTGCTGTTCGATATCGACCGTTATGATTTGTGGGGTAAGGTCGCTCTGCCCAAACATGTCACGCAGGAAGAAGTACCGGAGTTCTACCGGCTGGCGGCCAGACGCCGTGGCGTCTTCGTTAACCCGGCATTTACAGAACCGTTCGGCCTGACGCTGATCGAGGCTGCCGCCAGCGGCCTGCCGTTTGTCGCGCCGGACGACGGCGGGCCGCGCGATATCGTCGCCAACTGCCGCAACGGACTTGTGGTCGACACGCTACACAGCGAAGAGATCGGCAAGGCGCTGCTGCACATCCTGCAGGACAGGAAACGCTGGCGCCAATGGGCCAACAACGGTATCGCCGGAGTCTGGCGGCACTACAGCTGGGCAGCTCACGTCGAGAAATACATGAAGGAAATCCGCAGGCTGCTGCGCCGTGACAAGAAACGCCTGCGGCGCCAGCACGCGATTATCCAGCATGGCGAAAAATCCTATATGCCACTGGTGAAAACGGCGCTGATCAGCGACATTGATAACACCCTGCTCGGCAACAAGCGCTCATTGAAACAACTGACATCCTGGCTGAAAACGCAGCGCAGCAAACTGGCATTCGGTATCGCTACCGGCCGCACGATCGAGAGCGCAATTGCCATCCTCAAGAAAAACCAGGTCAATATCCCGGACGTGCTGATCACCTCCGTCGGCTCTGAAATCCACTATGGCAGCAAACTGGTGCCCGATCTCGGCTGGGCCGCGCACATAAGGCACCAGTGGCGCCGCGAGGCATTGGCCGAGGCACTCGCGCGATTTCCCGGCCTCAAGCTGCAGGCACCGGAGAACCAGCGTGAATTCAAACTGAGCTATCTTGCCACACCGGACAACATGCCGCCGCTCAACGAACTCTATGAATATCTGCACGACCTCAAGCTGCATGCACAACTGATCTATTCGCATGAGGAATTCCTCGACGTGTTACCGGTCAGGGCTTCCAAAGGCCATGCCATCCGTTACCTGGCCTACAAATGGGGGTTGCCACTTGAAAACTTTCTGGTCGCCGGTGATTCCGGAAACGACACCGAGATGCTGGTTGGCGACACCCGCGCCGTGGTCGTCGGCAATCACAGCCCGGAACTGACCGTACTGCGCGATCAGGAACAGATCTACTTTGCAGAGGGGCACTATGCTGCAGGCATCATCGAAGGTCTGCAGCACTACGGCATGGACATCAATGGCGATTCACTGAATGCCGCAACCGAGGAGTTCTCACATGTATGAACAGGTTTCACATTCCCTGCTGAATGACATCCTGATCAAGCTCGAGCGCGACATCAAGGACAAGAATCTGCAACATTTCTATATCCGCCTTGGTGCGAATTTCTACGCCATCTACTCCTTGTTCCACCAGCTTTACGGCCATCGTCCCGACTTCAAGCAGCAAATGCAGCGGCTGGTCACCAGCCTCACCTGTGCCTATATCAAGCGACCGCAACAGCTACGCAAACTGGACCTGGCGCGGGAAAAGGACCACAACTGGTTCCTCAGCCAGAAGTGGGTGGGCTACGCGCTCTACTGCAAGGAATTCTCCGGCGATCTGGCCGGCCTGCAAAAACATCTGAGCTATCTGCAGGACCTTGGCATCAACCTGCTGCACGTAATGCCGATTCTGGACTGCCCGAAAGGCAAAAGCGACGGCGGCTATGCAGTGCGCGACTTCAAAAAGATCAACCCGGAAGTCGGCACCACCCGCGAGCTCGACAACCTGGTCAGGAACATGAAGAAGCGCGAAATGCTGCTGGCACTGGATGTGGTCGTCAACCACACCTCCAATGAGCACGAGTGGGCAGTCAAGGCGCGCGAAGGCGACAAGACCTATCAGGATTACTATCACGTGTTCGACAATCGCGAGATACCGGACATGTATGAAGAGACCATGCCCGAGGTCTTTCCGGAAACCTCGCCCGGCAACTTCACCTGGGACGAGCAGATGGGCAAGTGGGTGATGACGGTCTTCAACGACTACCAGTGGGATCTGAACTACACCAATCCCGCCGTTCTCATCGAGATGGTCGAAATCATTCTGCATTGGGCCAATCACGGTGCCGACATCATCCGGCTTGATGCCGTCGCCTTTCTCTGGAAGAAAATCGGCAGCACCTGTCAAAACGAACGCGAAGCCCACCTGATCCTGCAGCTAATGAAGGACTGCTGTCAGGTCACGGCGCCCGGCGTACTGTTCATCGCCGAGGCCATCGTGGCGCCGGTGGAAGTCATCAAGTATTTCGGTGAGGACGCCATCAATGCCAAGGAATGCGAGATCGCCTACAACGCCACCTTCATGGCGCTGCTGTGGGATGCCGTCGCCACCAAGAAGGCCGGCCTCCTGAATCTGGGCATCAGGAGCATTCCGGACAAACTGGAACGCGCGACCTGGCTCAACTACGTGCGCTGCCATGATGATATCGGTCTCGGTTTCGACGACAACGACATCAAGCTGGCGGGTTACGACCCCAGGTTGCACCGCAAATTCCTGGTCGATTACTATACTGGCCAGCACAAGGTCTCCCCCGCCCGCGGCGTCGCCTTCGGCATCAACAAGAAGAACGGCGATGCCCGCATCGCCGGTTCTCTGGCCTCGCTGGCGGGGCTGGAATCAGCCATCGAGAACAATGATCCGGTTGCCATCCAGGAATCCATAGACACCATCCTGCTACTGCACAGCGCAATCATGGCTTTTGGCGGTATCCCGCTGCTCTATTATGGCGACGCCATCGGCACCCTGAACGACATTTCCTATCTGGAAGATGAACATAAACAGCACGACAGCCGCTGGGTCCACCGGCCAAAACTGAACTGGACCAAGGCAGCCCGCAGGAATACGCATGGCACCATTGAAAACCGGATTTTCAGCCCGCTGAAAAAGATGATTGCCGTGCGCAAGGGGATCCCTGCCTTTGCCGATCACAACAATCGCGAATTGCTGGAAACGGAAAACCCCCATCTATTCGTCTTTTCGCGCTTCGACTACATCAACACACAATCCCGTGTACTGGTGGTCTGCAATTTCGATAATCGCCCACAGCAACTGGACATCGCCGGCCTGTGTAAACGCGGCTTCTTCCAGCATGGCAGCGTGCGAGACCTCTACAGCGGCAACGAGATCAGCATCGACTGCCAGCAACTGGAAATCCCGCCGCTCAGCTTCTACTGGCTACAGACCTGATTACGGCCATCAGCAACCAGACATCCAATATCGCAACAGGAGTACTCATGGAAAATCTACTCGTCACCTTCGGCTTGAGTGACCCACAGGCCCTATGGACCTTGATCAAGACCATGCTGCGCATATTGCTGATCATGATCATTGCGGCCATCCTGATGAAGGTCAGCAGCAAGCTCATCATCAAACTGAAACAGCACCTGAAAGTCCGTGCAGACGGCGATGCGGAAGAACTGAAACGCATCGACACACTGGGCAGAGTGTTCCGTTATATCGCCACCATCCTCATTGCCATCATCGCCATTGTCGAAGTGCTGCATGAACTCGGCATCTCTATCGCTCCCATACTGGCTGCAGCCGGCGTGGTCGGCGTCGCCGTCGGTTTCGGCGCCCAGAGCCTGATCAAGGACTATTTCAACGGCTTCTTCATTCTGCTGGAGAACCAGATTCGACAGGGCGATGTGGTCGATGCCGGCGGCAAGGCCGGATTTGTTGAAGAGGTCACGCTTCGCTTTATCAAGATGCGCGATTACGACGGCAATGTACATTACGTGCCCAATGGCACTATCACCACAGTCACCAACATGAGTCGCGGCTTTGCCCAATCAGTAATCGATGTCAGCGTTGCCTATCGCGAGAATGTGGATGATGTGATGCAAATCATGCTCGCCGTGGGAGAAGACTTGCGGACCGACGAGGAATTCCAGTTCAAGATTCTGGACAATATGGAAATGGCCGGCGTCGACAGACTTGGCGATTCAGCCGTGACCATCCGCTGCCGTTTCAAGGTCCGGGCACTGGAACAATGGGGCGTCAGGCGCGAATTCCTCAAACGCATCAAGGCCGAGTTCGACAAACGCGGCATCGAGATCCCCTACCCGCACCTGACCGTCTATCCCGGCCAGAACAAAGACGGCACGGCTCCGGCACTCAACATCAACCAGCTGGAGAAATCCCTGTCCGATCAGGCCAGGAGCAACTGAGGAGCAACCGGCAATTCCGGAAAACTGCTGCGACGCTTATTCGGTCGGCTTCTGCTCGTACATCACCCAGCAGTTCTTGCCGATATCCTTGGCATCGTACATTGCCGTATCGGCATGGCTGATCAGACTATCGCCATCCAGTCCATGCAAGGGAAAAATGGCAATACCGATGCTGGCCGTGATCTGGGCTTGCCGCCCTTCAAGCTCGAAGGGCTCGTTCATCACCTTCAGTATCTTGTCGGCAATAGTTTCGACGCTGGACTGATTTTCCAGGGCACTGAGAATGATGATGAACTCATCGCCGCCCAGCCGGGCCAGGATATCGGATTTACGAATGCAGTTGGCAAGTCTATTACTGACATCCACCAGCAAATCGTCGCCGGCCTGATGTCCCAGCGCGTCGTTGATCTCCTTGAAGCAATCCAGGTCGACAAACAACACGGCAAACAACTGCCGTGTGCGCGTGGCCCGTTTGATCTCCTGTGACATGCGGTCGAAGAACATCCTCCGGTTCGGCAGACCGGTCAGCGTATCGAAATTGGCCTGACGCCAGATCAGTTCTTCCGCCTCTTTGCGCTTGGAGATATCGGTATGCGTACCCACCAGCCGGATCGGCTTACCTGCATTGTCGCGCTCTACGACCAAACCTCTGGCCAGCACCCACAACCAGCCATCATCCTTGCAACGAACGCGATATTCGATTTGGAAACTTTCCGCATTACCATCGAGATGGTCTTGCAAATGGGAGAGAGTCTGCTTGATGTCTTCCGGATGTATGATGGCACGCCATGATTGATAATGATTCGGGAACTCACTTTCCTCATAACCCAGCATGGCTTTCCAGCGCTTGCTGAAAAACACCTCGTCAGTGCCGACTTTCCAGTCCCAGACGCCATCACCCGCACCCTCCAGTGCAAAGCTCCAGCGCTGTTCACTCTCGCGCAAAGTCTTGTAGATGCGATCCAGTTCGGCCAGTAGTTGCTTCAGCCAGTTGCGTTCATGACGCAGTTCCAGCAGCGCCATCACCTGATTGGCAAGAATCTTGAGAATGCCGATCTCCGCCTCCGTCAGCACTCTCGGCATCCTGTCCATGATGCAAAAGGTACCGATCGCCAGTTGCTCTGAATTTAGCAGCGGCACACCGGCATAAAAACCCAGATGGGGTGAATCCACCACCAGCGGATTTTTGGCGAAGCGTTTGTCTTTTCTCGCATCCTCAACGATCAGCGGGTCGGCCTGCTCGATCGCATGCGTGCAAAAGGAGATATCACGCGGCGTCTCTCTTACATCCAGTCCAATAGCAGCCTTGAACCACTGACGGTGCGCGTCAAGGATCGTCACCGTTGAAATCGGCACCTTGAATATCATGGCCGCAAGCCTCACGATATCGTCAAAATCCGCCTCTGGCGCCGTATCCAGAATTTCAAGATCCTGGACAGCCTGCAGACGTTTTGCTTCTTTTTCTTCCCTGTTGTCAATCATTGTTCGAAGCCCTGGTTCAGATCATCGGCATTACGCCACTCGTGTTAAGACTATCCGGAAAAGATTACGTTGAGCTTAATTCTTAAGCTCAAACAAAACAATCGCTTATTGTGAAGATTCGATGCAACGCAAGCGCCCAACTTCAGGACTCAACGTCCGGTAGCTGCAGTTTTGAGCACCTCGCGCTCCAACTGCACACTCTGCTCACCGTCGCTGAGCCAGACCTGGCCATCCTGTATCGTGCATTGCAGGTTCATTGTGCGCTGCGTCAGGCCAGCCAGCGCAGCCGTGCTCTCCATTGGCAGATTGATCACGGTCAGGTTCTTCTGGCGCTCGAACTGCGACTTGTTCTGGGCAAACCACATGTCGGCAACGCGCCCGCCATAACTGTAAACAATGACCTGATTGGCCCGGCCGCAGGCCTTGCGAATCAGTCGCTCATCCGGAATACCGACATCGATCCATAGTTCGATCGCTCCGGTCAGATCACGTTGCCACAAGTCCGCTTCATCATCGTCCGTCATGCCCTGACCGAATTCCAGATACTCGCCGGCATGCAATGCAAACGCCAGCAACCGCACCATCATGCGCTCATCGGTTTCGGAAGGATGTTGCGCCATGGTTAGCGCATGATTCTGATAATAATGCCGGTCCATATCCGCGATCTGCAGATTGGCCTTGAAAACAGTTGCCTTGATTGCCATAAATACTTTCTTATTATTTGCTCAAGGCCTCGATCGCCTTCTTGTCCTTGGCTTGCGCCCGTTTCAGCTTGTCTATTTCGGCCACCATCTCCTCCAGCAAGGCCAAGGCTGCCAGCAAAGAAACTTCAGCCGCCTCAGCCTTCCTGAACATGGAGGCCTCCTTCAATGCCTGCAAGGAAGCACGCAATTCGATGAGTCTTGTTTTCATGTTGCCCCTGATTTACATGTAGTGATTTATTCGCCGCACACAGCCTCTTGCGTCTAACACCAGTTTACTCATCCCCGGCCATGCCGAATTGAATGAGCATCTTGACATAAAATCATCGCTCGCGTGTTTCACTCAACTTACATCCGCATCGCCCATCTGCTGTAGCCAGTCCGCTGAAACAAAAGACTGCTCTAACTATGGCGTCCTGATTATCGTCTCGTGAAGGTATTCACGCTCGGCGATCAATTTGGCCCATGAGAGGGGACTCATCTGGTTATTGGAGAACATGCCGGCAGCAAGTGTCATCGCTGCGGTTATCATTGGAGGCAACAAAAGCAGCCACGCAGTTTCGCGCCAACCGCGCGCTGCGACATGCTCTGCTGGCCAAGCCTTAGGAACAGGCTTGAACCAGGTACGCCAGAGGATAGGCAGGAAATAGGCAGCATTCAACAGACTGGACGTCCACAACACCCATATTGCCCAATCCATACCGGCGGCCGTTGCGCCATCAGTCAGCCATGCCTTGCTGACGGCTCCCGCCGTCAGCGGCGCACCCATCATCCCCAATGCCCCGATCGTGAACGCGATGCTCGTCAACGGCATACGCCGCCCGGCGCCGTTCATTTCACTCACCTTGTGGATGCCGAGGGTTTCAGCATAGTTGCCGGCGCAGAAAAACAGCGTGATCTTCATGATGCCCTGATGCACCAGATGCACCAGCCCGCCGACAGTGCCAACCGGGCCGAACAGTGCGACACCCAGCACGATGTAGGACACCTGGCTTACCGTCGAGAAGGCCAGCCGCTTCTTCAGATCATCCTGAAACAGTGCGCGAAAGCTGCCCCATACAATGGTCACCGAGGCGAAGATTGCCAGCGGCAGCAACAGATCGAGCGACTGGGCGAATTCAATGCCATACACTTCATAGACAATACGCACGATGCCAAAAGCGCCGGCCTTGACTACAGCGACCGCATGCAGCAACGCCGAAACCGGAGCCGGCGCTACCATCGCCTGCGGCAACCAGCCATGGAGCGGCACGATAGCCGCCTTGACGCCGACCCCGATCATCAGCAACAGGAAGATGATCTGCAACTGACCGTCATACGCTGGACCCAATGCCGCCGCGATACCGGCATGGGCAAAGTCGGTATGTCCAAGCAGATGATGCAGCCAGATGATGCCGGTCAACAGTACCGCACCACCAATCAGCGTATATACCAGATAGGTCATGCCACCGCGCATGGCTGCTACCGTACCGCGATGAACGACCAGCGGGAAGGTGGCAAGGGTCAACAGTTCGTAAAAAACGAAAAAGGTAAAGAGGTTGGCAGCCATGGCAATGCCCATGGTGGCCGTAACGCAAAGGCTGAAGAAGCCGAAAAAGCGGCTGCGGCGCGGCGCGCCTTCAAGATAGCCGATCGCATACAATGTGGTGAACAGCCAGAGCACGGCTGATAATGCGATGAACAACAGGCCAAGCGCATCTGCCTTGAAGGCAAGATCGAGGCCGGGCAGAACGGCAAACTGCACACCATAACTCTCCCCCGCCTGCACGCCGACAATCAGCAGCATCACAAGGGCCAGCTTGACCAGCGCACCGGACAGATTAAGCGCCGTGCGCAATCCGACCCATGACTCGGGCAGCGTAAAGATAAGCAGCCCCGGCAATAGCGAGGATGCCAGAACCGCCAATGGCAAGAGTTCATTGAAACTCATGTAACCCCCACCAACTGCATCAATTCAACACCACGCAAGCCCAGCAGAATACTGGCAGCGGCCATGACAAAAGCCGTCCATTCCAGCATGCGCGGCACTGGCGTCATTACGCTGCTGGCGGGTGCCAGCAAAAATGCCTGACGCAATACACGGAAAACATAGACTGCCGCCAGCAAGCCCCCCACCAGAACCACGAATGCGATGATCCAGTGCTGCTGTGACAGCGCTAGCTCAATCAATTGCCATTTGGCGAGAAAACCCGCTGAAGGCGGCAGACCCATCAAGGTAATACCCGCCAGCCCGAAGGCAAACAGCGTCACCGGCATACGCTCGGCCACCCCGGCAAGACCAGCTACCATATCCTGTCCGGTTGCCTTGATCAGCGCCCCTGCTGCCATAAACATGGCAGCTTTGGCTAGGCCGTGCGCGAATGCCTGCATGATGCCGGCCTGCAACGCTCCGGCACTGGCCAGTAGCGGGAAAATCAAAAACAGATAGCCCAGTTGCGCCACGGTCGAATAAGCGATCAGCATCTTGAGGCGTTCGGCACGTATGGCCTGGTAAGAACCCCAGAAAATGGCCAGCGTGCCCAGCAATGCCGGCAACCAGACAACAAGGCTCGCCGCAACTGTCAGGGACGAGAATGGCCCGATCCACAGCCTCAGAATCAGATAGAACGAAGCTTTTACCACAACGGCAGACAACAGCGCTGACACCGGGGCGGGTGCGCCGCCATGCGCCGGCGGCAACCAGAAATGAAAAGGAAACAATGCCGTCTTGAGCATCAGACCGGCCATCATCAAACCTCCCGCAATCCATACCAGATCAGGCGCCTCGGCAGTAATCAGCGGGGTTAGAGTGGTGATGGAGACCGTTCCGTAGGCGCCGTAAATCAGCGCGACGCCGAGCAGATAGGCACCGGAGCCGACCAGCGTGGCAAACAGATAGCGCAGGGCTGCCGTAATCTGTTGCGCGCCACCGCCAGCCGCGACCAGACCTACCGCTGCCAGGCCAAGCAGTTCGAGCGTCACATAGATATTGAACAGATCGGCCGAGAGAAACAGCGCATTAAGCCCTGCCAACAGAAATCCGACAAGCGGCCAGAAATAAGTCCCGGCCGGGTCATCGCGCTTGAAATAGGCGCGGGCATAGACTGCCAGCGGCAGTGCGATGCACTGAGTCAGCAGCAGCATGGCTGCTGACAACCCATCGGCTACAAGATCGATACCGAGCGGCGCGCCCCAGCCACCGACCGCATGCATCGCTACCCCGCTGGCGACAACTTCCTCGGCAAGCGTGTAGGCGAGCCAAAGCTGCGCAAGCAATCCCGCCATGGCGAGCCAGACACCCCGCCCGCGCCCCAGCAAAAAGGCGAAGCTGGCCCACAGGAGCGGCAGCAGGATCAGCCAGACCATCATCCTTCATCATCCTGCGGCAGTTCGATTTTTCCGGTCAGCGCATACAGCCGCCGCACCAAGGCCAGCGCCAATGCCGTTGCGGCGACGGCGACGACGATGCCCGTCAGCACCATGGCCTGCGGTACCGGGTCTGCAATACCGTTGCGCTGCGCGAGACCGACCAGCACAAGAAACGCACCGCTACCCATGACATTGAAGGCAAGTATGCGACGCAGAAGATGTCCGATCAGCAGAACGCCGGCCGCACCCAGCGCGAACAAAATCACGCCGACGCTGGCAAAAAGCAGCCCCGCGCTCATGACCTGTCTCCGTCATCACGCGAGAGGAGCAGGAACAGGCCGGCGAGGATCAGTCCCAGTGAGACCGTCAAACCGGACTCGATCAGCAGAATCATCCAACCTGCCTGTTCCGGCGGATATTCGAGCAATGCCCCCTGGAACAGCAATCCGGCGCCAACGGCAAGAAAGATCAGGAAACCGCCAGCCAGCCCCAGGCGCAATCGCGCACCTGGCGATTGCCAGCCTGGCAATAATTCAGCCAGATGCAGCAACACGGCGGCAGCAGCCAGCACAGCCCCTGCCTGAAAGGCCCCGCCCGGACGGAAAGCACCAGCCCACAACAGATAGACGGCAACCACGATCATCAGAGGCGCAGCCAGTCTTGCCAACGCCTGCAGCACAGGACTCGCGGCAGGTCGCACATCGGTAGTTGAGTCGATACCGACAGCGAGGATGACGATCAGGGCGAGCAATAATACGGCGATCTCCAACAAGGTATCGTAGCCGCGAAAGTTCAACAGAACGGCGGTCACCGGATGCTCGACACCGCTGGACGGCAGATTGGCGGAAACCGCAGCATGCAACGCTATGCCTGCCGGCGCAAGATCAAGCATGGCGCCAATCAGCAGCACAACAAAGCAGGCCGCACCGAGAACGACCAGCAGCCGCTTCATGTCTCTCTCCGTTTAAGTGCGCCGTAGGCGTCGAGCAGCAACGCCCCGGTCAACCCGGCGCCGATAGCCGCTTCAGCCAAACCGATATCGGAAGCCGACAGGCGCGCCCAAGCCAGTGCCATCAGCAAGCCGAAAACGATGAACATGACGATGGCCAGATCCAGCCGTGATGCAGACAAACTCCGCCATGCGCTCCAGATTATGGCCAAGGCAAGCAGCAGATCGAATACGAACTCGAGACTCATTGTTTTTCCTTGCGCCATGGCGCAATGCCAAGACTGTCAGCACGCCGCGCGATGGCATAACTCACCCCTGCGCTCGCCGCCAGCGCCAATGGCCAGATCAGCAAAAGTTTCAGAGCAACGGCAACATTCTCGGCCTGCAGGGCGAGTCCGATCAGAACACAGCCAAGACCCAGGTTATCGGCCTTGGCCAGCGCATGCAGGCGGCTATAGACATCTGGAAAACGTAACAGACCCAGCGTGCCTGCAAAATAGAAAAAAGCACCGGCGATCTGCAGTGCAACACTGAGGATTTCAATCATCACCGCCCCTTTGCCATGCCCGCCTGGCAAAGGCGATGCCGCCGATCGCGGCCAGCAGGGCCAGCAGCAATGCGACGTCGACAAGCATCTGACCACCGCCGCCATGCGCCAATAGCACCAGCACGCCTGTGCCGGTGCTGCCGAACAAGAGTGCCATCAACATGCGATCGGCCGCCGTCGGTCCGCGCGCGGCCGCCAGCAGCGCGACAATGAGGTTGCAGAGCAGAAAAAGCGCTATCGGAAGTTCGAAACCGGTCATCGATCGACTCCAAACAGTGCGCGGATACGCGCTTCCAGTTCAGCGACATCGGCCGCGATGGGCAGTCGCTCATCCAACACATGTACTCGCAACCACTCGCCTGCCAGTTCGACGCTGAGCGTCCCGGGCATCAATCCGATCACGTTGGTCAGGAGAACGCGCGGACCGCCGGCCGGCAGGCTCAATTGCAACTCCAGCACATCTGGCTGCAGCGCCGCCCGGCCGCGAAACGCAATCATCGCGACCTGAAAGCCGCCACGTACGGAATTCTTGAGAAAGAACCAGACAAAACCCGGCATTCTGCTCAATCTGAGCCGATGCGTAGAGGGCGGCATCAACACCGCGCTCGCCCAAGTAGCAGTCGCCACCGCAATGGCACCCAACCACCAGCCGTCGATACGGCCTTCCGCCAGTACCCACCAAAGCACGGCGAACAGGAGGCAACGCAGGAGCAGACTGGAGATCATGATTCCCCGGTCATACCGAATTCGATAGGTACCTTGACATAAAACACGTCCACCTCCTGATCGCGCAAACGCTGAAACAGACGCTCAATATCGGCTGTACTTAAAGCCATCATGACCATGATCGGCTGATCGGCCAGTTCAAAGAAACGCGCCGAATGCATCTTGCCGTCATGGCCAAAGCCCTGCGCTGCCGTAATCAGGGTGGCGCCGGACAAGCCCAGCCTTCGAGCCTCCTGCAATAGCCATTCGCCTAATGGCAAACCGCCGTGATGGCGGTCCTGCTGAGTGAAAAATGTGAGCTGGTAACCTTGCATTCCGATCTCCTTATCAACCAATCAAGATGCTGATTATGTTTCTGCCGACTGCCCAATCATTACGAAGTTTACTGCCATGAATGCCACATGGGCAGATATGCCGGTTGAGCGATATCAGCTTAAAGAAAGACCGTACTGATCAGATAGGTGGTATAGCCGATGTAGGCCGCAAGCAAGACTACAGCTTCCACCCTGTTGATGCGGCCCATACTGCGGAATCCGTAACCGAAGATGAATAGCAATACGGTGAGGATGGCCATGACCATCACATCGCGGCTGAGGACTGCCGGCTCGACCGCCATCGGAGAAATCATGCCTGCAATACCGACCACCGCCAGCGTATTGAACAGGTTGGATCCGAGAATGTTGCCCAGTGCGATATCGTGCTCGCCCCTGCGAGCAGCAATTATCGAGGATGCCAGTTCCGGCAGCGAAGTCCCGATGGCGACAATCGTCAGGCCAATGATCAGATCACTGACACCAAAGGCTTGCGCAATCTCAACTGCACCCCAGACCAGCAGGCGCGAACTCAGCACCAGCAGCAGCAAACCTACCACCAGCCAGATCACCGCCCAACGCAGCGTCATGGCATGCGCGATCAGCTCCTGCTCGATTTCATCGCCCAGTGCATCGGTTTTTTGCTGCATGCCTTGGCGTATGCTCCAGGCCATCAAGCCGGCAAAAACAAGCAGCAGCACCCAGGCATCAATCCTGCTGATCTCACCGTCCCAAAGCTGCCATGCCGCCAGGGCAGTCACCACAAGCAATATCGGCAGCTCCTTGCGCAGCACCTGCGAATGCACGACAATCGGGCTGATAAGTGCGGTCAAACCGATAATCAGAGCAATATTGGTGATATTGGAACCATAGGCGTTACCGAGCGCGATACCGGGATTGCCCTGTGAGGCAGCCAGCGCCGACACGGCCATTTCAGGCGCTGAAGTACCGAAACCGACGATGACCATGCCAATTAGCAGGGACGGCATGCCGAAGTGACGAGCGGTGAACGCAGCGCCCTCGACGAAGCGGTCGGCGCTCCACACCAGCAGAATCAGGCCAAAAATTATTGAGAGCAAAGGTAAGGTCATGAATTTGTTTGAAGTCTTGGCGATGGGAAGTTCAGCTGAGATGACTTCTCGTCTCCGTTGAAGCATCTCAAGAATGACAGAAATATATCATATGCGATCTTATACAAAGACAATAAAAATCTTGGGGCTGTAGAATCGAACGTCAATTTGATGTGTAGCCCATGGCATAGGTATTCGATGCACCGGAAGCCGGCCTCGGCGGACTCACCGCATGAAAGCACGATCGGAATTGTAGCAAGAGGCTTAACTGGCGACGACGGATTCATGTCCTTGAATGCGTGGCATTTCAAGTCGGCACATCAAGCTCAGGGGTTACAATAATCACAGCGGCTCGGGTCGGCCTCCTTGCAATCATTACGGGGGCGGGTAATTCGGTGCGTGCACTTCACACAGCCCAGAATATCGGCCTGTGTCTCTTGGGTCGGTGCGCTGCAGCACGAGCACGGCAGGCCAGGTACGCGGTCGACCATCCAGAACCCGGGAGCGTCGCAGGCAGGACATCTAGACTTGAGTTTTGCCAACAAGTCTTCGGCCGCTGAGCGGATCATGTTCTGGCGTGTTGGGTTGGCGTGTGCACGAACATCGGTCTGCAAAAAGACCCTGCCTGATAAGGATTCGTGCCGCGCGGCCAGGAAGGCCGATTCCAGTTCAAGCCAGCCTGAGACACCTTTGCGGATGCGAGGATCATCCGCGGCGTTGGGGCGAATCACCAGATGGTGCTTGGGGAATCCCCACTGCAGGGCAAAGCATTCAGCATCCGCCCAGTCACCGGTGAGCGCATGGGCGAAGTGTGCTTTGCCCTGAGCGCGTCCGACCACCTCCAGCGCAAGCACGTCATCAATCCAGATAAGATACTCCACGTTCCAAGGGATCATTCCCATCATCGGATCCGGTCCAAAGGAACCCTCGCTGGCCAGCCCGTGCGGCAAACCTGACAACATCATGCCGATACGTGCCTTGCGGCGGGCCGCTTCGAGCTGCGTGCCTGCCCGTGGTATCTCGCCGGTAAAACTACCAAGCTGATCGGTATCAAACCCATCGACCAGTTCAATCCTACAACCGATTGCAGGCTCAAGTACCGGCGCGATCACTTTCTCCTTACAGTGCCGCGTAAGCAATGCAACACGCCGACCGCAGTACGGAGTCGTATCCAATGAGTTGGATGGCATGGGCCATTCTTTAGTCACCAGAATTTATCACCTCTAACATCATTACTTCGAATATCAGCAAAATCATGCCATGGAAGCCTTGGCAGCAGCCTCAGAGTAATCGGTGATGGTGAAACCATGAACATCCAGGTGTTCAATCACTTTAATCAATATCCTTTCCAAGACCGAATCAGTCATGACGGCAAGCAGTTTGCGCACCAAGCTGTTCATGGAGCGAGTCCTCCAGTCAGCGCGAATGCATGCGTCGCCATTGCGTGATAAAGCGGAATGCCGATCAGAACATTGAACGGGAAAGTGACCCCTAATGACACGGCCAAGGACAGGGTCGGATTCGCCTCTGGCACCGAGATGCGCATGGCTGCCGGTACGGCGATGTAGGAGGCACTCGCCGCCAGGATACCCAGCATCGCCGTTCCACCAAGCGATAGTCCTAGCATAAGACCCAGTGCAATACCCACGATGGAAGATACCAGCGGCATGCCGATACCGAACAGCACCAGGAATGGACCGTGCAGTCGCAGACTACCGAACTGGGCGGCCGTAATCAGCCCCATCTCCAACAGGAACAAGGCCAGGATGCCCTTGAACAGGTCAAAGAAAAGTGGAGTAATAGACGTCAACGCATCGGGGTGGGCGGCCCAACCAATCAAAAGGCCACCGACAAGCAGTACGATACCCTTGCCCAAGAAGACCTCATGAGCAACTTTGCCCAAGCGCATTTCACGCGAAACGCCACGGGCGAGCAGGATACCTACCAGAATAGCTGGAATCTCCAGCACCGCGAGCAAAAATGGCATGTGCTCCTCGAAATAGACCTGTCGACTGCTAAAGTAAGCAACAGCAACGGCATAGGTAGCAACGCTTACTGAACCATAATGCGCGGCGATAGAGGCAGCGTCCGCTCGAGGCAAGCGGCCAACCAATCGCAGCACAGGAAAGGCAAGTAGCGCCAAAAATGTGCCCATCGCCATCACTGCCAGCGCTTGTCCTGCCAATGCACTGAAGGGCTGCTTGGCTAACTCGGCACCGCCCTTGAGTCCAATCGCCAGCAAAAGCAGCATACTAACCAAGTCATACACAGCTGCGGGGAGACGTAGTTCTGAACGTAGCAGGCCCGCTGTCAATCCTAGCAAAAAGAACATCAGAACGGGATCGAGCATAGTCAAGCAGACTGCCCTTTCTTGTACTGTTCGATCTGCGTTATAAGCAATCGACCGCTCTCATCTTGGTAAGCTTGGGTCAGCACCAATCCGGGATAACATGCATCAAGAGCACGCAACTCGACTTTTGCACTACTGTTTAATCCATTGCTTGGAAATACAGGAATAAAACGTGCCGCAAGTTTGGTTGGCGCTGTTACTTCATGGTCAAAGCGCTCTAATAAGGCAGCGGCCAGATCGATGCGGGAAATTGTATCGGCTGCCTTCTCTAGCCAGCACAGCATCCATATCCCATTGATACCCATTGTCTCCACGATGCGCACGGTACATCTCTCGCCACCCGAATCTGGCAGAACCAATGTAGACGGAAGGTTTGCAACCCCTTCATCATCGACCCAGATACCCTGTATGGTTCCGCAGACAATGTCGGATGAGATTCTGCGAAGAATCGACAAGTAAGCAGCCAGTTCTTCGTTGGCAGGCTGCAGATCCTTAAGACAGCGAACCAGCAAGAAAGCCAATTTGGGTTCGCTATGCATAGCGTTACCTCCTCTAGCAATTGAATATTGAGTCGACTCAAAGCCGGACCCGAATCTTTACTGAACAAGATTTCAGGAAACTCGTTGATGCTTGCCTATGAAAACAATCGCAATCATCACTGCTTTGCAATGACAATAAAAGTCGATTATTATTGTAAGAATATTCGTAAAAAGTTTCATATTAATGTAGATGAATCTCAAGCACCTGCGTTATTTCTGGGTGACGGCACGTGCCGGGAGTATTGCCGCAGCTGGCAACCAACTTCATCTGACACCGCAAACCATCAGCGCCCAGATCAAGTTGCTGGAAAGCGATCTCGGGACAGCCTTGTTTAAACCTGCTGGTCGCAGCCTCGAAATGACCGAGGCCGGTCGTGTTGCTCTGTCGTACGCCGACGAGATCTTTGCGCTTGGCCAGGAAATGGTTTCATCGCTACGAGCCACCAGCATCCCTGAGCACGCAGCAGCCGCTTTTCGTGTTGGAATTTCCGACACTCTCCCAAAATCGCTCACCCACCGACTACTACTTTCGCTGAGACAATCGACGAAACCTGTGCGACTAGTCTGCCGGAATGGCACGATTGAGGCATTGCTGGGTGAATTGGCCCTGCATCGAATCGAGATGGTGTTGGCTGATCGCCCCATGCCAGCGGGATTGTCGGTGCGCGCTCATAGCCGCAAGCTGGGTGAAAGCGCCCTTACCTTCTTTGCCGCGCCCTCGCTCGTAAGACAGGATGCAGCTTTTCCAGCCTGCCTCGACGGTGCCCCGCTTCTGTTACCCGGACAAAACGCGGCAGTGCGTGGAGAGATCGACAGATGGCTTGGCGAGGCACGTATCCATCCTCGGATCGTCGGGGAATTCGATGACAGCGCTCTGATGAAAGTCTTTGCCGAAGCAGGTGAAGGCTATTTTCCCGCACCAGCCATCATCTCGGACGAAATCTGTGCACGATATGGCGTAATCGAGGTAGGGCGGCTGAATGAGGTGCTGGAGACCTTCTGGTTGATCAGTACTGAGAGACGCATTCAGCACCCCGAGGTTCGGGCAGTGTTGGAAGCCGCCCGTACTGCAGTTTTCAATATGTCGCTTGGCGACAAAACAAATGCTTAACAAAGGGACTTGGTCATGTTGCATCTTACTTCCAGCGCCAATGACTTATCCGTTGCAGTGAACCTGCTACGAGTAGGTGAATTGGTAGCCCTGCCTACCGAGACCGTCTACGGATTGGCTGCAGATGCTACCAATCCTGATGCCTTACGCGCAATCTTCCACGCCAAAGGCCGTCCCGCTGATCATCCACTAATCGTGCATCTTTCCGACGCTGAACAACTATCCGATTGGGCTGACTTTGTCCCGGAGGCAGCTTGGCGGTTGGCAGCAGCCTTCTGGCCGGGGCCATTGACCATGGTGCTGCCAGCGGCTCAATCCGTCTCACCGCTGGTGACAGGTGACCAGCCAACAATCGCGCTTCGTGTCCCAGCCCATCCGGTATTTCAATCCGTCTTGCGACAATTCGGTCAAGGATTGGCCGCGCCATCCGCAAATCCTTTTGGCAGGATCAGTCCAACCACCGCAGCGCATGTTCAGCATCATCTGGCTGGCAGGATTGCAGCCGTTGTCGATGGAGGCCCCTGTCCAGTCGGTATCGAATCCACTATTGTGGATCTCAGTAGTGAGCATCCCCGAATTTTGCGGCCTGGCCTTGTTACCGCGGAAGCGCTTGCTCAACACCTACCTCTGGTTGCAACCACCGCCGTTCCTGTGCCTCGCGTTCCGGGAGCGCTCAACTCACATTACGCGCCAAGCAAGCCATGCTACCGAATTCCGCTGGATCTGCCCGAGAATCCGTTCCCAGGCAAGCGCCCTGGACTCATTTCGACTCAGCCTTTCAGCTGGCTGGTAGAGAGATTCTGGCCGATGCCAAGAAATCCAGAGGAATTTGCGTCCATGCTCTATTCTGTATTGCACCAAGCTGATGGCAGCGACTGCGACATCCTGCTGATCGCGTTGCCACCCGATGACTCCGCATGGATAGCTGTAAACGATCGGATCCGCCGCGCGACGGATCCGATCTAGCTTGAGAGCCTGCAAGAGATCAGTGCGGGCTTCGGCAGTTGACACGCCTCGCTCATGCGCCATAGCAGGTTGGTAGCGATGATGGTCTTTCCTGCACCGGTGGTTATGGTGAGCAGCACGTGGGCCGGCTCGCAGATATGCTGTCAGCATATCTGGGTGGTCAGATCGGCAATCGGCTTACCCCCATTCCAGGAAAAAATATCGCGCTCTAGCCTACGGATGATTCTTTCACCGTGAGACGTATTCCATGAGGGGCATTTTTTACAAATTTATATCCCCTATGCCCCCATGATTGCAATGTGCTGGAATAGGCGGAATAAAACAAAAAACCCGTGAATCACTAGGATTAACAAGGGTTTTCTGCATTTCTTGATACTTGGTAACAATAGTGTCCAGTTAAAAACGATCCCATGAGTCTGGAACCCTTATTTGGTGCTGCATTCGGAGACTTTTATAGTGTCTCCGACTTGAACGGCGAACTGCACATCGTGCAGTCTGGCAGCTTTCTGGCTGCTGGAGATAATGATGTACGTTGGCAAGACGCTGTTCGCCCAGATCATGGACTTCCTGCCATGGAAGACCTTTCATCGCATCGT
>Ga0208244_100558_pt1 | contig 33336 bp, 33 predicted proteins | sample SubbioCR12Aug_5A_FD_184828 | JGI IMG/M metagenome (GOLD analysis project Ga0208244, IMG submission 184828) | Serpentinite rock and fluid subsurface biosphere microbial communities from McLaughlin Reserve, California, USA - CR12Aug_5A (SPAdes) | ecosystem: Environmental > Terrestrial > Deep...
AAATCCAGTCCTATCGTCGTAAGCTTCATCTCGGTCGCTCCTTTCGTTCAAGTGGTCTGACTACTATCGCCACTTTGGCACATCGATGCCGTTTCAGATTGGGGCGACCATCCCATTAGCGCTGGCGAGACGGCGATGGTCTCTACTTGGTGTTCGCGCTGCCACGGTCAAGCGCTTTTTCCAGAATATTCATCGGCATGTAACCCGGCACGCGGCTACCGTCGGCGAAGAACATTGTTGGCGTGCCGCGAATGTTGAGCTTCTTGCCCAAAGCCACCACCTTTTCGGTCGGGTGGTTGCAATTCTTGCTGGCGGGCGCCTGGTTGTTGATCATGAAGTCGTTCCAGGCTTTGACGCGGTCGCTGGCGCACCAGAGGTTCTTGGCCTTTTCTGTCGAATCGGGCGACAGGATCGGGTAGATGAAGGTGTAGATCGTCACGTCATTGACGCCTTGCAGTTCCTGCGCCAGCTTTTTGCAGTAGGAGCAGTTTGGGTCTTCGAAGGTCGCCAGCAGGCGCTTGCCGTTGCCTTTCACCTGTTTGACGGCCAGGTCGAGCGGCAGGTCGGAAAACTTGATCTGGGCGAGCTTTTGCTTGCGCTCTTCCGTGAGGTTCTTGCGCGAGCTCGCTTCGATGACTTCGCCGATGATGATGTGCGTGACCTTTTCGTCGGTATAGATCAGTTCGCCGTCGACCTGCACTTCGTAGAGCCCGAGCGCGCCGGTCTTGCGCACGTTCTCGACCCTGGGGCCGCTGGTGCCCAGCCAGGCTTCGACCGACTTCTTGACCAGCGCCTCATTGGCGAACGCGGCCGGGGACAAAAAAAGTGCGGCCAGGCCGCTGCAAAGGACGAATCGGGCGTTGAATTTCATGAAAACTCCGGAAGTTGTGGGGCAGAAGAAAAAAGGCGCGCTCAACCCATGGCGTAGCGCACCAAAGCGTCCTTTATGACCGGCAGGCGGTCGACGAAGTTCAGTCCAAGGTTGCGCAGGGCCGCAATCGGTGTCTGCGGAGCGCCAAACAATCTCTGCAGGCCATGGGTGACGGATTGTAGCGCGACCACTTCCTCGCGCCGGGCGCGCTCGTGCTGGCGCAACCACGGCAGCGTGCCGCAATCGACATGCCCCGGGCAGTCAGCCAGCAGGGCGGCGAGGCTCATGGCATCCTGAAAACCCAGATTGATGCCGTGGCCGGAGAGCGGGTGAATGGTGTGGGCGGCATCGCCGATCAAGGCCAGGCGGTGTGCCACGGTGCGCGGCGCACGCATCAGGCGCAGCGGAAACCCGGCGGGGGGCGTCACCAGCTCAAGCGCGCCGAGTTTCTCATTGCCGGCCGCAGCAACCCGTGCGCAAAAGGCCTGCGGGTCGAGCGCCAGCAGTTCCTGCGCATGGGTTGTCGATGTCGACCAGACCATGGAAATCATGTTGCCCGGCAGCGGCAGCCAGGCCAGCACACCGTCGGCGCGAAACCACTGCCAGGCCGTGCCGCGATGCGGTCGGTCGGTGGCGAAATTGGCGACCACGCCCAGTTGGTCGTAGGGCTGAAAATCAACAGCAATGCCCGCAGCCGTCCGCGTCCAGGAATCGGCGCCGTCCGCGGCGACAACCAGTTTGGCCGTCAGGCTGCGCCGGTCGGTCAATGTCAGCGTCGCCGCATCAACTCCGATCTCCAGTCCGGCGGGCGTTGCCGGGCAGAGCAGGTCGAGATGCCCCTGGCGCTTCGCGGTCTCCCATAATTCCCGCTGCAACAAGCCGCCTTCGACGATCCACGCCAGTTCGCTGATACCGCTGGCATAGGCGGAAAATTCCAGCACTCCGCCGCCATCGCCCTGTACCGCCATCTTTTGCACCGGCGTCATGCGGCTGGCGTCGAGATGCCGCCAGATGCCGATGCTGTCGAAAAACCGTGCATTGGCCGGGCTGATCGCGTAGATGCGCGCATCCCAGCCCGTCGGTGGCACGGCCGCCGGCGCATGGGCTTCGACCACCGCCACGCGGAGCCGGCTGCGGCGCAGTGCCACCGCCAGCGATAACCCCGCCAGGCCGCCGCCAACAATGATGAGATCGTAATCCATGCGCGCATTGTCGCGTCCGTCGCCGATCTTGACAAGCGCGCAGCCACACGCACAGAAAAATCGGATTATCATCCGGGCTGCCCATGGACCCACTTACCGCCGCCATTGTTGGTTCTGTTCTCAGTTCGGCCATCGAAGGCATGATGACGCCCGCGCCAGACCTTTCTCCGCCGGGGATCATGCGCGTCCTGCCGGCCGAGTCACAGAAGGGCGTGATGCGAAACCTCGGGCCGGGGCAGGTGCAGATCGACAGCAAGACCTACCCGCTTTCCCCCGGCGCGCAGATTCGCGATGCGTCCAACATGATCATTTTTCCGACCATGGCGCCGACCCCAGCGCGGGTGCGCTATCAACTCGACTTTTCCGGGGCGGTTCATCGGGTCTGGATCCTCTCCGCCGCCGAGGCGCGCCAGCCTTGACCGGGTTATGAAGGCCAGCAGTCTCACCGTCAGCTTCGAGCCGCTCGACAACCTGCAACTGGCGAATCTTTGCGGCGCGCTCGACGAAAATCTGCGGCAGATCGAGATGGCCTGCGACGTGACGATTACGCGCCGTGGCGCGCGGTGTCGCATCGACGGCGACCTGGGGCAGGCGCGCCTCGCCGCGGCGGCCTTGCAGCACTTCTACGCGCGGGCGACGCTGCCGCTGTCGGTGGATGAAATTCAACTGGGTTTGATCGAGTTGAGAAACCACCAGCGGGTGGCCCAGCCCGCCGCCGGCCTGCTGACGAAAAAGGCCGACCTGCATGGTCGCACGCCGCATCAAACGCAATATCTGCGGCAGATTCAGGAACACGACATCACCTTCGGCATCGGCCCGGCCGGCACCGGCAAGACCTACCTGGCGGTCGCTGCCGCCGTCGATGCCTATGCGCGTGCGCATGTCGAACGCATCGTGCTGACGCGGCCCGCCGTGGAAGCCGGTGAGCGCCTCGGCTTCCTGCCGGGCGATTTGACGCAGAAGGTCGATCCTTACCTGCGCCCGCTGTACGACGCGCTCTACGACCTGATGGGTTTCGATCAGGTGGCGCGCCTGTTCGAGAAGGGCAGCATCGAGGTCGCGCCGCTCGCCTACATGCGCGGGCGCACGCTCAATCATGCCTTCATCATTCTCGACGAGGCGCAGAACACCACGCCCGAGCAGATCAAGATGTTCCTCACGCGCATCGGCATCGGGGCGAAGGCGGTGATTACCGGCGACGTGACGCAGACCGACCTGCCCAAGGGGCAGAAGTCGGGCCTGGTCGAGGCGCGCCGCATCCTCGCCGAGGTGCGCGGGCTGGCCTTCACCGATTTCGATGCCGGCGACGTGGTCCGCCATCCGTTGGTGGCGCGCATCGTCGCGGCTTACGAACAGCATGCCAAAACTTGAGCTGTCCTTGTCCGTGCAATACGCCTGCCAGGATGGACAACTGCCCACCCGCGCGCAAGTTCGCCGCTGGGTGCGCGCCGCGCAGGAAAAACCGCTGCGCGCCACCGTGCGCTTCGTCTCTGCCGAAGAAGGACGGGCGTTGAATCGCGATTTTCGTGGCAAGGATTACGCGACGAATGTCCTTTCCTTCGTCTATGAAGACGCTGCGACCGCGACGGGCGATCTGGTGATCTGCCTGCCCGCGGTGTTACGCGAGGTGGCGGAACAGGGCAAGCCGCTCGCGGCGCACCTGGCGCACCTGATCGTGCATGGTATGCTGCACCTACAGGGATACGACCATGAGACCGGCAAGCGTGACGCCGCTCGCATGGAGGCGCGCGAGCGGGAAGTGCTGGCGCGGTTCGACATTCCCGATCCTTACGCCTGATTTATGGACCCCGAATCTAGTCGACCGACACTGCTTGAACGGCTCTCCTCGCTCTTGCTGAGAGAGCCCGAAGACCGCGAACAACTGCTGCAACTGCTGCGCAGCGCTCACGAACGCAGCCTGATGGATGCCGATGCGCTCTCGATCATCGAGGGCGCCTTGGCCGTTTCCGAAATGCAGGTGCGCGACATCATGGTGCCGCGCGCCCAGATGGATGTCATCGCCGTTGCCGAACCACCGGAGAAGTTGGTGGACTTCGTGCTCGAGACCGCGCACTCGCGCTTCCCGGCCTGCGGCGAAAGTAAGGACGACGTGATCGGCATCCTGTTGGCGAAAGACCTGCTGCGCCATTTCGCCGGCAAGGAATTCGATCTGCGCGACAGCCTGCGCCCGGCGGTGTTCATCCCCGAATCGAAGCGCCTGAACGTGCTGCTGCGCGAATTCAGGGCTTCGCACAATCACATGGCCATTGTGGTCGATGAATATGGCGGGGTTGCCGGTCTTGTCACCATCGAGGATGTGCTGGAACAGATCGTCGGCGACATCGAGGACGAATACGACTTCGACGAGGCCGCCGGCAACATCGTGCTCGACAACGCGGGCCATTACCGCGTCAAGGCCGCCACCGAGATCGAGGATTTCAACAGCGCCTTCGGCACGAATTTTCCCGATGAGGATTACGACACCGTCGGCGGTCTGGTGATCCACCAACTCGGCCGACTGCCCAAGCGCAATGAAGTCGTGATTGTCGACGGCCTGCGCCTGCAGGTGCTGCGCGCCGACAGCCGGCGCGTGCACACCCTGCTAGTCGATCCGCAACGGAGCCTGGCGCTGGCCCGGGAGAAAAGTTAGCCGGTCTTTTCCCTGGCGCCGTTCAGACCGGTAATCGCCGCGCGCATGCGCCACACCATCCAGATGCCCGGCACCGCCGCCGCCACCGAGAACAGGAAGAAGGCCGGCCAGCCAATGGATTCCGAGAGCACGCCGGAGAGGGGGCTGACGTAGATGCGCCCGACCGCCGCGAGCGCCGACAGCAGTGCGTAATGCGTCGCGGAGAAGCGCTGGTTGCACAAGCTCATCAACAGCGCGACGAAAGCCGCCGTGCCCATGCCGCCGGAGATGTTCTCGAAGGCGATCACCGTCATCAGCAACGCGTCGATGTCAGCCGGCGTGGTGATGGCGACAAAGCCGAGATCGAAGGGCTGCAGCGTGAAACCGCCCCAGGCGCCCTTGCCGAGCACGGCAAGCACGTAAAAGCCGAAATTCGACAGCAATTGCAGAATGCCGAAAATGAGCAGGGCCTTGTACAGGCTGATGCGCAGCATGATGGCGCCGGCGGCGAGGGCGCCCAGGATGGTCAGCCAGATGCCGATGATCTTGTTGACGATACCGACTTCCGCCTGCGAAAAGGCCATGCCCTTGATCAGGAACGGCGTGGTCAGCACCCCGGCGAAGGCGTCGCCCAGCTTGTACAGCACGATCAAAACCAGGAAGGCGATGGCGCCGGGTTTCAGCATGAAACTGTCGAGCGAGCGGTTCAGCGTCTCAAAGCCGGCACGTCGTGCCGCCCAATAGCCGAGCGGCAGCGCGGCGAGGATGCTGGCCATGATGAACAGCAACTGAATCCATTTGTTCGCGTCCTGGGGATCGAGCCCCAGACCCATCAGCAGCCAGCGCGCACCGAAGGCGCCGGCTAGCACCCCCGCCAGCATGGCGAAAAAGCCGAGCAACTCACGGCCGGGTGCCGACGCCAGCGGTTTCAGCGCGCTACTTACGCGCGGCAGGGTCAGCAGCGATACGCCGGCGGCGACCACGAAGATCGCCGCCATGACCTGATATACCTGCCCCCAGCTGCCCCACTGATCCGCCCAGATCAGGCTGATGCCGCCGGAGAGGATCATGGCAACGCGATAGCCAAACACCGACATCGACGCGCCCAAGCCGCGCTCGCGTGCTTCCAGCACATCGGTGCGGTAGGCGTCCACCACCACATCCTGCGACGCCGACAGGAAGGCCACCAGCACCGCCGCGGCCGCGAACGGTAGCGGGCCGGTGGCTGGCGACAGGCCGGACATCAGGTACAGCATCGCCGCCAGCGCCAGTTGCGTCAGCACCAGCCAGCCGCGCCGCCGCCCGAGGAAGGGCGGCTCGAAGCGGTCCATCAGCGGCGCCCAGAGGAACTTGAAAGTGTAGGGAATGCCCACCAGGCCAAGAAAGCCGATGGTGGCGATATCGACGCCATCCACCGTCAGCCAGGCCTGCATGGCCTGACCGGTTAGTGCCAGTGGCAAACCGGAGGCGAATCCCAAAAACAGGACGGCGGCAATGCGGTGTGCGGAGGAAAGAGGGGAGTGCATGATTCGGTCAAGCTGCCTGTTGATGCGCCTCCGCTGATGCTAGCATCAGGGTTTGCTGTTGATCCATAATGACGGCTGTCGAAAACCGCCTTATCCCATGGATCCCAGCCACCTCATCCGTTACATCGAACCGGTATTCCGCCCGCCCTCCGAAGCCGAGTCGCTGATTCTGCCCATCACCGATGGCTGCTCGTGGAACCACTGCACTTTCTGCGAGATGTATACCGCGCCGCAAAAGAAGTTTCGGGCACGCGACGAGGACGAGGTGCTGGACAGCATCCGCCGTTGCGGCGAGCTATACGGGGCGGAAATCCGGCGGATTTTTCTCGCCGATGGCGATGCGCTGGTACTGCCGACGCGCCGCCTGCTGAACGTGCTGACCGCCATCCGCGAACATCTGCCCGGCGTGCGCCGCGTCTCCAGCTATTGCCTGCCGCGCAACTTGCGCAAGAAATCCGTCGCCGAACTCAAGGAACTGGCCGATGCCGGGTTGAAGATCGCCTATGTGGGTGCCGAATCCGGCGACGATGAAGTGCTGGCGCGTGTGAACAAAGGTGAAACCCATGCGAGCACGATGGATGCCTTGCTGAAACTTGGCGAGGCCGGCATCACCCGCTCGGTGATGATCCTCAATGGCCTGGGCGGTCGGGAACTCTGGCGGCAGCATGCCGAAAATTCCGCCCGCCTCGCCAACGCCACGCAGCCTGAATATCTGGCAACGCTGGTGGTCAGCTTCCCTCATGGCGAGGAGCGTCTGCGCGCGGGTTTTCCAGGCTGGGAGCCGCTGTCACAGCATGAACTCTTCGTCGAGATGGAGCGCTTCCTGTCCGGCCTGGAACTGGAGCGCACGGTATTTCGCAGCGATCACGCCTCGAACTGGCTGATCCTCAAGGGCACGCTGGGCGCTGACAAGGCACGTCTGCTCGAACAAGTGCAAAGCGCCATTGCCGCGCCGCAAACCGTCAAACTCAGACCGGCGTGGGCGCGGGGGTTGTAGGCCCATCCACCCGGCATCCACGTGCGGTGCGTCCCGGCGGGAACTTTTGCCGTTATCATCTCCGCTTCATAAATCGAAGCCCTCCTCATGCAAGGTCAGCTTTTCAGCCAGGATTTTCTTCATCGGGGCATTCGCGAGACGCCACCCTATGAGGCATTGAGCGAGGCGCAGTTTGATGCCTTCCGCGCGGCGCTGAATTCCATTTATGCGCCTTTGAGCGCCGAATCAGTCATCAACGAGGCGCAGACCGAGCAGTTGGTGATCGAGAAGGTGCTGGTCGAGTTGGGCTGGGGCGACGACTATCTGCCGCAAGTCAATCTTTCGGGCAAGCGGCGCGAGGACGTGCCAGACGTTTTGCTGTTCCCCGACGCCGCCGCCAAAGCCGCGGCACGGAGCGAGACGCGCGACGACAAGCGTTATCGGCATGGTCTTGCCATCCTCGAAGCCAAACGCTGGCTGCGCCCGCTGGATCGCGGCGATGCCGCCGAGGCGCACGACCCCGGCGCGCCTTCCTCGCAGATGCTGCGCTACCTGTCACGGGTCGACGTGGTCGCCGACCACGCGGTGAAATGGGGCGTGCTGACCAATGGCGCGGCATGGAGGCTGTACTGGCAGGATGCCCGCTCGCGCGCCGAGGAATTTTTCGAGATCGACGTTGCCGCAGCGATGGGCGTGCCCGGCGTGCAAATGGAATTCGATGCGCCGCAACCCGAGCACGCCCTGCGCCTGTTTTTCCTGATGTTCCATCGCGCCGCCTTTCTCTCGCAGTCGTGGGATGCGGCGGGGCGCAGCTTCCATGCCTACGCCCGTAACGAGGCGCGGGTGTACGAAGAAAAGGTGGCGCAAGACCTCGGCGCAAGGGTGTTTTCCGACATTTTTCCGGCGCTGGCGCAGGCGTTGGCGCGGGGCGACTTGCAGGCCCGATGGCACTCATACGGCGTCGGCAAGGCCGCGCGCAAGCGCTACAACCGTGCCTACCTCGAAGAAGTGCGCGAGGCGGCGCTGATTCTGCTGTATCGCCTGCTGTTCCTGTTCTATGCCGAGGATCGCGGCCTGCTGCCTGTGCGCGACGAGCGCTACCACGCCTACAGCGCGCGGCGGCTGCGCGAGCGCGTGCGCGACGACATCGATGCCCGCCGGCCGCTCGCCACCAAACTCGACAACTTGTATCGAGATCTGCAAGGAGTGTTTTCGATCATCGACGAGGGCGAGGATGCGGTCGGCATCCCCGCCTACAACGGCGGTCTGTTCGACCGCGCCCGTTCGCCGATCCTGGTGCGTTCGCGCGTGCCGGATTCCGTCATGGCGCCGATCATCGACGCCCTGTCGCGCCGCACCGAGGATTTGCCGCGCGGTTGGATCAACTACCGCGACCTGTCGGTGGCGCATTTGGGCGGCATCTACGAGCGGCTGCTCGAATACGCGCTGGAGCATGAAATCGCGCCGAAGGACAGCTTCGAGAACACGCCCGAAATCGACCGCATCGTCGCCCGCCCGGCCAGCTTCGCGCGCAAGGTGTCGGGCAGCTACTACACCCACGAGGATCTGGTGCGCCTGATCCTGCGCGAATCGGTGGGCCTGCTGGCGAAGGAGCGCACCGAGTCATTTGCCAGCCGTGTCGACAAGTGGAAGAAAAAGACCGCGCTCAACCCCGGCGACTGGGATGTGCTGGATCAACTCGATCCGGCCAGCGCGATTCTCGAACTCAAGATTTGCGATCCGGCGATGGGCAGCGGCCACTTCCTGGTCGCGTTGGTGGACGATCTGGCCGACCGTGTGCTGGAAGCGATCAACACCGCCGAACATCTGGTCAGCGAACAGCCGTGGGCTGCCCATCTTGTTGAGCAGGGCCGTCCCTGGCAAAGCCCGCTGGTGGCGCGCATCGCCCACATACGCCGCACCATCAAGGGCGCGGCGCGCGAGCATGGATGGGCCGTGACCGATACCCAGCTCGACGACCGACATGTCGTGCGGCGCATGATTCTGAAGAAGAGCGTGTTCGGCGTCGACAAGAATCCGATGGCGGTCGAACTGGCGAAGACGGCGCTCTGGCTGCATACTTTTACCGTCGGCGCGCCGCTGTCCTTTCTCGATCACCACCTCAAATGCGGCGATTCGCTGCATGGCGAGCGCCTCCCCGACGTGGCACGCGGCATCGAAGTCTTGGGCATGCTGTTCCAGCGCGGCGAACTCACGCGGCTCGAAATCGCCGCCAAGAGCCTGGCGCAAGTGGCCGACCTGACCGACGTCGATATCGCCGAGGCAAAGTTGTCGAAGCAGCTTGCCGACGAAGCGGAGCTACAGGTCGCGCCGATCCATGCGTTGCTGGATTTCTGGCGCGCCTTGCGCTGGAAGCTGCCTGGCTGGCCGGTGACCGCCTTGCGCAATCTGCAAAAGCTGGGCGAGGCGAACAATGGGGAACTGCTCGCCGCGCTGGGCGAAATTTTCTCTCCCGACCGCAATTTGCTGGCGCTGTTGAATCCCGCTCCGCTGCCCTATGAGGACCCGAACATCGTGGGCGTGCGTCCGGTGGTCGACGAGGCCCCCACGCCGGGCGAAAAGTTATTGGCGGAACTGCGGGCGCTCGCCGCGCGGGAGACCTTTCTGCACTGGTGGACGGCCTTTCCGACGGTGTTCGACGCGGCGGGGCAGGGCGGCTTCGACGTGGTGATGGGCAACCCGCCCTGGGACCGCATCAAGCTGCAGGAAGTCGAATGGTTCGCCGAGCGCGACCGCGCCATCGCCGCGCAGCCGCGCGCCGCCGACCGCAAGAAAATGATCGAGGCGCTGGAGAAGAGGAAATACGGCTCGGCGCCGCTGTGGAAGGAATACGTCGGCGCACACGAGCGCGCCGAAGCCAATGCCCGCGTGTTGAGCAAGAGCGGCGACTACCCGCTCTTGGGCGGCGGCGACGTCAATCTCTACAGCCTGTTCGTCGAGCGGGCGCAGGCGCTGACGGCGGCAAACGGACTGGTGGCCTTGCTCACCCCTTCCGGCATCGCCGCCGACAAGGGCGCGGCGGATTTCTTTCGTGGTGTTTCGGCGACTGGAAGACTGGGGGCGCTGTTCGATTTCGAGAACAAGAAAGTGTTTTTCCCTGATGTCGATTCCCGCTTCAAGTTTTGCGCGCTGATCTTCGGCGGCGAGCAACGCCGCTTCGCCGCGACGCGCTGCGCCTTCTACCTGCACGGCATCGACGAGATCGACGATCCGGCGCGCGTGCTGGAACTCTCGGCCGAGGATTTCAAGCGGGTGAACCCGAATACCGGCGCCGCGCCGATCTTCCGCAACCGGCGCGACGCCGACATCACCATGCGCATCTACCGCGAGCACCCGGTGCTGGTGGATCGCAGCGAGTGCGATGAGCGTCGCGTCTGGCCGGTGAAGTATTTGCGTATGTTCGACATGACCAACGACTCGCATCTGTTTCTGGCGCGAGCCGAAGTCGACAAGCGGGGTATCGACGCCGTGCCGCTCTACGAAGGCAAGATGGTGCAGATGTACGACCATCGTGCAGCCGACGTCACGGTGAATGCCGGTAATCTGCACCGCGCCGCGCAGCCGCTGCCGATTGCCGTGGTCGAGAAGATGAACCCGGACCGCTTGCCCGTGCCGCAGTTCTTTGTCGAGACTTCACAAACCGCGGCGAATCCGTTCCCGTGGGCGCTTGGCTTCAAGGAAATCACTGCGCCGACCAATATGCGCTCAATGATTGCCATGTTGCTGCCCGGCGCGGGATTCGGCAACAAGGTGCCCTTGCTGGTGCCGCGGGAAGCGACGGCAAGGGAAGCAGCGGCCTTCTGCGCGCTCTTGCTGGCGAATCTCAACAGCTTCGCTTTCGATTTTGTGCTGCGGCAGAAACTGCAAGGACAAACCATCAACCTGTTCATCCTCGAACAACTCCCCGTCATCGTGCCCGCCCGCTTTGAGGAAAAGATCGGCAAGACGAAGATTGCCGATTTCATTCGCGACCAGGTGCTGCATCTGTCCTACACCGCCCACGACCTTGCGCCCTTTGCCCGCGATCTGGGCTACGAGGGGCCGCCCTTCGTTTGGGACGACGAGGATCGCCGCGCCCGCATGGTGATCCTCGACGCGTTGTTCATGCACCTCTACGGTTTATCAGCAGACGATGCGGCCTGGATACTCGACAGCTTCCCCATTGTCCGCGCCCAGGACGAAGCCGCCTTCGGCGACTATCAGACCAAGACGCGGATACTCGATGCCCTGAAGGCAATCAATAAAGGCAGGCTGATCGGCCACTGAAAGTCGGCGCCGGTGGTGCGGCGGTGGCGCGATTCAGAAAAACTGCGTTGCCGCCAGCAACAGCGCGGCGGCGGCCAGAGCCAGACGGGCATGCCGGCGGCTGGTGGCGGCTTCCTCGCGCAGGCGGGCAAGTTCCGCTGCGGCGCTGTCCTGTTGAGTGACCAGCGTCAACGCCTGATGCGCCAGGCGCGGCAGTTGCGGCAGCAGGGTGGCCCACTGCGGGCCTTCGCGCTTCAGTTGTTTCAGCAGGCCGCGCGGCCCGACCTTCTCGCTCATCCAGCGTTCCAGGAAAGGCTTGGCCGTTTGCCACAGGTCGAGGTCGGGGTCGAGCTGGCGGCCCAGTCCCTCGATGTTGAGCAGGGTTTTCTGCAGCAGAACCAGTTGTGGCTGGATTTCGACGTTGAAACGGCGCGAGGTCTGGAACAGGCGCAACAGCACCTTGCCGAAAGAAATCTCCTTCAGCGGCCGGTCGAAGATCGGCTCGCAGACCGTGCGCACCGCGGCTTCGAGCTCGTCGACCCTGGTTTCGCGCGGCGCCCAGCCGGATTCGATATGCGACTCGGCGACACGCTTGTAGTCGCGGCGGAAGAAGGCGAGGAAGTTGATCGCCATGTAATTCTTGTCGGTTTCGGTGAGTGTGCCGACGATGCCGAAGTCGAGCGCGATATAGCTGCCGAAACTGGCTGGGTCGGTGGATACCAGGATGTTGCCCGGGTGCATGTCGGCATGGAAGATGCCGTCGCGGAACACCTGGGTGAAAAAGATTTCGACGCCGGCGCGGGAGAGCGCCTGCAGATCGACCCCGGCCTCGCGCAGGCGGTCGATCTGGCTGATCGGGATGCCCTGCATGCGCTCCATGGTCATCACCGTGTGGCTGCAGAAATCCCAATGCACTTCCGGTATCAACAGCAGGTTCGAGCCGACGAAGTTGCGCCGCAATTGCGAGCAGTTGGCCGCCTCGCACATCAGATCCAGTTCGTCGTGAAGGTGCTTGGCAAATTCCGCCACCACCTCGCGCGGCTTGAGGCGCCGGCCATCCGACCAGAAGCGCTCGAGCAGGCCGGCAAAGGTGTCGAGCAGCGCCAGGTCGTGGGTGATGATCGGCGCGATGCCGGGCCGCAACACCTTGACCGCGACAGCGTGTCCGCCATGGGTTGCGGGCAGGGTGGCAAAGTGGACCTGAGCGACGGAGGCCGAGGCCACCGGCGTGTGCTCGAAGTCGTCATAAATTTCCGCCAGTGGCCGGCCGAAGCTCTGCTCGATTTCGGCAATGGCCAGCTCGGAAGGGAAGGGCGGGACGTTGTCCTGCAACTGGGCCAGTTCGTCCGCCAGATCTGCGGGCAGCAGATCGCGGCGGGTCGACAGCACCTGGCCGAACTTGACAAAAATCGGCCCCAGCGCCTCCAGCGCCTCGCGCAGGCGCTGCCCGCGCGGCGCGCTGATCGTGCGCCAGAAACACAGCGCATCCAGCAGCCGGAGCGGCAGTGCCAGCCGGCCATCGGGGTCGTGTTCGAGAATCAGCCGGTCCAGGCCGAACCGCAGGCCGACACGGGCAATTTTGGCGAGACGGAAAATGCGCACGGGGAGAGCAAGCAAAAAAGAGTGCGCACTTTAGCATCGAACCTTGTTCAAGCGCCGTCCATGCAGGGCGGCGCGTTCCCATGCAAGACGGCGGTTCGACATACGCCGTCCCCATGTTGGCGGCGGTTCGGCTGCGCCGTCCCGCCAGCGCCGACTTTCATGCACCGACGCGGCAGTAGAATTCGCCGATGATAGTGCTGGGCATCGAAACCTCCTGCGACGAAACCGGGGTCGCGCTCTACGACACAGCGCGCGGCTTGCTGGCGCACGCCATTCATTCGCAGGTGGCGATGCATGAGGACTATGGCGGCGTGGTGCCGGAACTGGCCTCGCGCGACCATATCAGGCGGCTGGCGCCGTTGCTTGGCAAAGTGCTTGTCGAGGCCAGGATCGCCAAGGAAACCATCGGGGCGGTGGCTTATACGGCCGGGCCGGGGCTGGCCGGGGCCCTGCTGACGGGCGCGAGTTTTGCCGAAGGGCTGGCCTTGTCGCTCGGCGTGCCGGCGCTGCCGGTGCATCACCTCGAAGGCCATCTGCTGTCGCCGTTGCTGGCCGATGATCCGGCGCAGTTTCCTTTCATTGCCCTGCTGGTTTCCGGCGGCCACACGCAGATCATGTGCGTGACGCAAGTAGGCGCTTACGAACTGCTGGGCGAATCGCAGGACGACGCGGCCGGCGAAGCCTTTGACAAGACGGCGCAACTGCTCGGGCTGGGCTATCCGGGTGGGCCGGCGCTGGCAAAGCTGGCTCGGCACGGCGTACCGGGCCGTTTCAAATTGCCGCGCCCGATGCTTGCCAGCGGCGATTTCAACTTCAGTTTTTCCGGCCTCAAGACGGCAGTATTGACGGCGGTGCGAGCGCGAGTGTTGACGGATCAGGATCAGGCCGATCTGGCGGCCGAATTTCAGGAAGCGGCCACCGAGGTGCTGGCGACCAAGGCGCTGGCGGCGTGTCGCCAGCGCCGACTTGCGACGCTGGTCGTCGCCGGCGGCGTGGGCGCCAACCGGCGGCTGCGGCAACGGTTGGATGAGGCCGGCAAACGTCAGGGTGTGCGCGTCTGCTACCCCGCAATGGCGCTATGCACTGACAACGGGGCGATGATCGCGTTTGCCGCTGCCCAGCGGCTACGGGCGGGCGGCTACGATGTGGCGCGGGAACAAAGTCGCGCTGGCGGATTCGTCGTGCGGCCGCGCTGGCCGCTACAGGAAATCTAAGGGGCCGATTTCTTCTTGCCCTTATTTTTCCCTATCTGCGTTTCGGTGCCGGCAAAAAGGCGCAGGATGTTCGGCCGATGGCGCATGATCAGCAACAGGCACATGCTGCCGATGACGAGGGTGAGCGTATCCGGGCCATGCAATGCATAGGCCACGCCCGGCGCCACGCAGGCGGCGGCCAGGGCGGCCAGTGACGAATAGCGGGAGAGGGCGGCGGTGGCTGCCCAGGTCAGCGCGGCGGCGAGCGCGACAAATCCATCCAGCCCGATCAACACGCCCAGGGCGGTGGCGACGCCCTTGCCGCCCCGAAAACGCAGGAAGATGGGAAACAGGTGACCGAGGAAGGCGGCCAGGCCGGTGAAGGCAATCGTCGTCCCGCCAGCGCCAAGTTTTGCCACAATGAACATCGCCACCCAGCCTTTGGCCGCGTCGCCCAGCAGCGTCAAAAGCGCGGCGAATTTGTTGCCGGTTCTGAGCACATTGGTGGCGCCGGGGTTGCCCGAGCCGTGACCGCGCGGGTCGGCCAGGCCGAAGATGCGTGAAACGATCACCGCGAAAGGCAGCGAGCCGATCAGGTAACCCAGCGCGACGTAAATGAGCAGAGCGGGCGTTGATTCCATAGAATGGGCAGGATTCTAACTGGTGGAAACACATGGACTTCATTTTCATTGAGGACATGCGCGTCGAAGCGCATGTCGGCATCTACGACCGCGAACGGGCGGCCCCGCAAACGCTGGACCTAACGCTGACCTTCGGCGTGCCCGACGAGGCGGCGCAGGACGACGACATCGCCAAGACCATCGACTACGCGGTGGTGATCGGGCGGGTGCGCGCCGAACTCGCGGCGCGGCATTTCAACCTGCTTGAAACGCTGGGCGAGTTCCTCATCAAGCTCATGCTCGACGAATTTCGCGCGCCGTGGGTGAAAGTGTCGATCGCCAAGGTCGGCATCGCGCGCGGCGTCAAGCGCGTCGGCGTGCAGATTGAAAGAGCCCGAGGGCAATAGGCTTCAAGTCATCCGGCATTCCACGATCCTGGGCTGCAGCACGCGCAGGATGTCGTGCGGATGCACGCCGACCAGATAGCCGCGCTGGCCGCCGTTGATGTAGATCAGCGAGAGGTCGAGGATGGACTTTTCCATGCAGATCGGCAGGGGTTTTTTAGTGCCGAAGGGCGAGCAGCCACCCACCATGTAACCAGTGTGGCGTTGCGCATCGTCCGCCGTGCAGGGTGCGATTTTCTTGGCGCCGAATTGCCGCGCCAGCTCCTTGGTCGATACCTTGTGGTCGCCGTGCATCAGCACCAGCAACGGTTTCTTGTTCTCGTCTTCCATCACCAGCGTCTTGACGACGCTGTGCTCGGCGACGTTCAGCGTGCGCGACGAAACCTTCGTTCCGCCGTGCTCCTCGTAGGGATAGAGGTGGTTGGAGTGGGCGATGCCGTGCTTGTGCAGGAATTGTGTCGCGGGGGTTTCGGGGGGGCGGTCGTCATTTCTCATGTTCTTAGCCTCTTGGATGGTGCGCCGCATGTAGTTCCTTGAGTCGCGCTCGTGCTACATGAGTGTAGACCTGTGTTGTCGATATGTCAGTATGGCCAAGCAGCAATTGCACGACGCGCAGGTCGGCGCCATGGTTGAGCAGGTGGGTGGCGAAGGCGTGGCGCAAGACGTGGGGCGAAATGCGCGTCGCGGGAATGCCGGCGGTCAGCGCATGTTTCTTGATGAGCACCCAGGCCATCTGGCGGGTCATGCCGACGTCCGTGCGCTGACTGCGGCGGCCGGTGACAAATACGAAGTCCGCGGCGCGGCCCTTGAGCAATGCAGGGCGCCCCTCCGCCAGCCAGCGCACCAGCCAGTCGGCGGCGACTTCGCCCATCGGCACCAGGCGTTCCTTGCCACCCTTGCCGAAGGTGCGGATCACGCGGTCGTCGAGGCTGACGGAAAAAAGTTTCAGGCCGACCAGTTCGGAAACCCGCAGGCCGGTGGCATAGAACAGTTCGAGCAGCGCGCGGTCGCGCAGCCCGAGCGGCGTGCTGACATCCGGTGCGGCCAGCAAATCCTCGACGTTTTTTTCCGACAGCGTCCTGGGGAAGCGTTCGGCGGCGAGCGGCGCCTGGATGTTGAGCAGCGGATCGGTCTGGATCCTGCCCTGTTCGATGAGCCAGCGGTAATAGCGGCGCAGGGCAGCCTGCAGGCGGCGCAACGTGGCGGGGCGCACCTTCGCCGTGCGCGCGTGCAGGTGCGCGAGATAGCTGTCGATATCCGCCTCGCTGGCGGCGGGTAGTTCGACGCCGCGCCCGGCCAGCCAGAGCGCAAACAGGGCAAGATCGGAACGGTAGGCCGCGAGTGTGTTTTTCGCCAGCCCGTCGGCAAGCCAGAGGGCGTCGATGAACTCGTCAAGCAGGCTGTTACCGGATTCCTTCATGGTGCAGGAGCCAGCGTTTCACGTCGAGCAGGAAGCCGCCACGCTGGCGGGAAAAGCCCCCCAGTCCGCCCCGCGCCGCCACCACGCGATGGCAGGGCACGACAACCGGATAAGGGTTCCGCCCGCAGGCATTGCCGACCGCGCGCGGGCTGCTGCCGAGCTCGCTGGCCAGTTCGCCATAGCTCTTCGTCTGACCGGCGGGGATCGCCGCGATGCCGGCCCAGACACGTTGCTGGAAGGGGGTGCCGGCCGGCGCGAGTGGCAGGCTGAAAACAGCGGAGGGGTCTTTCAGATAGCCGCGCAACTGGCGCACGGCGGCCTGCGCCAGCGGCTGGCGACCGGCGCGTTCATCGCAGGGTTCGAGAAAGTCAATGGCGACGATGGCGTCGCCATTGCAGCAGATGCCCAGCGAAAAGGTCGGCCAGGAAACGATGGCGTCGTAGTCGGCGGCGCCCGGACGGGCCATGGTTACGTCGGTCATGTTCTTACCTCCCCGTTGCCGAAGACCACCCACTTCTGCGAGGTGAGCCCCTCCAGTCCGACCGGGCCGCGCGCGTGGAACTTGTCGGTCGAGATGCCGATCTCGGCGCCGAGGCCGTATTCGAAGCCGTCGGCAAAACGCGTCGAGGCATTCACCATCACCGAACTGGAATCGACTTCGCGCAGAAAGCGCAGGGCGCGCGTGTAGTCCTCGGTGACGATGGTCTCGGTGTGCGCCGAGGAATATTGGTTGATGTGGGCGATGGCCTCATCGACATCGGCCACGATCTTGCAGGAGATGATGGCGGCCAGGTATTCGGTGTAATAGTCTGCTTCGGTTGCCGCCCTGGCCTGCGGCACCAGCGCTTGCGTCTCGGCGCAGCCGCGAATCTCCACGCCCTTGGCCGTCAGCATGGCGCACAAAGTCGGCGCTAGCGCGACGGCGGCCGGGCGAGCGATCAGCAGCGATTCGGCGGTGTTGCAGGTGCCGAGCCGTTGCGTCTTGGCGTTTTCGAGAATTTTCAATGCCTTGGCGGGATCGGCGGATTCATCCACATAGATGTGACAATTGCCGTCGAGATGCTTGATCACCGGCACCCGCGCTTCCTTCGCGATGCGCTCGATCAGCCCCTTGCCGCCGCGCGGCACGATTACATCGACATATTCGGGCATGGCGACGAGGTGGCCGACGGCCGCGCGGTCGGTAGTCTCAACCACCTGCACCGCCGTTTCCGGCAGCCCGGCGGCTTTCAGGCCCGTCCGCACGCAGGCGGCAATCGCCTGGTTGCAGCGCAGCGCCTCCTTGCCGCCGCGTAGGATCGCGGCATTGCCCGATTTGAGGCACAGCGCGGCGGCATCCGCCGTGACGTTGGGCCGCGCCTCGTAAATGATGCCGACCACGCCGAGCGGCACGCGCATCCGGCCCACCTGAATGCCGCTGGGACGAAATTTCATGTCGTTGATCTCGCCGATCGGGTCGGGCAGGGTGGCCACCTGTTCGAGACCCTGCGCCATCGCTTCAACACCCTTGGCGGTGAGCGTCAGGCGGTCCAGCATGGCCGGTTCCAGACCATTGGCGCGCGCCGCAGCGACATCCGCGGCATTCGCGGCGAGCAAGGCAGCGGCCTGTGTGCGAATCTCGCCCGCCATCGCCAGCAAGGCGGCGTTCTTGGCGGCGGTCGGCGCCCGGGCCATTTGCCGCGCGGCAGCGCGCGCCGCCCGGCCTAGTGTTGCCATGTATTGTTGGATATCCATCATGCGGTCCTGGTCAAGCGCAACGCAAGTTGCAGGCATTCGTCCCAGCGGTCGCCGCTGGCGAGACCCTTGATGATGCGATCAATCCGCGCCGCTTGCAAGAGCGCCGGACGCAATGCGCGGGTGCGCGCTTCCATGGTCAGCGCCCATAACACCAGCGGCAGGGGAGCGTCCTCGGCCTTCAGTCCTTCAAGGGTGCGCGCGGCGCGCGCGGTGTCCTTCGCCTGCAAGGCGCCGCGCAGGTCGTCGATGTCGTAGCGGGCGACGTTCAGCACGGCCATGGATACCTGCTGGAGCGTCAGCGCACCGGCGGGATACAGCAGGCCGAGTTTCTGGATTTCCTGATGCGCGGCGAGCAGGTTGCCCTCGACGTGCAGCGCGATGAATTCGAGGGCGGGCGGCGGGGCCGACTGCTGTTGGGTTTTGAGCCGATTCGCGATCCACTGCGGCAGTTGCGGCAGGGCGGGCGCCAGGCACTCGATGGCGATGCCGGCATTGACGAGCGCCGCAAACCAGGCGGCCTTCTTCGCCCGCCAGTCCATCTCGGGCAGGGTGATCAGGGTCAGCGTGTCGGCCGGCGGGGCCTTGCAATAGCGCTGCAAGGCTTCGCCGCCATCGCGGCCGGGTTTGCCGGTCGGCATGCGCAGGTCGATCAGCGTGCGGCCGCCAAACAGCGAGAGATTGCCGGCGGCGTGAAACAGCTCGTCCCAGCGAAAGGTCGGCGTGACGACCAGCACGCTGCGTTCGTCAAAGCTCTGACGGCGCGCGGCGGCGCGCAGCAAATCGCCGGCTTCGATGGTCAGGAGCGGATCGTCGCCGTGCAGCACATACAGCGGCGCGAGCGGTTTTTCGAGGTGGGCGGCGAGTTGTTCCGGGCGCAGTTGCACGGTGCGGTTATATCTTTGCAGTGCGGCTGGCGGCGGCAAGCCGACGCAGCAATTGCTGCACCAGGTCGGATTGCATGTCGCGCCAGAGGGTGGCCTCTTCCGCTTCCGAGGCGAAAATACGCTTGTCGTCAAAGTTCATTTCGCGCTGCAGGATGATCTGGCTCGCGGGCGCCAGTTCCTTGCCATTGGCATCCTGGATGCGATAGACGAAGCTGCGCGTCAACTGGAATTCACGCACCAGGCCGGTGGCGGAAAGCGACAGGATGTTCTTCGCCTGATCGTTGCGCAGAATGACCAGCGAGGCCTGCGCCGCCTTGGGGTCCTTGACGATGCGGGTTTGCGTCGCGGCCTCGACGCTGCGCCTGATCTGTGCGTACATCTCGCTGTTTTCGGGCATGCCGAGATGGAGCGTTTCCCAGGGCAGGCTGTAGCTGTCGCGCAACTGGAAGCCGCAGGCGGCCAGCATCAAAAACAGGGCGGAAATGAGCAGGGTGCGCATCAGACGACGATGTTAACCAATCGGCCGGGCACGACGATGACCTTCTGCGCCGGCTTGCCTTCCATGAACTTCTGTGCAGCTTCGTGCGCCAGCGCCACGGCTTCGATCGCCGTCCTGTCAGCGCCGACTTTTACGCGAATGTTGCCGCGATGCTTGCCATTGACTTGCAAGACGAGTTCCTGTTCGTCCTGCACCAGCGCCTCTTCAAGCGGCTCGGGCCAGGGGGCGGCGAGGATGTCTGTTCCGTAGCCCAACTCGATCCACAGCGCATGCGAGATGTGCGGCGCGATGGGCGACAGGACGCGCAAGAGTATGGAGAAAGCTTCCCGCGCATGCGGGTCGGCCGGGGCTTTTTCCAGAGCATTCAACATTTTCATCGTTGCCGAGGCCACGGTGTTGAACTGCAGCTTGCCGAGGTCGTAATTGGCCTGCTTGAGCAGCAAGTGGATTTCGCGGCGCAACGCGGTCGATCCCCCGGAAATAGGGGACAGACCCCGATTTTGAGATTCATAAAATTGGGGTCTGTCCCCTATTTCCCCTATTTCCTGCCGCAGCGCATGACCGAGCGCCCACACCCGCTTCATGAAGCGGTAGGCGCCCTCGACGCCGGAATCCGACCATTCCAGCGCCTGTTCGGGCGGGGCGGCGAACATCATGAAGAAGCGCGCGGTGTCGGCGCCGTATTGCTTGATCAGCGACTGCGGATCGACGCCGTTCCGCTTCGATTTCGACATCGTGCCGACGCCGCCGTAATCGACCGGCTGGCCATCCGCCTTGGCTGTAGCACCGGTGACATGGCCGCCTGCGTTCCTCACCAGTTCGACTTCATCCGGCGCGAAGTATTCGATGCCGCCACGGCCGGTGCGGCGGCTGAAGATATGGTTGAGCACCATGCCCTGGGTCAGCAGGTTGGCGAAGGGCTCGTCGTACTTCACGAGACCCAGGTCGCGCATCACCTTGGTCCAGAAGCGCGAATAGAGCAGGTGCAGGATCGCATGCTCGATGCCGCCGATATATTGGTCGGCGGGCATCCAGTAGTCGGTGCCGGCGTCGACCATGGCGCGGTCGTTGCCGGCCGAGCAGTAGCGCGCGTAGTACCAGCTCGAATCGACGAAAGTGTCCATCGTGTCGGTTTCGCGCCTGGCGCTTTTTCCACATCGGGGACAGCTGCAATGCAGGAAATCGGCGCGCTTGTTGAGCGGATTGCCCGATCCGTCGGGCACGCAGTCCACGGGCAGCACCACCGGCAACTGATCGTCGGGCACGGGGACGGAACCGCAAGTGTCGCAGTGGATGATCGGAATCGGGCAGCCCCAGTAGCGCTGGCGAGAAACGCCCCAGTCACGCAGGCGGAACTGCACCTTTTTCTCGCCCAGTCCCTTGGCCGCCAGATCGACGGCGATGGCCTCAGTGGCCGCTGCATAGTCGAGCCCGTCGTATTTGCCGGAATTGACGCAGACGCCACGCTGTTTGTCGGCATACCATTCCGCCCATGCTTCGAGTGAAAAAGCTTCACCGGCCAGCGCAACAACCTGTTTGATCGGCAACCCGTATTTTTTGGCGAAGGCGAAGTCGCGTTCGTCATGCGCCGGCACGCCCATCACCGCGCCGTCGCCGTAGCTCATCAGCACATAGTTGCCGACCCAGACTTCAACTTTTTCGCCGGTGAGCGGATGCTCGACGAAGATGCCCGTCGGCATGCCCTTCTTTTCCATGGTCGCCATGTCGGCTTCCATCACCGAGCCATGCCGGCATTCATCTATGAAGGCGGCGAGCTGGGGATTGTTCCGCGCCGCATGGGCCGCCAGCGGATGTTCGGCGGCGACGGCGCAGAAAGTCACGCCCATGATCGTGTCGGGGCGGGTGGTGAACACCCAGAGCTGGCCTTTTTCGCCGTCCAATTCATAGGGAAAGGCAAAGCGCACGCCGGTGCTCTTGCCGATCCAGTTGGCCTGCATGGTCTTGACGCGCTCCGGCCAGCCGGGCAGGGTGTCGAGGGCGGACAGCAGTTCGTCGGCATATTGCGTGATCGCCAGGTAGTAGCCGGGAATCTCGCGTTTTTCGACCAGCGCGCCGGTGCGCCAGCCGCGCCCCTCGATCACCTGCTCGTTGGCCAGCACGGTCTGGTCGACCGGGTCCCAGTTCACCACCTGGGTTTTTTTGTAGGCGATGCCTTTTTCCAGCATGCGCAGGAACAGCCACTGGTTCCACTTGTAGTAGTCGGGCTTGCAGGTCGCCAGTTCGCGTTCCCAGTCGAGGGCGAAACCCAGCGACTGGAGCTGCTGCTTCATGTAGGCGATGTTGTCGTCGGTCCACTGGGCCGGCGGCACCTTGTTCTGGATCGCCGCGTTCTCGGCCGGCAGGCCGAAGGCATCCCAGCCCATCGGCTGCAGCACGTTGAATCCGCGCATCTTGTGCGAGCGCGCCAGCACGTCGCCGATCGTGTAGTTGCGCACATGCCCCATGTGCAACTTGCCCGACGGATAGGGAAACATCGACAGGCAGTAATACTTCGGCCGAGCGGCATCTTCACGCACATTGAAGGCGCGGGTCATGTTCCAGCGGGCCTGTGCGGCCTGTTCGATTGCGGCGGGCGAGTATTTTTCCTGCATGACCGGGTGCGCGGGGCGCGTGACAGTTTGACAGTTTGACAGTTTGACGACCAGGGTCGGAAATTATACGCGCCCCCTCGCGCTGCCGCGCCGCCCGGAACGTGGCCGGCACGTTCTGCCCGACCGGGCTAGCCCAAGCGGGTAGGGGTGGCCGGGGCGAGCCCGTGATAAAGTTGCTGACCATTTTCGGCCGTCCGAGGCTCGATCCACCCACATGTTGCGCAGTTTCAGCCTTTTCCTGTTGCTTTTCGTGTTCTGGTGGCTGCTATCCGGCATGGCGGCGCCGTTTCTGCTGGCGGCGGGCGTGGGCAGCGCCTTGCTGGTGGCGTGGCTGGCCCGCCGTCTCGCCATTGATGACCCGGAGGGCCACCCGGTCGAGCTCGCCCGGCACGCCCTTTTCTCCTACTGGCCGTGGTTGCTGAAAGAGATTGCCGTTTCCGCCTGGCAGGTCTGCCGGATCGTGCTTGACCCAAAACTGCCGATCAGCCCCACCCTGGTGCGCTTCAAACCCTCGCAGGTCACGACGGTCGGTCTCGTCACGCACGCCAATTCGATCACCCTCACCCCCGGCACGATTACCGTCGAACTCAGCCGCGATGAATTCCTGGTGCATGCCCTGACCCGCGAAGGCGCGGCCGGGGTGCAACGCGACGGCGCCATGGATCGCCACGTCAGCGCGCTGGAGGGCCGGCGTTGAGCATGTTCGCCGTGGCCGCCATCGCCCTGCTGGTCACCGCCGCCCTGGCGCTGGCGCGCGCCGCCCTCGGTCCGACCGTGTTCGACCGGCTGCAGGCCGCCAACACCATCGGCACCTGCGCGATGCTGCTGGTGGCGGTCATGGGCTTTCTCAATGGCCGGCCGGAGTTTCTCGACCTGGCCATTATCTACGGCCTGCTCAACCTGATCGGCATGGTCGCGGTGTTGAAGTTCTTCCGCCAGGGCAAGCTCGGCGAGGCGGAAGAATGACCCTGGCGGCATTCGTCGATCTGCTCAGCTGGGCCTGCCTGTTGTTGGGCAGCTTCTTCTGCGTGGTCGGCGCCATCGGCCTGTTGCGCATGCCGGATTTCTACACCCGGGTGCATGCCGCCAGCCTGATCGACACGCTCGGCGCCGGGCTGATTTTGCTGGGCCTGCTGCTGCAGGCCGGTTTCACCCTGGTGGGCGTCAAGCTGCTGATGATCGCCCTGCTGATCTTTTTCGTCAGCCCCACCGCCAGCCATGCCCTGACTCGCGCCGCGCGGCTGCGCGGGCTTGCCCCGTTGCTGGCGGACCCACTGGAGCAACCGCCATCGAAACCCTGATCATCAATGCACTGCTGACCTTGATGGTGGTCGCCGTGGTGGCGATGGTGCGCCGTCGCAACCTGTTCGCCGTGATCGTCCTGTTCGGCGTTTACAGTTTTCTGATGGCCACCGTGCTGGTGGCGTTCGATGCCGTCGACGTGGCGATGACCGAAGCGGCGGTGGGGGCCGGCATATCCACGGTGCTGTTCCTCGGCGCGCTGCATCTGTGCAAGAGCGAGGTGGCCACATTCGCCAAACCCCGCAAACACCGCGCCCGGCGCCCGTTGCTGCCGCTGGTGCTGGCCGTCGGCACCGGCGCACTGCTGGTCTATGGCAGTCTGGGCCTGCCGGCCTTTTCCGATCCCCAGGCGCCCATTCATGTCCATGTGGCGCCGCGCTACCTCAATGAAGCGCTGCGCGAAACCGGCGTGCCTAACGTGGTGACGGCGGTGCTGGCAAGCTACCGCGGTTACGACACCTTCGGCGAAGTGACGGTGGTCTTCACCGCCGGCATCGGCGTGATCGCCTTGCTGCGCCGCCGCAAGCAGTGGAAAGAGATGGGGAAGAAGCCATGAACCGGCAACTGGTGTTGCGGGTCATCGCCAAGCTGCTGATCCCGTTCATTCTGTTGTTTGCGCTGTATGTGCAGTTTCATGGCGATTTCGGGCCGGGGGGCGGTTTTCAGGCGGGCGTTTCGTTTGCCGCCGCGCTGATCCTGTATGCGCTGATTTTCGGCCTGGCCGCCGTGCGCCGCCAGGTGTCGGACATGCTGCTGGAACGCCTGATCGCCGCCGGCGTGCTGCTGTATGGCGGCGTCGGTATCGCCGGGATGTTGCTGGGCGGGAATTTTCTTGATTATTTCGTCCTCGACGCCGACCCGGTGATCGGCCAGCACCGGGGCATCTTCTGGGTCGAGGCCGGCGTCGGCATCACCGTCTCCGCCGTGATGCTCAAGTTGTTTTACCTGTTTGCCGACCGCGCCGACCGACGGCAAGGCGCCGCCGCCGGCCTGAATGCGCCGGAGGGCGGCGCGTGAGCACGCTGGCCGGTTACTTCAGTTATGCCGTGACGATCTTTTTGCTGGTCGCCGGCCTCTACATCATCATCGCGCAGGGCAATCTGATCAAGAAGCTGGTCGGCTTGAGCCTGCTGCAAACCTCGGTCTATCTGCTCTACATCGCGCCGGGCAAGCTGGTCGGCGGCACCGCGCCCATCATCGCGCCCGGCCAGCAGATATATGCCAACCCGCTGCCGCATGTGCTGATCCTGACCGCCATCGTCGTCGGCGTCGCCACGCTGGCGCTCGGCCTGGCGCTGGCGGTGCGCATCCACGAGGCCTACGGCAGCATCGAGGAAGAGGAAATTCTCGAGAAAGACAATGCCAGCGAGGACGCGGAAGGGGTGCGCGCTTGAGTCTCGCCGCGCAGCTTCCGGCCCTGCAGGTCGCGTTGCCCTTGCTGGCGGCGCCGCTGGTGGTTTTGCTGCGCCACGGCGGGCTCGCCTGCACCGTGGTCACGGCCGCGGCCTGGGCCGCCTTCGCCACGGCGCTCGGGCTCTGGCTGCAGGTCGGGCAACTGGATCCCGGCGGCGCGATCTCTTATCAAATGGGCAGCTGGGCGCCGCCCTGGGGCATCGAATACCGGGTTGACCGGCTGGCCAGCTTTGTTTTGCTGCTGGTCAGCGGCATGGCGGCCGTCGTGTTGTCCTACAGCCGCGCCAGCGTCGAACGCGAGGTGCCGCGCGAGCTGCACTATCTCTACTACGCGATGTTCGCGCTCTGCCTCGCCGGCCTCCTGGGCATCGTCATCACCGGCGACGCCTTCAACATCTTCGTCTTCATCGAAATTTCGTCGCTGGCGACCTATGTGCTGATCGCGCTGGGCCGCGACCGCCGCGCGCTCACCGCCGCCTATCAATACCTGATCATGGGCAGCATCGGCGCCACCTTCATCGTCATCGGCATCGGCTTCCTCTACCTGATGACCGGCACGCTCAATCTCGCCGACATGGCGGTGCGCCTGCGCGAGGTCGAGAGCTACCGCCCCGTGCTCGTCGCCCTGGCCTTCCTCACCGTCGGCATTTCGCTCAAGCTGGCCTTGTTTCCGCTGCACCTGTGGCTGCCCAACGCCTACACCTACGCGCCCTCCGCCGTCACCGCCTTTCTCGCCGCCACCGCCACCAAGGTCTCGGTGTATGTGCTGATCCGCTTCTATTACTCGGTGTTCGGCGAAAGCCTGGTGTTCGAGCAACTGCCGCTGCCACGGATCATGCTCTGGCTATCGCTCATGGCAATGTTCGGCGCCAGCTTTGCCGCCATTTTCAAGCACAACCTCAAGCGCCTGTTCGCCTATTCCAGCGTCGGCCAGATCGGTTACATCACGCTCGGACTCTCCTTCGATTCGGTGAATGGGCTGACGGCATCCATCGTGCATCTGTTCAACCACGGCATCGCCAAGGGCGCGATCTTTCTGCTGATTGGCGGCATCGTCGCCAGCATGACAACGCGTGACGCCGTCCCGCCAGCGCCGACTTTTGATCGGCTGGCCGGACTGGCCAAGCGCATGCCGCTCACCTGCTTCGGCATCGTCCTTGCCGGACTGAGTCTGATCGGCGTGCCCGGTACCGCCGGCTTTGTTACCAAGTGGTATCTGATCCTCGCGGCAATGGAGCGGGGTCAATGGTGGTTGGTGGGCGCAATCGTGCTGAGTTCGTTGCTGGCCGTCGCCTACGTCTGGCGCTTCGTCGAGGTCGCCTACTTCCATGCCGCGCCCGCTGGCAGCAAGAAGAACGAAGCGCCGCTGTCCTTGCTGATCCCCGCCTGGCTGTTGGTCATCGCGACGCTCTGGTTCGGCCTCGATACCTCCTTCACCGTCGGCGCCGCGCTGGACGCCGCGCAGGAACTGGTGAAGATCCGACGATGAACGCGGAACACTTCATTCTCGCCGCGCTGGTCCTGCCCCTGCTGGGCGCCATCGGCATCGCGCTGGCCGGCAAGCTGCCCAATCTGCGCGAAGCCATCACGCTCGCCACCGCCGCCGCCCTGTTCGCCTGTGTCGTGCAACTGCTCGACCCGGTCCTCGCGGGCGGTCGGCCCGAACTCGTCCTGTTCGAACCGCTGCCCGGGCTGCCGATCGCCTTCCGCGTCGAGCCGCTCGGCATGCTGTTCGCACTGATCGCCAGCGGCCTGTGGATCGTCAATTCGGTGTATTCCATCGGCTACATGCGCGGCAACCAAGAAAAGCGCCAGACGCGTTTCTACGTCTGCTTCGCCCTGTCCATCGCCGCCGCGCTCGCCATCGCCTTCGCGGGCAACCTGCTGACGCTGTTCGTGTTCTACGAAGCGCTGACGCTGCTCACCTATCCGCTCGTCACCCACGCCGGCACCGACAAGGCGCGGGCGGGCGGGCGCACCTATCTCGCCATCCTGATGGGCACCTCGGTGCTATTCCTGCTGCCCGCCGTCATTTACACCTGGCATCTCACCGGCACCACCGACTTTCGCCCTGGCGGCATCCTGCCCGTCGGCATGGAAACCGGCGCGGTGATGGCGCTGCTGGCGCTGTTCATGTTCGGCATCGGCAAGGCCGCGCTGATGCCCTTCCACCGCTGGCTGCCCGCCGCGATGGTCGCGCCGACGCCGGTATCCGCGCTGCTCCACGCCGTGGCGGTGGTCAAGGCCGGCGTGTTTTCGGTGGTGAAAGTCGTCGTCTACGTTTTCGGCCTCGATACCCTCGCCGGGGCCACCGACTGGCTGATCGGCATCGCCGGTTTCACCATCATCGCCGCCTCGGTGGTGGCGCTCCACGCCGACAACCTCAAGCGCCGCCTCGCCTATTCCACCGTCAGCCAGTTGTCCTACGTCATCCTCGCCGCCGCGATTCTCGCCCCGCTGTCGCTGATCGGCGCGGCGCTGCACATCGCCGCGCATGCCTTCAGCAAGATCACGCTGTTCTTCGCGGCGGGCGCCATCTACACGGCGGCGCACAAGACCGAGGTCAGCCAGCTCGACGGCATCGGCCGCCGCATGCCCTGGACCATGGGCGCCTTCGCCATCGGCGCGCTGTCCTTGATCGGCATTCCGCCTTTGGTGGGTTTCGTCAGCAAGTGGTACATGATGTCCGGCGCGCTGGCCACGGACCGTTTTCTCGTGGCCGCGGTCATTCTGGCCAGCACGCTTTTGAACGCCGCCTATTTTCTGCCGATCCTGCACCGCGCCTTCTTCCGGCCGCTCTCCGCCGAAGCGCTCGCCCATCCGCACGGCGAGGCGCCGTTGCCGATGGTCATCGCGATCGTTTTCACCGCGGCGACGACGACGTTTGCGTTCTTGTTTACGGACACTTTTCTCGGGCTTGCCCAGGCACTTGTTGCAGGAAGCGCACCATGACCCCCCCCGCCGAACCCAAACGCTGGCTCGATCACGCCCGGAACGTCCGCAAGATTTACCACGCCGTCTGGGTCGTCTGCGGATTGCTGTTGCTGGCGGAACTGTTCGTCGACAAGCATGGCGATGTCGAGATCGAACACTGGTTCGGCTTCCACGGCTTCTATGGCCTGATCGCCTGTGTCGCGCTGGTGCTGGCCGCCAAGCTCCTGCGCCGCGCGCTGATCCGCCCCGAGGATTACTATGAACGTCGCTGAGCTGTCGCCCGGACTGACACTGATCTTCGGCAGCGTCCTGATTCCCCTGTTGCCGGGGCGGTTGCGCTCGGCCTACATGATCTTGCTGCCGCTGCTCGGCCTGGTTCACCTCTCCCTCCTGTCGAGCGGCGAGTTTGGCGCGCTGCACTATTTCGGACAGGAGCTGGTCACCCTGCGGGTCGACCGCTGGAGCATGGTCTTCGGCTGGATCTTCATGATCGCCACGCTGATCTCGGCGATCTACGCGCTGCACCTGCGCTCCCCGCTTCAGGCAACGGCGGGCTTTGCCTACGCCGGCAGCGCCATTGGCGCCGTGTTCGCCGGCGACCTCATGACGCTGTTCGTCTTCTGGGAACTGACCGCCGTGACCTCGGTGCTGCTGGTCTGGGCCGGCGGCGGACTGTCCGCCTACCGGGCCGGCATGCGCTACCTGATCATGCAGATCGCCTCGGGCATGCTGTTGTTCTTCGGCGCGCTGGTGCAACTGAACGCCACCGGGTCAATCAGCTTCGAACACATCGGCCTCGACGCGCCGGGCGGCTGGCTGATCTTCGCCGCCTTCGGCATCAAGTGCGCCTTCCCCTTCCTGCACAACTGGCTGCAGGACGCCTACCCCGAAGCCTCCGAGGTGGGCACGGTCTTCCTCTCGGCATTCACCACCAAACTGGCGGTCTATGCCCTGGCGCGCGGCTTCGCCGGTGAAGATCTGCTGATCCCCATTGGCGCTGCGATGACGGCCTTTCCGATCTTCTACGCGGTCATCGAAAACGACCTGCGCCGGGTGCTCGCCTACAGCCTGAACAACCAGCTCGGCTTCATGGTCGTCGGCATCGGCATCGGCACCGAACTGTCGCTCAACGGCACGGCCGCCCATGCCTTCACGCACATCCTCTACAAGGCGCTGCTGTTCATGTCCATGGGCGCCGTGCTGTATCGCGTCGGCACGGTCAAAGGCTCGGAACTCGGCGGCCTGTACAAGTCCATGCCACTGACGGCGATCTTCTGCATCATCGGCGCGGCGTCGATCTCCGGTTTTCCGCTGTTCAGCGGTTTCGTCAGCAAATCGATGATCCTGTCGTCGGCCGGTCAGGAAGCCTACCTGATCACCTGGGCGATCCTGCTGTTCGCCTCCGCCGGGGTGTTTCACCATTCGGGGATCAAGATTCCCTACTTCGCCTTCTTCGCCCACGATTCCGGCAAGCGCTGCAAGGAGGCTCCCGCCAACATGCTTGTCGCCATGGGCATCGCCGCGTTCTTCTGCATCGGCATCGGCGTCATGCCCGGCCCGCTCTACGCCATGCTGCCCTATCCGGTCGATTACCTTCCCTACACGAGCTCGCACGTGCTGGCGCAACTGCAACTGCTGATGTTTTCAGCGCTGGCCTTCTCGGTGCTGATGTGGACGCGCATCTATCCGCCGGAACTGCGTTCGGTCAATCTCGACTTCGACTGGGTCTACCGCGTGCCGCTCGCGCGGCTGACGCAGCGGACGGGCGCCGCGCTCCGCGCCACCCTCTCCGCCGGCGAGCGTGGCGTGTCCGCCGCCTTGACCGGCCTGCTCGACCGCCTGGAAGCGCAACGCGGCCCCAGCGGCCTGCTGCGCCGCAGCTGGCCGACCGCCAGCATGGCGCTGTGGGTGATGGTGATGCTGCTCGCCTACCTGCTGTTCTATTACCTGGGCTAGACAGCGCTTGAACCTGCTTGCCGGCCTCAATCAACCGCAACTCGCCGCCGTCACCCTGCCGCCCCGGCACGCCCTGATCCTGGCCGGTGCCGGTTCGGGCAAGACGCGCGTGCTGACGACGCGCATCGCCTGGCTGATCTCGACCGGCCAGGCCACCCCGCAGAGCATTCTCGGCGTCACCTTCACCAACAAGGCGGCGAAGGAAATGCTCACCCGGCTTTCCGCCATGCTGCCGATCAATGTCAAAGGTATGTGGATCGGCACCTTTCATGGCCTCTGCAACCGTCTGCTGCGGGCCCATTATCGCGATGCCGGCCTGCCGCAACTGTTCCAGATCCTCGATTCCGCCGACCAGTTGTCGTCGGTCAAGCGCCTGCTTAAATCGCTCAACGTCGATGACGAGAAATTCCCGCCGCGCGAACTGACCTGGTTCATCAATGCCCAGAAGGAAGCCGGCCTGCGCGCCGCCGCCGTCGAGGCTTGGGACAATTACACCAAACAGCGCGTCGAACTGTATGCCGCCTACGAGGCGCAATGCCAGAAGGAGGGCGTGGTCGATTTCGCCGAACTGCTGCTGCGCTGTTACGAGTTGCTGGAGCGCAACGAACCGCTGCGCCGTCATTATCAGGAGCGTTTCCGCCACATTCTCGTCGATGAATTCCAGGACACCAACCAGCTGCAATACCGCTGGCTTTGCCTGCTCGCTGGACGCGAGCAGGCAAAGCGTGGCTCCATGGTGAGCTATCCCCCCGACCCCCTTTCCGGGAAAGGGGGCGACTATTCGGAGGCGCCCAAGGGCGCCTGCATTTTTGCCGTGGGTGACGACGACCAGTCGATCTACGCGTTCAGGGGCGCGGACGTCGGCAACATGCGCGACTTCGAGCGCGAATTCAAGGTGGTGAACCTGATCCGCCTCGAACAGAACTACCGCTCGGACGGCAACATCCTCGACGCCGCCAACGCCATCATCAAGAACAACCCGAGGCGGCTCGGCAAGAATCTACGGACCGAGGCGGGTTCCGGCGAGCTCATCCGCGCGCATGAATCGTATTCGGATGGCGACGAGGCGCGCTTCATTGTCGAGGAGATCAAAGCCTTATCGAACGACGGCCGCGCCCGCGCCGAAATCGCGCTGCTTTACCGCAGCAACGCCCAAAGTCGCGCGCTCGAACATGCGCTTTTTTCCGCCGGAATTTCCTACCGCGTCTATGGCGGGCTGCGCTTCTTCGAGCGCGCCGAGATCAAGCATGCGCTGGCTTATTTGCGATTGATCGCCAACGCCAACGACGACACGGCTTTTTCGCGCGTGGTGAATCTCCCGGCGCGCGGCATCGGGGCGCGCAGCATCGAACAGCTTGCCGACGCGGCGCGCGGCGCGCAGAGCAGCCTCTCCGCCGCCATCCCGCTGGTATCCGGCGCGGGCGGGGCGAAGCTGGCGGCCTTTGCCGGACTCATCGCCCGCTTACGCGAAGCCGCCCACCTGCCGCTGCCCGAACTGGTCGATCATGTCCTGGAACTTTCAGGCTTGCGCACCCACTACCAGAACGAAAAGGAAGGCCGCGACCGGCTGGAAAACCTCGACGAACTCATCAATGCCGCCAGCAACTTCATCGCCGAGGAGGGCGTGGTGGGTGCCGAGGGGGAACTGTCGGCTGACTTGATTGCCTTTCTGACCCACGCCGCGCTGGAAGCCGGCGAACACCAGGCCGGCGAAAGCGACGACGCCGTGCAACTGATGACCGTGCATTCGGCCAAGGGGCTCGAATTCAATATCGTTTTCATCTGCGGTCTGGAAGAAGGCCTGTTTCCGCACGACAACGCGCTAACCGAAAACAAAGGCCTCGAAGAAGAGCGCCGCCTGATGTATGTCGCCGTCACCCGCGCGCGGCAACGGCTGTATCTGTGCCACGCGCAGACGCGCATGCTGCACGGCCAGACGCGTTACAACCTGCCGTCGCGCTTCCTCGACGAGATCCCCGCCGAGCTGCTGAAGTTTTTGACTGCGCGCGCCGGTAAAGCGGGCTTCGCCGCCGTCTCGCCAGCGCCGACTTTCAGTACGGCACCACGCAAAAAGGATAGTGGCGGTTTCAGCATCGGTCAGAACGTGATGCACGCCAAGTTTGGTCTCGGCGTGATCGTCAATGCCGAGGGCGGCGGCGCTGATGCGCGCGTGCAGATCAATTTCGGGAACGCCGGCATGAAGTGGCTGGCACTCTCCGTCGCCAAACTGGAGGCAGTCAGATGAAAATTCGCGCCAACGGCCTCGACATGCATTACGCGCTTGCCACTGCGATTCCGGGCGCGCAGCTGGAAATCATTCCCGGTGCCGCACACCTTTCCAATATCGAGCAGGCGGCAGTATTCAACCGCCTGTTACTGGATTTCCTTGGTGTCTGAAGCCGCTGCCCAAGCGCATCAGAGCGTGTAGTCGCCACTCGCCTCCGGCTGTAACAGGATGCTGGCGATACGCAGGTGCTTGTGCGTACCGTCTGGCCCATGCCAGTTAACCGTGGCGCCAACACGTTGTCCGAGCAGAGCCGCGCCCAACGGCGACAGTACGGAAATGAAACCCGCCGCCGGATCGGATTCGGCTGGATAGCAGACCACCAGCTTGCGCGGTGCGACAAATTCCGGTTCTTCGACAAGAATCTGCGAATACATGGTGACCCGATCGGGCGGGACAGCGGCAGGCGGAACGCTATCGGCTGCTTCCAGCAGTTCGACAAATTCCGCGGGGATATCCTGCCCTGGCTGCTTGTCGCGCAGCAGGGTAAGGCGGCGGTGATCCAGTTCGTTAAGTAGGCGGTCAGCCAGTGTAATCGTCGACATTTCTTCTCTCCTTGAGCGTTGGATGGCCGGTGCAGCGGAAAGCGCATACCGGCGGGTTTCCCGGGAGCAGCCCGGCGATCAGGGGGAAGCGTGTTCAGTCGTGTGATCGCCGGGCTTGGATATCGAAGGCCGTTGCGCTTTTTCGCAGGGAAAGCACGGGCGCTTTGCGGAAAACACCCGCCCACCCGCCTCGTGCGTAAAGCACGGGTAGGGCAATAAACGGGGTGGCGAGCAACACTATGGGCATGGTCGTTTAACGTGAGCCTCTTGCAAAACTCCTGCAGCGAGCTTGATTTATTTCGCTGGCTCTTTTGAAAAACGAGTGGGTTAAGCGGCATGGGGGTTGATCTTGCTGAAATCGAGCTTGCCGGCGAGGAGGAAGACGACGGTGCGGATGGTGGAGAAGCTGCCATAGCCGCGCGCCTTGCGTTTGGCCGCCTGAAACAAGCCATTGATGGCTT